>TBL_comb48_EPIDRAFT_1002097_pt1 | contig 14068 bp, 7 predicted proteins | sample TroBogEpilimnion_37_FD_10681 | JGI IMG/M metagenome (IMG submission 10681)
CCGCTCGAGTTGCGCACCTTTGCCGATACGGTTGTGCGCCCGCGTCTCTTAGCCGTACCGGGCGTGGCGCATTGCATCGTCTTTGGAGGCGACACCAAAGAACTGCAGGTCCTCATCCACCCTGAAAAAATGCAAGCGCTCGGCCTCTCGCTCGCAGAGGTGAGCCAAGCCGTCAAAGGAGCGAATAACCTCGTCGGTGCTGGTTTTGTCGAAACCCACACTCAACGTATCGCCGTGCAAACGGGAACCGGGCGCATCACCCCCGCCGAATTAGCTCAAGTCACCGTCAACACCCCCACCGGTCAGCCTGTGAAATTGGGCGATCTCGCCGACATCACTTACGGGGCCGCGCCCAAGTTTGGCGACGCCTTGATCATGGGTGAACCCGGCGTACTCCTTTCCCTCTCCAGTCAATACGGAGCCAACACCCTCGAAGTTACCCACCAAGTCGAGGAAGCCTTGGAGGCCTTAGCACCCGCATTGCAATCCAATCATATTAAAAGTTACAACGCCCTGCACCGCCCCGCGTCCTTCATCGAAACCTCGCTAGCGAACATCCAAAGCTCGCTGCTCTTAGGCGCCATCTTAGTCGCCGTCATTTTACTCCTCTTCATTGGCAACCTCCGCATTGCCCTCATCTCGCTCACCGCCATTCCACTCTCGCTCTTAACGGCGGTGGCCACGCTCAGTGCGTGGGGCGTGACCATCAACACGCTCACGTTGGGTGGACTTGCGATTGCGATTGGGGAAGTCGTGGACGACGCCATCATTGATGCCGAAAATATTTTTCGACGCTTACGGGAGAATCGCGCCAGTGCATCACCACGTCCCCTGACGCAGGTCATTCTCGAAGCCTCGCTCGAAGTCCGCGGAGCGGTCGTGTATGCGACCTTCTTAGTCGCGCTCGTTTTCTTACCCATCCTGACCCTCTCCGGCCTCCAAGGAAAATTCTTTGGACCCCTCGCGCTCAGTTATATCTTTGCCACCATGGCGTCCTTGGGAGTCGCCGTAGTTTTAACGCCCGTCTTATGTTTAATTTTATTAGGCAAGAGCACCGCCACGGAAGCTGCCCCTAAGGAAAGTCGCCTCAAGCAAGTCTACCTACGACTCGTACAACGCTGCATCGATAAACCCAAAACCTCGCTCGCGGGCGTCGCCGTGTTATGCATCGGAGCCTATTGGCTCATGCCCGCATCGACGGGCGAGATCCTCCCCAGTTTTCGCGAAGGGCACTATGTGATTCAACTCAACACCGCCGCAGGCAGTTCGCTGGCCGAGATGAAGCGACTGGGACAAAAGCTCAGCCAAGAATTTTTAGCGATACCTGAAGTCGCCACCGTCGAGCAACAAATCGGACGTGCCACGCAAGGGGAAGACACCTTTGGTCCGAACCGTTGCGAGTTTCATATCGAACTCAAACCTGGAGCCGACGCCGAGCAAGCTGCCATCGGCCTACACGCCGCTTTGGCCCGTCACCCTGGCACCGAAGCCGAAGTCCTAACTTTTTTAGGCGATCGCATCAGCGAAACCCTCACGGGCGAAGACGCCCCCTTTGTCGTTAACATTTTTGGCGATTCCTTAGCCACGCTCGATGCTAAGGCGTTAGAGGTGAAAAAAGTTTTAGAAAGCATGAAGGCCCCGGCCGCCTCGGAGATTAAGATCAAAGCCGCACCCGCAGAACCTCGCTTACTCGTACAACCTCGCCTCGATCGCTTGGCCGCGTTGGGTCTAAAAGTTCAGGACCTCAATGACGTCATCCTCGCTGCGCTCCAAGGAGATGCCGTGGCCCAATCGCTTGAAGACGGGCAATCCATCGACCTCAGCGTCCACCTTGGGCAAGGACTCGTGGCTCCGGAAGAATTAGGCAACCTCCCCTTACGTACCGCGCGAGGGGCCATGGTGCCCTTGCGCGAAGTCGCCACGATTCAATTAGGCGAAGGACGTAACGCCGTCTTACACGAAGGCGCTCGGCGACGTCAGACCATCACCTGTGCCCCCAAAGACGATCATGCTTTGGCCGAGTTTTCTGCCGCCGCCGAAAAAACCATTCGCGAAAAAGTGTCCTTACCTGCCGGCACCTATTTCGAATTCTCGGGGGACGCCAAGGCCAGCCACGACGCCCAACACGAATTAATCTTACACTCCGTCGTCGCTGGACTCGGAGTGATGCTCCTACTCTTCATCGTCACCGGCCACTGGCGCAACACGGCGCTCATCTTAGCCAACTTACCCTTTGCCTTAGCGGGCGGGGCATTATCGTTGGCACTCGGACAATACTACGGCAAAGCCAGCGGCCTCTCGTTAGGGGCCCTCGTCGGGTTCGTCACCCTCTTCGGCATCACCACACGCAATTCAGTGATGCTCTTGTCGCATTATCAAAACCTCATTGAAAAAGAAGGACGTGAATGGAATGCTTTGACCGCGATGCAAGGTGCGGCGGATCGACTCATCCCCATTCTCATGACCGCGTTGGTCACTGGCATTGGCTTACTCCCGTTAGCGTGGGGCTCGGGCGAAACCGGACGCGAGATTGAAGGCCCGATGGCGATTGTCATTTTGGGCGGACTCCTGACGTCGACCTTGCTCAACCTTCTGATCTTGCCTGGGCTCGCTTTAAATTTTGGGCATTTCGCGGCGACGAAAAACGCCGACAAGTAAAGGCGTGAAAGTCCCGTGAAGTTGCGGGCGAGCAACGGTAAGCACAAGACCTCCCCGAAATCTCCGCCATTTACAGCATCTGCCGTGGTTTAAAAAACGGCGGCATGATTCATCCATCCCTCCTCAGAAAAATCTCNCTTCCNTTTATTTTATGCACCCTCGTCCAATCCGCGGATCTTTTTGGACAAGCCGCAAATGATTACGAGGACTTTACACCCAAGCCGATTCCAGAAGAAGTCACNCCGCCCACGCCCCCAGCGCCCGAGCCGGAGTATGTCAGCAGNACCAGTTTAGAAATTAAAACGGACACCACCCTCGAAGGCTTAAACGCCGCCTCGGGAACCATCAGTCTCAACCCCGAAGTTCTCGTCGCAGGACCCGTAGCACTCACCCTCAACGTCCCAACAGGCATCTCGTATGTCTATGGNGGCACCGTGTTGCCGCACGACGACGNGGGCGCCCTGGGATTGCATCTGATTAAAACCGGCGGGGGCTCGCAGGAATTAGCTGGCGTCATCCGCGAAGCCACGCCCGAAGCCGCGACTAGGCCGAAGCTCACCGTGGATCAAGGCACGCTGATTCTCTCGGGAAATATTTTTGCCAATCCCGAAACCCCGTGGACGCAGGACCGGAGCGTGCAGGTATTACCGCAGGCGATTTTGGAGATTAAGCGCGATTGGAGTGCGGCCCGAGGCAGTGCGTTCAACACCCTTTCTGGAGCAGCGAAGAACATCGTCGTCGAAGGCGGAACGTTAAAATTTACCGACGCCCCGCAATACGCCAGTCGTGGTTTCACCGTCGGCACTGGCGGCGTCACCCTTTGGACCGACGCTAATTTTACGAAGCCCCTCAGCGAGGGCGCGAACGCTGCGGAGGATTTGATTACTGGTGGCGTGGATGGTGGCGGCTCCGTGACTCTAACGGGCACAGCGGGATCGGTAGTTATCGGCGGGCAACCCACGGGCGGGTCCGAGTTACAAGAAGTCTTGGGCAGTCAGGGCAATTGGCAAGAAACCGCTAAGCTGATTAAAAAAGGCAGCGGCTATTGGAAAGTCGCGGGCAGCAACCTCGGTGGCGGCGTGGAGGTGCACGACGGCATTTTGAGTATCACCGGTCCGAGTCAAACCGCTGGCGCCGTAAAACTCTTAGGCGGCCAGTTGAATTTGGAACACGCCGAAGCCGCAGGGACGGGAACGGTGACCGTGACGCAGGGACGACTTAAAATCAACGCGGACGGCTATGCGAACGAAACCATCGTCGAAGGCGGCGTCGTGGAATTAGGCGGGCATCGCAGTGAAGCCAAGTTGACGCTCGATGGTGGGCGCGTGACTGGCGGGGAGAATTTTGCGGGCGAGGCTATCGTGAAACAATTCCTCGAAGCCTCGAGCCAACTCGGCAGTTTAGGCGGAGGCACTTTGCACATTGCTTCTCAAGGAGCGTTAATCGGGCAAGGCAAAGTGGGCAACGTTGTCGTCGAAACCGGCGGCGGGATTTTCCTCCAAGATGGCATGGGTCCTTTGCAAATGGCCTCGTTGCAGCTTCAGGCCGATACGCTAATTAAAGTCGCCCTGTTCAACCTCGTACCTGCGAACGGCAGTGATGGTACGATCTTGCAAGTCGATGGCACGCTGGACCTCCGTGGGCTGAGTGCGGCGCATCCCCTCAAAGTGAAACTCATCTCCCTGTTCCCAGAAGGCCTTGAAGGATTTGGGGCACTCACCGAAGGCGACCTCGTACGCTTCAGCCTCATCCAGTATGAAAACCTCTTAGTCCCTGGTGATGTCAGCCTCAGCGACTTAATCGTGTTCGACACCAGTGATTTCAATACGGAGAGCTTACTCCAAGCCTTAGGCGGCGAACGACTCACGTTTAGCATTAACCAGAATGCAGGGAGTCAACTCCTCGAATTAACCATCACGTCGGTGCCTGAACCCTCGCACTTTGCAGCGGCCGGTTTCATTTTCATCGGAGCGATCATCGGGAAAAAACTGCGGCAGCGACGCATCACGACGAGCACGCGCACCGCATAATTAGGGTTTTAACCTCACGTTCGCTTAATGTCTAAAGCCCATTTTGCACGTTTCTATTTTTAAGTTTCTAGAATCCGCCGAAGTTGGGCATCTCCTATGAAAAAAATTAATTATCTCCGATGGTTTCTTGCTGCAGCGACGGCGGCTGCTTTGGTGGATCAAGTCGAAGCCGCCAACGTCAACCTCTCCAACATCAACGGCACGGCTGGTAATGCGAGTGGCACTTACCGGTTAGGCATTGGCGACATTGTGATGCAAAACGGTGGCGGCACCGTAGAGTTTTTAAACGACACCATCATCGGAGGTCTTACTGGTACCTCAGGTGGACAAATCAGTTCGGGAACGAGCAGTAGCGGAGTTCAGTACCCCACATTAACGATCAATGTAGCGACTGGCAGTTCTTATAACTATAGCGGGATGTGGCGTCCAAACAGTTGGGACGGTGCTCGTGTGTTGGCTTTAGACATCTATAAAACCGGTGAAGGTACTCAGGAGTTTTCGGGGTCTACCACGGGCTATAACGTCTCCTATAGCACCCGCCCTCAGTTAACGGTCGACGCTGGTACGCTCATCATCTCGGGCTCGATTTTCCACGACCTTACTGGCGTCGGTGGTTATTTTGCCGTGGCTAACACGGTCATGGTTACCGGTGGCACCTTAGAACTCAGGAATAATTGGGACGCTTGGACCACCGGCGCTGCCTTCAATTACGGCAGTATGGGGCCAGAGTCTGAGTGCCTTATGGTCAACGGGGGTACTTTGAAATTCTCGGCGGTAACCCAAAGTGCGACGCGCGGTTGGACGGTAGGTAACAACGGTGCGACCATTTGGGCGGACACCAAATTCACCAAAATCACCGACCCTAACTTTGGCGGCAAAGCGGCCATCGCAGGAAGTAACGGCGGCAATCTCACCCTCACCGGATCGGCCTTAGATTGCTCGTTTGCTGAGAGCGTTGGGGTCGCGGGTACTTGGCAAAATACTGCGAAACTTATTAAGAACGGCACTGGTAGTTGGACGGTACAAGGGGTGGCTCTTAATGGTGGCGTCACGGTCAACCAAGGCACGCTCACCATCTCGGGCGCCAGCTCCACCAGTGGCAACATGACCGTCACCGGCGGAACGCTCAATCTCGGAGCCATCAACTCTGCGGGTAATGGCAGCATCATCCTCTCGGGTACGGGCATCGTTAATGTCAGCAGCGCGGGCTTCACCAACACCGCCACACTAACTGGTGGTACTTTGAACTTAAACAACGTGGCCGTGACCTCGACGATTAACCTCAACGGCGGTAACATCACCAACGGTTCGGGCTTCACGGGCTCGCTCATCGTCGGCAATGGCGGGGTATACGATGCGGCGACGAACCTCAAAGGTACGCATACTTATAACAATGGATCGCGCTTGGTCGGTAATGGTACGATTGGTGCCGTGCGCTTAAACAGCGGAGCGGTCTTGGCGCCTGGCAATTCGATTGGTACTATCAGCATGCGTTCCCTCGCGGTACAAGGTGGCAGCAGTTTTAACATCGAGATTCAAGACCCAACGAGGTTAGCGGGCGTCGGCTACGACACGATGAACATTGGTGGGGCCTTGGACTTAACGGGCCTGTCGGCGAGCAATAAGGCGACGATTAAATTAATCTCACTGAACAGCGCAGGCACGGCGGGCGGCTTAGCCAGCCCCATCACCGTGAATCGCAACATCACGCTGATGACTTATGGCAGCCTGACTCAGCCCACGGGCACCAACCTCAGCGACCTCTTCACGATTGATACGTCGAGCCTGACTTACAACGGGTCCTTGGCGGCCAATAGCACCATCTACAATGACAGTGCCAACGGTCAGATTATGCTGCAACTCAGCGCCATCCCTGAACCCTCGACTTACGGGTTCATGATCGGTGGGGTGAGTTTGCTAGCGGGTCTGGCGCGTCGCCGGCAGAAGAAAGCCATCGGCGCCGTCGCCTAAGCGAATCGCAAATTAGATTAAAAAAGCCCGAGGTTTTCCTCGGGCTTTTTCTTTAGTCATTTTAAACCGTACGCGGTTTCACTTCGTAAGCATGGGCAATCTGCCCCTGCTTTAAATCTTTCGTCTCATCTTTAGGTAGGAACGAACGCACGTATTCGACTTTAGTTTGCTGTGGAGTGACGGAGATGCGCAGGTAGCCCGAGCTCGGCAACTTCTTGCCCGATTGATAGCGGTCGTCGTTATAAGCCACGTAACCGTGATCGCAGGGCATCGGCACCTCTTGATAAATCACGCCATCTTTTTCCTGCTGACAATACAAGTGGTCATGCCCTTGGAAGAAAATGTTTACCTTGTGCTTTACCATCAGTTGGTGAATCGGCATTTCCCAGGTCGGACGCTTTTCAGCAAACGACCCCTCGGCCTTGCGCCCTTCGCCGCCCCATTCATACATCCCGGCCACATCCACTCCACCGCGGCCCGTACCCATCACGTGGTGGGCAAAGACAAATTTATACTTCGCCTTGCTGGTCTCGAGCGTCTGCTTCAGCCAGCGGTATTGGGCATCGCCCAGCGTAATCGCCCACCAATCACGATTATGTTTGTCGGCCCCACCGCCACCACCGCCTTTACCGCCGTTACCTCCATAGCCGTTCTTTTCGCCGTAACTCGAATCCACCAAGGCGGGCGAGTGCCAGTAATTATCTAAAATAATAAACAGGGCGTCGCCCCAGGTCCACGCACAGTAATCTTTGAGCAGCCCGATTTCTTTCAAGGGCTCGACGTTACCCGTGTAAAAACCATTGGGGGCAATTGTCGGATAAAGTCGGTTGCGCGCTAATTGCACGCCCACGGCGACATCATGACGCTCATCTTTTTGCAGGTAGTTAAACAGCGAACCCTGCTCATGATTGCCATTCATCAAGAAGACCGGGGCCGACTGACCGATTAAACCGAGGAAGGGGCGCTGCAGGTAATAAGGCTCGGCCAGAGAAGCAGGGTTAACCGTGCGCACCTTATCGACGCTGAAGTCATCCCCGATACAAATATGGAAATCGGGCCGATCGGCGGCGGCGGTCTGTAAGGTGCGGGCGTAGAGGTCGGGGTGACTGCTCTGCGGACGTTCGGGGTGAGAGTCGCCTTGCAGGGTGAAAACAAACGAACTCCCGGGTGCGCGTTGGGTAGCAAAGCGACATTCAGGGCGAGCGGTAAAAGCCGACGTGCCGACTTTGCGGGATTGCAGGCGGTAAAAATATTCCGTGTTGGCCGTTAACTGATTGATCACCACTTCGGTAGGCTCGCCTTTGGCTAAAGTCACTGGACCCACTTTGCGGGAGTATTTTCCAGGAGCCGTACCTAGGTCTAGAAATACCTCCATCGCGTCTTTGGCTAGGAAGCTCACGGTCACCTCTTGATTCGTGGCGCGACCGAGCACGACGGAAAGTTGGGCATACTCTGCCAAGTTTTCGGGCAAAACATAATCGCCATGAAAAACGGGGCCGCGAGCCCGAGCGTTGTCGCCGCCACCCCCTTGGCCACCGCCCTTGCCGCCCTTCCCTTTCCCACGGGGCATGTCAGGAGGAGGGGTGTCCTCGGCACGCGCCACCACCCAACCAAACGTTAGGGCCATCAAACCCAGAAACTTGCGGCGGACCAGAGGCGGGAGGGTCTGAGAGGCCCGATAAAAAGGATTGGGCTTAAAAGGCGGGGTAGCGCTCATACTTTAAAATACAACCACTCAAACTTTATTAAGTTACAAGAAAAGGAACCTTCACCCATCTGTAACGGTCACTATTCCCATGCCCCGCTCTCTCGCTTGCTTGCTTTTAGGCTCCCTCGCCCTCACCGCCCTGGCGGCGTCGGGGCCACACGATTCCGTCATTGGGCCCGACTACCAAGCTGCGCCCGAAATGACCGCCAAGCCGGGAGCGGCCAAGGGGGTCATCCATGATTTCACCATCGATTCCACCGAGAGTAAGATCTACCCCGGCCTCAATGGACCTTATAAACGAAAAGTTCAGGTGTACGTCCCCGTCCAGTATGTAGCCGGAACTCCCGTCCCCTTCATCATCGTCACCGACGGCCCTTGGTATACCAAGCGCGTTGCCACGGCGCTCGATAACCTCATCGCCGAAAAACGCGTACCCGTGCAAGTCGCCGTGTTCGTGCAATCCGGGGGTGGCGACGGCAAAGGCAGCCAACGCGGGCTCGAGTACGATACCCTCTCGGGCAAATACACCGACTTTATCGAGACCGAGATTCTGCCGCGCATCGCCAAGGATTATAAAATCAATTTCAGCAAGAACCCCAGCGACCGGGCCGCCATGGGTGGCAGTTCTGGAGCCGCGTGTGCGTTCACCATGGCCTGGTATCACCCCGAACTCTATCGCCGCGTCCTCAGTTACTCCGGTACGTTCGTAGACCAACAATCGCCCTTCGATCCCAAGACCCCGCACGGTGCTTGGGAATACCATGAAAACCTCATCATGAAAACCGAGCGCAAGCCCTTGCGCATCTGGATGCAAGTCGGCGAGAAAGATAACGGTTGGAATAAAGACGAAGCCTCGTTGCACAACTGGGTCATGGCCAACGAGCGGATGGCTGACGTCTTAGCGAAAAAAGGTTACGCCTATAAATACGTCTTCTGTAAAGGCGCGGGGCACGTCGACGGCAAAGCCGTAGGCCAAACGCTCCCCGCCGCGTTAGAGTGGCTGTGGAGCAATCAATAGTCCTGACGCGCGAGCCTTAGACGAGCTTCTTCAATTCGCCGGTGCTATCGCCGAACTGCACATCATGGATGTCCATGCGGTTCAGCATGCTCACCCACAAGTTGTTGATCGGCGTTTCCTTGGCGTATTGAATGCTGCGACCTTGGCGGATCGTACCGCAACCGCGGCCGGCGAGCAAGATGGGCAAGTCGTCGTGGTTGTGACGATCGCCGTCACCATTACCCGAACCATACACAATCATCGAGTGATCGAGTAAGTTGCCGTCGCCTTCCTTCACGGACTTCAGGCGCGTGAGCAAGTAAGCCAACTGCGAGGCATGGAATTTATTGATGTCCTGAATCTTCGCCAACTTCACTGGGTCATGACCGTGGTGCGAGATGCTATGGTGCCCATCGCGAACGTTGATGAAGGGATAGGAACGATTGCTACCCTCATTCGCTAAGACGAAAGTGCAAACGCGGGTGCTGTCGGTTTGGAAAGCCAGCACCATCAAGTCCGCCAAGAGACGCAGGTGTTCTTCGTAGCTTTGGGGAATCCCGGTAGGAGCCTTCACCGTAGCGGGCAATTTAGGTTGCGCCATCGTGCCGGCTTTTTGAATGCGAACTTCTAATTCGCGTACCGCGGTGAAATACTCGTCGAGCTTGCGTTGATCGTTAACGCCCAAGCGAACGTTCAATTCGCGGAAATCATCGCGCACGGAATCGAGGATACTCTTCCGCGCCGCGTCACGGCGGGCACGTTCGACATCGGAGCCCGAGCCAAAGAGACGTTCGAAAATTAATTTCGGACTGATTTCCTTAGGCATCGGCTGAGTGGCCGAGCGCCAGGAAAGGTTCGATTCGTAAATACAGCTGTAACCCGAATCGCAACCACCCGCCAACTTACTTGCGTCGGCCCCGATTTCTAAAGACGCCAAACGAGTCCGATCGCCAATCCGGGCGGCAGCAATTTGGTCGGCCGAAACCCCGGCCTTAATATTAGCCCCGTCGGTCTTGCGAGGCTGAGCACCCGTCAAGAAAGCACTCATCGCGCGAGCGTGGTCACCACCTCCGTCGCCGTGGGCGCGGGCTTTATCGGCCGTCAAACCGCTCAACACCGAGAAATAATCTTTCACTTCCGACAACGGTTCCAGAATCGCAGGCAACTTGGAAGGCAAGGCCCCTTCGGTTGGGACGCGCCAGCCATCCATGTTCACCCCATTAGGAACGTACAAGAAAGCCATGCGGTTGGGGGCGGCTTGCGAAACGGGCGTGTTACCCGCGGCCCAACTCGTCTGCATCCCCATCTGCTCCAGCCAAGGTAAGGCTAGAGTCACGCCGAGTCCTTTGAGGACGGTACGGCGGCTGAGCAGGTGTTCTTTTTTCATAGTAAAGGGAAGGTTACTTCTTCTTCGGGGTATTAGACCCTAATTCTAACTGAGAAGTTCCCCGACGCAAGCGGAAGGGGTCACTCATGATGACCGCATAGATTATCGCCGAAATCCGGTTATCGCCCTTGATGGTCGCTTCGGTGATTTTATCCACCGCGGGCTCGTCGTAGTATTCCAGACCCCGACCGAGGCCATAAATCAGCATTTTACCGGATAAATTGCGGATGAACTTCTCTTTATCACCTTTAATAACCTCTTTGAATTGAGCGGCCCCCGCGAAACTACGGCCATCAGGTAATTTACCAGCTGGGTCGATGGTTGAGCCCTCATCGGTATCGCGCAGTTTGCCGATGGCATTGAATTTTTCGAAGGCAAAGCCGATGGCATCCATGCGCGTGTGGCAGGAGGCGCAGGTTGGATTGGCACGGTGTTGTTCCATGCGTTGGCGCAGAGAACCGGTTAACTTATGCTGCGCTTCCAAAGCAGGCACTTCGGGAGGCGCGGGCGGAGGTGGCGTACCGAGAATTTGCTCCAAGATCCACTTGCCACGTTTAACGGGCGAAGTCCGCGTAGGATTCGAAGTCGCGGTCAAGATGCTCGCTTGCGTGAGCACGCCACCGCGATCGCCAGGAGGCAATTGCACCCGCACAAAATCGCCCGCGCGTTTAGAATTCACCCCGTTGATGCCGTAGAGGTTAGCCAAGGGCAAATCGAGGTACGTGTAATTCGCATCCAAGATATCCATCACGCTACGGTCTTCGCGGAAAATCTCTGTGAGGAATAACTCCGTCTCTTTCGCCATCGAAACCCGCAATTGATCATCGAACTCAGGGAACTGTTTCGTGTCAGGCGAGACGAGCGAGAGGCGACGAATTTGGAGCCATTGCAGACCGAAACTGTTGACTAAGAATTCCGAACGCTTATCTTTGAGCATCCGCTTGGCTTGAGCCAAGAGGTTAGGGGCCAGTTCCTTTTTAAAAGCTAAGTTAAATAATTCCTCATCGGGCATCGAGCCCCACAGGAAATAACTCAAGCGCGAAGCCAGGGCGAAATCGCTGACGGGGTGGGCATCGGCGGCAGTAGGCTGTTCGTCTTGCTCGGCGCGGAAAATAAATTTGGGCGAGGCGAGCACCGTAGCGATCATCGCTTGGGCACCGGCTTCCCAATTGCCACCGGAAGTTTCGCCTGCGAGGAAAACTTTGGTGTAACGCTGTACTTCGGCGGCGGTGGCCGGACGACGGAAGGCACGGCTAACAAACCAGTTCACCATCGCACGAGCTCGGGGTTCGCCCGTTTTACCTTCGGCAAATTCCGTTAAGCGACGTTGCAATTCCGTGCGCGTATCCGAAGGCCCTAGCAGCTGATAGCGGTACGTCCCTACGCGACGCGAACCCTTGCTCATATCGGCGGGAGGGTTTTGCCAAGTAACCGTAAAGGTATGTTTACCGGCCGTTAAATGAATCTTGGCATCGACACGCTCGGGCTTCTTCGAATCCGTCGTGCGGGTTTTCAAGCCCTGCGTCGCCACGATTTTACCATCAACCGACAAAGCCACTTTGGATTCAGGATCGCTCGTGCTACCCATCGAAACCAAGCTCGCGCGGAAAACATAATCTCCGTTGCGGGGTGCTTCGAATTCCGCACTCAAGGCCGGATTAGGATTAAAAATTCGCAACTGACCTTCCGAACGTCCGCGGGGCGTGAGACCATAACCATCGGCATTGAGGCTATCGACATTTTGTCCATCGGCCACCATCGCCTTTTCAGCGATTAGCTCCGCTGCGCCCATGAAACGCTCCAAGTGTACAGGCGAGAACGTCAGCACATCCCCAATGTCATCAAACCCGTAGCCCGTGTCATCGGCCGGAAAATCCGCCGAGTAGTTGCCATCTAAATAGCAGAGGTCGCGGATCGTATTATTATACTCAATCCGATTAAGGCGACGGATGGTGACAGTACCGGGGTCGACCTTGGCCTTGGCGATAGCGCGAGACAGGAGACCTTTCGTAGCCGTTTCCATCGCTTGGATTTCAGCCGAGCTAGGACGCGTCTTGCGATTCGTGGGTGGCATCTCGCCGGTGACCACTTGGCTAACCGCTTCGCGCCAGAGTCGCTGCTGCGTGTAAAAATTCGCGTCATCCTTGATGACTTCAAAATTAACATCGCCCTTCGTCTTATCGTTCCCGTGACAATCCACGCAGTATTTCTCCAAGAAAGGCTGCAGGTCTTTCTTATAATCTTGAGCGGTGGCGACGACTGGCAGGGCGCAAAGTAGCCCAGCCCACATCCAGGGAAGAAGGGGGGCTAAGCGGGGGGGCTGCTGACGGGGTGACCGCATGGTTTCATTTAAAGACAAAACCCTAAAACTTAAGTTGCAAACTAAGCGTAAATTTTAAAAAAGTGTAAAAGTCTTAATTTTATTCATAAGTTATTTATAATAAATAGGTTAAGTGATAATTTAATCTCCAAAGTGTCCATCCTGCCGCCAAAACCCCTCATTTTATACCTGCCCTTAAGGAGTTAAAGCCTAGCGTGGACAGGAAGTTAGGAAACCTAAGACTCTAAATGGTGTTATAAGCATACCCCACTCCTGATGAAACCCTTTTCCCGTACCCATGCCCTGACCCTCGCTGGAGCCACCCTCCTCGCGGGCGTCATGCCTTTGGCAGCCATGGACCTCGACGGCTTGGTCAAAAACTCGCCCTTCGGACAAAGCAACACTGGCGCCCTCGGGGGTCGCGACACGAAACCCGGCACGCTCGAATTCCGTGGGTTATACGTCGATGCCGGCGTCACCTATTTTAGCATCTACAATAACCAGACCAAACAATCCAGTTGGGTCGCCCAGGGCCAAGCCCCGAGCGGTCCCGTGGCGGTGAGTGTCAAAGATTACGATCCTATCAACGAAGTCCTCGTCATTGAGAACGCCGGTCAGCCCGTGAAGTTGCCTTTACGCCAAGTCACCGTCGGAAAAATCGATGCCCCTCAGCCGATGGTAGCAGGTGGCTTTAACCAAGCAGCTCCGCAAGTGGCCCCAGCAGCTTCCAATATCTCGGATGAAAAACTCCAAGCCTTCCGCGATGAAATGCGCAAGCGCTTTGCCGAACGGCAACAAAACGGCGGCGGCAACACCGGTGATACCAACGGCGGTAATTTTGGCGGTCGCGGTAGTCGAAATCGTGGTGGCGATACCAATGGCGGCGGTAACAACCGAGGCAATAATACAGGCAATAACAACGGCGCTCCCAACTAACTTTTAATCTCATGCAAAACGTTTCCTCTCCAGTCCGCAAAGCTCGTCGTGGCTTTACGTT
>TBL_comb48_EPIDRAFT_1002100_pt1 | contig 14046 bp, 33 predicted proteins | sample TroBogEpilimnion_37_FD_10681 | JGI IMG/M metagenome (IMG submission 10681)
AAATACTGGCGGGTACAACTAGATAATGTCAGTGGGTTCTGCTATACTTCCGATATCAAGAAAAGAAAGGGGCATTAAATGTCTACTGTTGCCACATATTGCAAAGATTGCAATAAGCGTTTATCTGATATTTCAGTATATGACGCTCCCTACACTTCCGATTCCACTTGCTGGGAGTGTGTTTTTAAATCCTGCGATAACTGCTATGGTCAAGGTATAACTGGCTGGGTATCTCCAGATGGTGATTTTGATTTTGAATATTGCGAGTGCAACCCACTATGCCTAACACTAGAGGAGGTCAAATAATGACTAATGAAACTATTTTTGAAGTCGCTTGCCTATACTATGAAGTATGCGGTACAAGCGAAGTATTCTACTCTGAAGAAGAGTATGATATTTATGGCGATGATTATGTCTGCCCTGAATGCTATTATCAGATGGCGGAAATGGAGTCTGATTCCTTCCCAATGTCCTTAGAATATGATGAGGGGGAATAATGTCTGATAAGTCTGCTCAAGATCTGTTTAATGAAATGGATACCCTCTGGGATAATTTCAAGAAAGCCACCTGGCAAATGTCAGTGGTACCTGCTAAAATAACATCCTCAACCCAACCAAAGAATGGAAACTAACATGTCAACAACCCTAACCCGTGGCGAAGCCAAAGATACAATTGACTTCGCAATTGAACAATTTATCAACGAGATTGAAGTCTCTGACGGTATGCTATTAACAATTACCTATGCCGTAAATAATGACCTGCAGATTAGAGACTATTTCCTAGGACTACCTGCGGACTATGGAATGCAGACATGCGTTGATTTTGTCAACTATCTTTCACGAGTAACTAATGCACAAGAAGGATATGCATATGACACAATTTCTGCAATGTATCATATTGAACAAGGCAACACAGACTTGGCTAAGTCTCTGCTAGAAATTGCAGAAAAAAATAATCCTGATTATAATCTGATGAAACTTGCTAAGAGAATTCTTTCAGCAGAATGGAATGGAAAAATGCTAACTCAAATGCGTAATGAATTGCATTCTAAAGTTGTAGATACTATCACCGAAGAGCCAAATATTTTAATTGAAGAGGTGGCGTAATGTCAGCACCATATGCAACAATTAACGGCGTTGAGGTTCATGAGGACCTCAACGGATATGCCGTAGTAATGAAGAATGGCAAGATAATTAAAAAATATACAAATTCACGTGAAGACGCATTAGGTAAAGCAATGCATTATGCTCAGGAGATAAATAATGGCTAAACATCCACCAGTAAATTCTGCCTCATGGCATTCAGTTTTTGCAGATGACCAGTGCAAGATCTGGCAGGACGGCAATGATGACATATTTTTTAAAGTTGCTATCAAGGGCCAACGTGTCAAATATTTTTATAATGAAACAGCTCATAGCGACGTTGCACGTTACTGTAGCGACGAGCTTGGAATTAGCTATTGGTCCGTATTAAATTAATTTAACTTGGGTGGGGGATAAATGATAAAGATAGCAACGTGGGTTATTGGGCATGTCATGACATGCTTGATTGTGGCAACCGTAGCCCACTTTGCTGATTTATTTTTTATTATTGCAACACGCCGAAATAAAACTTGACAAATCGCAAAAAATCGGCGCGCCCTTTGTCAAGTCAACACGCCGTTTACGGAGTGTGATTTTTATCACTGGATCTTGGCACGGGACAAATCGGGCATTTAAGGCAATTTTTATTTAACTTAGGGTTTACGGGTGGACAAATGTCACCCCTGTCTGGTAGAATAAACTCACATAACAAGAAAGGAAATCCTATGAACACAATGTCACAGGTTCACCGCTCAGAAGTTGAGAATGGTGAAGTTTCACTCGCAGTATCTACCCGCTCAAATCCCGCATGGCATAGTTTTGCTAACAAGGTCTTCACAAAAGATGAAGAAGTTACTACCGCACAAATGCTTGAGGGTGCTAAGTTGTCTAATTGGAATGTGCAACTAGAATCTGTTTCAGATTTGCTTGCAGATAACTACACAAGCGTTAGCGAGAATTTTCTCGTCACACGCGATAACCCTTACACCGCAGGACAAAAAGATGTCCTCTCAGTTGTAGGCTCACGCTATAAGACAGTTCAGAATGAAGATTTATTCTCATTCGCAGATAACTTGCACGATGGCAATTCAGATGTCTATTGGGAGAGTGCAGGTTCTCTCAAGAATGGTCGTGTAGTTTTCGGCACAATGTCAATTCCCCGCACTATGGTTCTTGACCCTAATGGTGCTAACGATACAACTAATCTTTATCTAGTTGTCTACACTTCACACGATGGTTCTGTTGCTGTTCAATCTGCAATTACCCCTGTGCGTGTTATGTGTCAGAATACACTTAATTTCGCCATGAAAAAGGCTAAGCAATCTTTCAAGATTCGTCACACACAAACTGTTGATGGAAAAATTGCAGCAGCCCGCGAGGCTCTAGGCTTGACATTCTCCTACATGGACGAATTTGAAAAGCAGGCTCAAGAGTTGTTCTCTATTGAAGTGACTAACGCTAAGTTTAGCGAAATCATTAACAAGATGTATCCAAAGCCTGAAGTTGATAAAAAGGGTTCAATTAAAAAGTGGGAGAACAAGGTTGTTCTGCTTGATGAACTTTATCACAACTCGCCTACTAATGCGAACATCAAGGGAACGGCATGGGGTGTTGTTAATGCACTTACCGAACGCCTTGATTATTACCGCACAGCCCGAAAGGGAAATGGCGATTCGCTAATGGCAGGTGCAAGCGGATTTGACCCTGTTGTCACCGCTGAAAAAAATAAAATTGTTAAGCAGGTTCTCGCGCTTGCTAAATAATTAAAAGGTGGGGGGCGAAAGCCCCCCATTATTTTTTTTTAATTTGATCGGCGTGTCGGGTTGACAAAGCTTGAAAAATCGGCGCGCCCCCGAGGTCGGGCGTGTCGCATGTTATTAAGAACACATTACGGGGCACGGCGTGTCGCCCTAAAATGTCAGTGGCAACTGGTAAAATAGTTCACTTGGTTCAGTAGTTCAGTTGGTTAGAACGCCACCCTGTCACGGTGGAGGTCGGGGGTTCAAGTCCCCTCTGAGCCGCAACAATGTCAGTGCTATATGATAGGATACTCAGTATGAACGATGTTAAAGAAACCTGGTTTAAATGGGATTACATTTGCCCAAATTGTGATGCACATATTGAGATGACTCTCAAATCTAATGGACATCCACATAGCGAGGTATGTTCTAAATGCTATGAGCGTCTAACTCTAATGTCAGTGGTAGATGCTACAATATACCCAACAACAAAGAAAGAGGAAACTGTGGAACAAACAATCGCAGAACTTTATAACCCAACCCTACTGGTAACATATAAGAAAATTGAAAATGACCAAACTGAATATGTTACTGATAAAGTAACAGATATAGAGTGGGAATTGGCACAAGGTCGTAGAAATGCTAAGCGTAATTCTCAGATGAACGATAAAGTATTTACACTTGAAAATATGCTACACACATATTGCCAAGAAGCCACAGAACCCGATATGGCTTTTATTACTGAAATCGCAGAACTCTTTGATATTTCTCTAACTAAAGAGATTGAAGTAACTGGTACAATTTCTTTCTCCGCAACTGTCCGTGTATCTTTAACTGATGACTATGATATTGAGTCTATGGTCAATGATGAAATCTCCGTATCTTCCTATGGTGGAGATGTTGATGTAAATGATTTCTCTCTTGATGATGTAAGGGAGGATTAAATGGAGGAGTGTGCTATTTGTGAAACACCCGAACCTTCTTTCATAATGGTAGAAGGTGGCTGGTATGTATGTGTTGGTTGTATTACTGACGGAAGTTGGAGAAACCTATAATGGTAATTACTCTTGAAGTTCCGAACAATGCTCAGATGGGCTATGGTATTGGAAAATGTATCCAGTATGGCGTGGAATACAATATCTTAAATCATAATCAAATTGAATTAACTTCTGCTGATGAAATTAAACTAACTAAAATGGCAGTAGCATTTCGTGGCAAGTTGTTAAATGTCAATAAGGTTGTAGCAGTAGCTGGTGATATTCCTAAGAGGGAAGTTCAATACGCTAGAATCCCGTCAAAATCCAAAGCCCCTACTATGTACCCCGTGTCTAAACAAGACGACTCAACGGCAGAGCGATAGAATTGACACAAGCACCCCGCTTGTGTTAGAATAACCCCCCCCAACAAAGAAAAGGACAAAAATAAATGGCTAGAGCAATCACAGTAAAGGTAGCAACCCCTAAAGTAATCAACGCACTACAAGCAAAGTTGGATAAAATCCAAAATGATTACACAAATCAAGACCAACTAGAAGCACAGTATCAAGAAGAACTAAAGGCTTGGAATAAGCAGTTGAGCGATTATGCTTTAGCAAACATTGACCGAGCAACAAACTTCCGTACAAATTATCGCTCTTGGAATAACTCTCTCAACATTGACTTTGATGTTGATACTCATGGAACAGATTTCCCTGCTCAGCCTGAGCGTAATTTTGAGCAAATCTATCGTGGTACTTACAACGAAATGGTAGAGGAAATTACAAACGCCTTGTCTATCCTAAAGATGACAGATGAGGAAACTGTAAATGCTTCTACAATGAAGTCTATCGCTAAGTATCTCTAATCAAATAAACAACTGGGTGGGGAGTCTTGACTTCCCACCCCCTATCTGATAGGATACCCAAATGGACATTTTTCTTTACATAATCATACCCGTAATCATACTAGCACTAATCACGATTGGAAACATTTAATGGGAGCAAGAGTTAATTTCGTATTCAAGACAGAGTTAGATAAACCTAACATTGTTCTTTATAGCCATTGGGGTGAAACTTCTTGGCGTGAGGATTTGGCCATTGCTATTGACAAGGCAAAATCCCGCATCAAACTTGGTGACATTCCATACGCAACCCGTATCATCATTGACCAACTAACTAAAGATGGACGGGATTCAGAAACAGGCTATGGTATCTCTCTAGCCACAGATGAAGAGATTGCAGTTGGCTTCTTTGATTTTCCAGTTCAAATTGACATGACTACTCAAATGGTAAATGATTCAGGGCATTGGCATTCATTTGAATCATTCGTCAACTATATGGAAGAGGTAATCAACTTTCATGGAGAGGCAAAATAATGTTAGGTTATTCTAAAGATGATCTTGATGAAATGATTGATGCTACATATTTGGCTATGCACTATGTGCCCGAAGGTCAAACAAAGCTTATGGAAGATTTGGCTGGGACAAATGACTTTCTCCAGGGTCTTTGGACAGAGGGCTACTTTGATTAGTAGCCTGGCACGCACGCAAAGGATCGGGATTTACGAAAGCGTTTACGAACGCCTTGACAAACCCATTTACGATATGATAGGATGAACCCATGACAAAATATAAAATCGCTGGAACCCAAACAATTACATTCTTTACTGATATTGAAGCAGAGAATGAAGAACAAGCCTTAGATTTATTTGACCCTGCCAATGACGACACGTGGTATGGAGTTGATGTAAGAATTGACTACAAGTCCGTCGGTGTGGTAGAATAACTCAAACAGTCCCAACTAATAGAAAGAATCTCTCCAAATGCCAAACTGGGTATTCAATGGACTTACTGCACAAGGTCCAAAAGAATCTGTGCAAAAAATGAAAGAACAATTAAATACACCCTTTGTAGATTATATTGAAGCCAATGGTGATTTGGCTTATGATATTACACAGACTAAGTATTCTAATCCTATCTTTAGTTTTAGAAACATCATTGCTCCCACCGACCTTGAAGCATATAAGCAACAGCCTGTACGTTCAGATAAAGATATATCTGACCCTACTTGGTGGGCGGACTTGCAAGAAAAATCTAAGACTGATAATTCATGGTATAACTGGAATATCCGTAACTGGGGTGTTAAATGGGATGTAGCCGTATCTAATGATGATAAGGGTTCCAATACATATATGGAAGAGTTTGAAGATGAATGGACTGCTTCCGTATATTACAATTTTGATACAGCATGGGGAATTCCCGAACAAGCATTAATTACACTATCATCTCAGTATCCCGACCTTTTGTTTACTTTGTCATATGAAGAAGAAACAGGCTGGGGTGGGGAAATGGAAATCTTACGTGGTGTAGTTATTAGCCATGGTCAATATGATTCCAAGTGTAGAGACTGTGATTCAACAGACACATTAGAGTATTGCGAAGATTGCGAAAATGAGGTATGCTCTGCATGTGGATTCGGTAACGAAGAAAACAATAACTGCCCAACACATAAGGAGAATGCAAATGTCTGATGAATTAAAGCTTGACCCATATCTACAACGTATGGTTGACGCAGGCATGGACGGTGCAGATATCATGCACGGTCACCTTAAGGTCCTAATGGTCCAAGCACAGAACGAACTTGCCAACGCTATAGAAGACGAAGAGGCTTCAGGTGAGGCAATGGACAGCATGGAGCGACGGTACTGGGAGGGTGTAGATGAAGCCTACTCAGAACTATATCAACTTACATATGCAATTGCTTTTGCTAAGGGGGCCAAGGAATGAAGAATTATAGAATCGTATTAGAAGTTGATGAGGGCTGGTTAGAAGCCATTAATAAATTGACTGATGTTGATATCCTTGACGGGGAACTATTAAACTGGATTAGCATGGAGGAGATTTAATGAATACTGATTTTATGTTTGTTCAGGCTAATGCATTCCTTGATCAAATGGAACGGGAATTCAAGGACCATACCCCGCTAGTTTTATTATACATGTGGGATATCTTCCGTGATTACTATGAGGACCTAGTACAGCATCCTGGAGATACCTCATATGGTGAATATGAATTGGTTCCTGGTGTTGATCTTAAAAAGATTTGGGATACATGGCTTGATGCTCCATTCGGCGGATTTGACTGGAATACCGAAGATGTAGTAGAATGGCTATCGAATAATGCTCTAATCCAATTTGCCGAAGAGGAGGAAGATAACTAAGATGATTTATGATAAACAGCAAGCCCAATTACGTAAGATTTTTGGGGACACAGAAACTTCCCCTGCAGGCCTATCATATAAAATGTTAGGCGAGTCTAAGTATATTAACGAAAGCATGTTGCAATACATAGTTAACTACATTATCATTTTTGGTACCAGAGACAAGGAGCATTTACCACCTTATCTTCATGATACCGCAACTATCTGTAATGAACTATACCAGCATTTAGTCAAAGTTGGGTTGACGAATTCTGGCAGCAGATAGTTTAATCAAATAGGCTGCTACAACAAAGCCAAGCTAGGGCCACACCTGTTGGGGGTGTGGTCCTTTTCTTTTGTCCCATTTTTGTAGAATGTCCGATTTGTCCCAATTGCACCAATATCATTTTTTTGTAGAATTTTTCTGAGGACCTTTACGAATAGGCTAAAATTCACCTTTACGAATGGGCGGGAATTTGATCTGAGCTCTCCCTAGTAAAAATATTACCTAGATATATATAACCTTTACGAATGGGATATAATTTGATATTACGATATAGCACATGTACTATGTTTTTGTCAATAGAAAAAAATATGATTAATATCACATAAAATATATGTAAAATAGATTCATTACTCATAGAATATACACAAAATCTCTTGAAATGTCTAAGAAATATGTGTGTTTTTACATGATTATTCTGAGATATATTACGAATGTGAGCAATATCACACGACATATGGGGGAATATAATTTGACAAATGGGCAATTTGACATTACGAACGCCAATATGCTATGATTCATAACTAAATAGATATAATCAAATAATATCCACTGATCTTATTCCTTTACGAATGATTATATTCTCCACTTTACTCCACTTTTCTCCACTTATAATGGTATAATTATCAATAACAAGGGGGTCAATAATGATTGATTTTAGTAATTTTGAGATGGTAAATGAAGAAGCTTATGTTTGGCGTAACTTCGTTGGGGACGAACTGACTGATATTTTATTTGAGGAATCAGTAAAGAAGTCGAGTAGTCCAGATAAAGAAGAAAGAGAAGATACAATTGAATTATTACATGGTGATGTTGATCAAAGATTGATTGATAAGGTTAATGATTTCTTTAAGGATACACAATATGATATCCGTTATTTCTTGCATTGGTATAACCCAGCAAACTTATGGTTCCCAATCCATAGAGATGAGCAAGCATATGATATTACACCATTCAAGAAGGTTTGGGGAGGCGTTATCTACCTAGCAGATATGGATGGTGGAGAGTTATTCTACCCTATAAATAACACTTGGGTTAAGCCAGGAAAAGGCGATATGGTATTGCATTCAGCATCTATTGCACATGGTGCAGTTGGAGTAAAGGGTGATAATAAGAGATTTATTACTTTTGTTGTATATGACAAGAATCAGCCTGGACCAAATAACCAAATGAATGAAAAAGATAATAATGAAAAGACATGGAATCAAATCATGGACTCTAAGGAATGGCTTGAGAGTGATATTGGTAAGATGTGGCAAGAGTTTGGTAGACAATAGGCGGGAATGGCGATAGCCTGAAACCTGTATATACTCTAGATATCTTTACGAATAGGCCTATATTTGGCTTTAGCTCTAGTGTATTATACATATGGTTATCTAGGTAATAATGGGACTATCAATCAAAATCCCGCCAAATCTTGATACTACCCCTGTTTTTTGCTCATTTCGGTCCGTCAGCTAATATAGCTTTAATTTAATCTATATATTCGTTAGAATAACCTTTACCATCATTTAAGGATAAGCTTATTGCGAACCTGGGGGTTTTTGCATGTACTTGGTGTATCACGCCCTTGTTTAATACTATTAGGTCACCCTCGTTAATAGTAGTTTTTTGGATTAATTTTTTATTATCTAATTGATCATATATTGACCAATCTGTGCTTCCAATAATTTGCATGTATGCCACCCCCCAGTTATCCCTATGCTTTGACGTAGTATACTCTCCTCCCAATACATTGACAAAAGATTGTGCAGTATTTGGGATTAAATGCTCATCTATATCTAAATCTTTATATATTGTATCAATGATGTACTTTATTTTTGGGTCACTAGATTTTATATGAAATAGAGATTGAAAGTAGGATATATCCTTATGGAAAAGGGAGCCTATACCTTGAAATCCCTCCTTTTTCATGTTAGATATAAAATCTTTATCCTGACTGCTTCTTGAAAGATCATCTAAAATTTTAATGACATGGTTCCAATCCATGTCCAAATTAAAGTAATTGGGCAAGGCCAAAGCCTTGCCCGTGCTACTTAAATCTTGAAGAATACTTTTTATCACAATGTTTTCCTTGAGTTTGATAAAGGCTCAAAAACAATTGACATTTTTTCTGTAAGATTCTCAGTACTATGCCATACACCAATATTCATCCAGAGAATGTCCCCTGGTTCTAGGATAATAGTTTCTGGCTCTTCAAGCCATTCTGCATCATAAAGATGAGACTCACCATTAACAACTCCATCTGATGTTTGCTTTCCAACCCCAAGCTTCCATTCAGTAGCACCACGGCACTGCCAATGCAAGATTTCGCTTGGATCACGGTGTAATTGTGTTCCAGGAGTCTTTGGCTTTATGTTTCTGTATCCTTGTGACTCATACATATAAAAATCATAATAGTCATCGTTAAAGGCTTTAATTGCTTGCTGCTTGAAATCTTCAATGACATCATTATAAGTACGACCAACTAAAGATATCTTATTGTCTTCACGTTCTCTGTCGTATATTGTATAAAAATATTCCCATGAAGGTGTAGACTTATGAGTCTTTAAGACTGCATAGTTTTTGCCAGACTCTTTTGCTTCTTTTAAGAACTTTTCTATCATTTTATCTCCCTATAGAACAATATAATGTTTGATCTTTCGCCTGATATTACCTCGTTTACTGAATGTGGAGTATCTTTATCTCCCTTAAAATAAATTAATGTTCCAGCATCAGGCTTATATGCTACAGCATCATTTTTATCTTCAGTTAGTCCATTATAGAACAATATCTCTCCACCTTCATAATCATCTGTTAGATATACTAAGGCTGAGTAATACTCTTCGGTATAACCCTCTACCCCGCCATAAGCGTCTGTGTGATATCCCAAACTATCATTTTTTTGTAGAACCTGATACATTGCTCTTGATATATCAATATTATCAATCCCAAATTGATCGCCAACCCTTTTGATTATTGATTCTACCATGGAATGAAACTCCGCACCATCTGGGTATTTGTCTAGATGCAAGGGTGTCAGTGAAACATTAAGTAAGTTATGCGGATTCATTATAGATTTAGATCTCAAATAACTATTTAATTTTGCTGCATTTTCTTGGCTTATAAAGCCTTCGCATACTTTGGGCTGACTCATGGTTTACCCACTGCATTGGGTTTATCTGCTTGAGAGGCTAACCAAGCCTTTGGCTCCCATTGTGGGGCTGTTTTTCTCCACACTATCCTGTCTTGCTTAGAAAGAGTTGATTCATCAACACCCGCAATATTCCAAAATGCTTTATTTGTTACTAAGAACTGACTACTTATATTTCTAGTACCAGACAAAACTGGGCGAACGCCGTGTTGAACCTGATGCCCAAAGACTATCATGCTACCAGCTTTCGGCTTTATCTCTATATCATAATCATCAAAGTAGATTTCTCCACCCTCAAAATCTTCTGGATCGGAAAAGTAACCCAGAATAGTCGCTTGGACTTCTTCATAAGTACCGTTGGCACTGCTTGCAAAGTCCGAATGTGGTCCATACCCACCACCTGCGCCACGAGTGTAATATGCTGTAGTTTTAGTTATCTTATAGTCTTGATAGTTTAAGTCTGTTTCTTCTCTGTACCAAACATCTAAACATCTAAACGTTGAATTATCAGTTTCCTGCAAAAAATGCCTTGTAGTATCAATTAGAGTTTTCATGAATGGAGCATTAGGCACTTCTCTCCAGCCGTCGGTGTCCTCTGATAAAATTAACTTATCAAATGTATCTTTTGAATTAGAAATAACATCCTCAAAATACCAAATTTTATCTGCAAGTCTTGTACCTTTCACTTTTTCTCCTCATAATTAAACAATTCTTTTTCGTAAACATAGGTTTGTACTAAATATCTTTTGCCAGACTCAACCTTATTTACTGCGTGATTATGATAGCTTGGGAAGACAATAGCAGAACCAGCGGGTGGCTTTACTAATATGCCTAGATCAGTAAAATTAAGTTCCCCGCCAATATAATCATCGTTAAGATAAATAATGATTGTAAATTCTGGTCTTACTTCATCCCCATCTTTTACAACATAGCTATATCCATCTTCATGCTCAGTCATATAAGAGCCTTCAGCATATTCTCTTACTATAAATTTATTTGTGTCCATATTTGCTTTATTTAATCCAGCATTTTCTACACAGATTAGGAATAAGCTTAAGATATCGTCATATACTTTATCATGGCTGAATAGGTTGGTAGATCTACCTATTAAGGTACTACCGCCCCCATGATTATTATAGCTATTCCAATTTCTTTTTAACAAATCGGAAAGTAATTCTTCTTTATTTTGATAAAAATCTTTTAATAAAAAGATCCCATCATGTATTTCCTGTTTTTCGCTCATTTTCGCCCAATCAGGTTGTATAGTCACCTAAATGACTAAAGCATACAGATACTTCTTCACCATCTCTAAAATCAAAATACAAGCCTTCGTTATGACAGTATTTGCATTTATCATTATTTATTTTATTACAATGTGTACATGTCATTTTGCCGTCTTGTATGATCCATTTGTGTTTACAGTTATTCATAGGTATATATTATATCACTGTTCTAGGTCTAATTCGTCTTGCCATGCTGCCTGGCTTTCATATAATGAATTAAAATTAGATTGTTGCCAAACGGTTGATTCATACTGAATTGGTTGTGATAACCTGTACGCTCTTTCCCAATCCCCAGCCGTTGCTTTCAGTTCGGCATTTTCAAGCTTTAAGGCTTTTACCTGACTTTGCAAAATACTGTTATCTTTGTCTAGGCCCTCTCTGTTGGCTATGACGAATGATCTATAAACTTCGTCATAATCTGAGTCTAGGGAATCTAGTTCCCTATTTAATTTGGCGACTTTATCCTCGTAATAGTAAATGCCTCCTACGATAAATAGGGTGTAAAATGCCATAATGCTTAGGTATGCTGGAGTGTTCACTTAGATTTGTTTTCCTTAGATACCAACTTATCAACAATAATTTTAGGATTTTTAGTTTTGATAATCTTATCCATTTCTAACTGAACTCCCGCTTTATGCATAGTTTCTAGCCATGCCACGTGATTCTTCAACTTCTTGCGTTGACGTTGCTTTCGGGCTAATTTATCACTCATTGCTTTCTCCATTTTTGCTCAATAAACGCTTGTGCTTCATGTGTAACTTTGTGTATTCTATCTGTAATTCTCTATATTCATGCTTTATTAAGTAGTAATGTGCAATATAGCCTGCAGTTACAGGAAGAATTAATGCTAAGTAGTTCATTCTGGTTGGTACGCCCCGCCTTTATATTCACCAAATAATGCTTTTAAGAATACCTGAAAATCTTCATCAGTAATCTCATCTACATCATGCCCAGTTTGCTTAGCAATACGCCTCATTTGAGATTTGCTCATAAAGTCAATCACATTGTCGTCTTCGCTCATATCATTACCACGCCTGGATCTTCATATACATAATTGACATAACAATATCTTGTTCCAGACATCACTTCTTCGACCGAAGTTAAGTATGAGGCATCAAATATAATTAATTCATCAGGTTCAATTTGATATTGCATTTTTTTATCATAAAAATTTATTTCACCACCCGTGAAGTCACCACAAAAATAGGCAATTTTATATTTTGGTCCTAAATTAAGTTCTAATGATGGAAAATTTTCTCCAGTTTTTAGTCTTAAAAATTCTGTATAAAATAGCATAGAATATCTAGGCGAAAACATTTGCCTTAAACTTAATAGCAACTCGAATGCATCAATATCCTCTGTGACAGGTGTTAGAAGCTTTCCAGCCACGCCATTACCTGGCAGTATGTCCCCGACTTCATATTCATAGTGATCTTTCGAATAATTTTCTTCTGGAATTTCATTGCAAATACTTGTTATAAAATCATGAAAAGATTTTCCCATAAAATTTTTGTAAGAATAAATTCCTTCTGATATTTCTTTAACCTCATCAAATGTTCTAAATTTATCTGTGCCTTCTATTTTAAGCTGCTTACTAAATCTTCTTTCATCATAATTTGATTTGTCCCAATTAATCATTTTTTATTTTCCTAACATTAAGTATGGTTAAAAGCATGATAAAACATGTATAAATATAATTATATAGCAAACATTCTTTATTGTCAATGCTATTTGCCAGAAGAGCCAAAGCCACCTAATCCACGCTGAGAATTAGATAACTCATCTACTGGCTCAAAGAATACTTCGTGATATTTATGAAATACCATTTGAGCAATTTTATCACCCTTAGTAATATTATACTCTCTATCTGTGTGATTGACAAGGATAACCTTAATCTCTCCACGATATCCCGAATCAATAGTCCCTGGAGCATTCATAACTGTAATGCCCTTCATAGCCAATCCAGACCTTGGGTTAATATAGCCTACGTACTCATGAGGGATTTCCATTGCAATGCCCGTAGGTACCGCTCCAGCACTTTTTTCGGGCAGAATAAAGTCTTCTGATGCATATAAATCCGCACCAGCATCTCCGATGTGTGCATATGTTGGAATCTTAGCTGAGTTTGATAATCGTTTTACATTAATATTAATCAATTTTTACTCCATTAATAGTAAAATGCTGTACAGTGTAGCCAGCATTAATTCTCTTTAATTCTTTTCTAATGGCCCGCCACATTCCCCATTTGGTAAATGCTAGACCACCATTGCCATGCCTAAAATAACGCTTATGGTCATCGTTCCATTTTTCAATATGCCAAAACTTTTCATACTTTGGATATTGGCCATGACC
>TBL_comb48_EPIDRAFT_1002112_pt1 | contig 13992 bp, 2 predicted proteins | sample TroBogEpilimnion_37_FD_10681 | JGI IMG/M metagenome (IMG submission 10681)
GCTGTTACGCTGAACCGGCTCGAAGACCTCCTTGTCCATCAGCTGTTTGAGCTCCTTCTCGATTGCTTCCTCGGCTCTGGTCCCATATCGGGTGAGTGCATCGTGGACTGTCATGTTGAAAATGCTCTGGGTCCTCCGACCAGCCAACAGAGCTAGTGCCTCTTCCCTGCGAATGTGTCTGGCCTTCGTCTGCCTCCAGTCAACATGTGGTTTCAACCCCGCGAATGGTCCCACTGATACATCGGACTCCTCATCCGACTCCATGCGAACAACCTCATCGGACTCCCTGTCCGACTCAGAGTCGACCACAATGACCTCTTCCACTCCCCCCACAGACTGGTCCACGGATGCGTTGTCATCTGTGTCCTGCACTAGACCTTCGCTTCCAGGATCAGTCTGGTTGGTGTTGTCATTGGCGGTCTCGACTTCTAATTCAGGCTGTACATGGTCTTCAGGGACAACTCTGGCAGGCATTGGCACCCCTGGAATCGTGTCGTCTTCAACTCGATCCCGGTCCTCGACGACCTTCCGACCCATTCGCATCGGCACCATCTTGTCAACCTGCTCCTTCTCCGCCGCCGCCTTGGCGTTGATGAACTCGATCACCTCTTCGGGGATAGGTATGACCGTCCAATGAGCTCGATGAACGAGCTTCCAGGTCTTTAACTTCCAGAAGCTCCAGGACCCTACTGCGTTGTCATCTGGCTTGAGTGCCAGAGCTCCCTCGGTGCGTGACTTCATGGTGTTGGTGACAACATCCTCCTCATGCACCTGCACATACTGTCCGAATGATAACGCATAGTCCAAACCCGCATCGACCTTACGCCCCAGTAGTATTTGCCTCGCTGGGGTGGGGTCCATTCTCGTGTGCACCGGCATGCAATTGAGTCTGATTACAACGTAGTAGGCTGCCCATGGCAGAAGGCTCTTCGGCAAGGTGTATGCCAGGGTGTTGATGATCCCTCTCAGACGCTCCTTTATCACCCGAAGCTTTACCTCCAGCCTAGGCACGTGTGACCCTGCTCCCACTTGCTGCAGTCGATACCCACTGTCCAGTAGCTTCGCCTCGATCTTGCCAATGCCTCCCTCTCGATCGAAGAAGACCTTGTGCACCGCGAATCCCTCCGCCTTGTAGATACCGAGGTGACGAAACTGTACACTCCAAAGCTCAGTAGCCGTCCTAGCCTTCAGCTCCGAAATGATAATCAAGTCCAATGGTGTCGACAAGCTCACGAGAAAGGGGATCTGGTCGACGAACATAATGTCTTCTTCCAGAGTCTGAGCCTCCCTCATGAACGACTCCACTGGCTCAATGTCCGTGATGCTCGGTCTGCCCCGCTTGGTCTTGCCCTTCAAGTCCCCGAGACTCGGTCCATATATATCCACCATGCGTTTGAGGTCCTTGGCGGTCACATCAGTGTTAATAATGTCCCCCCTAGCCAGGGCCCAGGCAAGGTCTGCATTGGACGGATAGCCTGCGCTCTCCTTCAGCAGCCTTGCCCTCTTGGCCCCTTCGACCTCTCGCTTGGTGTACCTCGCCTCGTTATCTGTGACGGTCGCCATGTGGATAGACTTGAACCTCAGATGATAGACGTACAGTCCGCTATCATTGCGGACAAATCGCACTGGCTTGCCCACAGTAGCCTGGACCAACCAAGTGTCATTGTCGTAGTCATACTCTAGTCGGATGCACGCACGACGTAGAGTACTGAATGACAATATATTCACTGGGGCCTCAGGACTGTAATGCACAAGCCCAATGTTGGGCAAATCTCCTCCCTTCGTCACGTTGATCCGTCCTCCAACGCCGTTGTAACTGACTGGATTGTCTAGGTCTCTCAGGTTCTGGAGAAGGTTCTTGTCCCTGAAGAGGTGGTGGGTCGCGCCGTTGTCCAACACGATCACTCCTTCTCCAAGCTCCGACACCAAAGCCGTCTCCACGCTGCGTAACATGAATATAGTCTGCTCTGCTTCGGCTACCAACAAGGTCCTGGACCTTAGCTTCTTGGTCTCCAGATACTCCTTGAAGGCGTTGCGATGACCGCAGTCCGATGACTTGTGTCCAGGCTCACCGCAGAGATAACACTTAATTCCAGCCGCACTCTCCTTGTCGCCGCTGGATGTAGTGACTTCGCGGCCCTTGTTGCCCTTCCCTGCATGACCTTTCTTGCGATCCCGCTTGTTGCCCCCTTTGGCACCTTTGCCTCCAAGCTGAACGAATGCAGTCTTGTCCCTCTTCGACTGCTCCTCCCTACGCTGCTTCTCAAGGTCGTTGACACCACCTGAAGCCACGAATGCTACCCCGGACGATGAATGAGTCGACCCTGCTCCATGAGGCTTCCCCACGATCTTCCACCTCGAAGCAAGCTCGTAAACCTTCATGAGGGTATTGGGGAACGAATCCCCCTTAAACCCCAGCTGTCCCAACCTCGCTGCGTTGTTCGATAAGTCTGTATCAAATTCTGAATATCGTCCCCTATCCAGCTTCGACAGAAAGTCCACAGCTTGGCTGGCCTCCGATGGTAGTGGCTCCCCCGTGGCAAGTAGAGCCTTCAGGGCTTCCTCATACCTCCTCTTAAAATTGAGGAGAGTCTCTTCTTTGCTCTGCGTCATGGAGTTGTAGTAGTCCCTCGAAGTCTTGCGGTCCAAGGCGTTGATCCCCGTGAGATTGGTGCTGTGAGTCTTGATGAGGATCTTCAACAGCTTTACGGGGTGGTTTGATTTTTCCACCACACTACTGTACTTGGAACTCATTGAAGCCACCTGCTTTGACTCTTCAGACAGTTGTCCAAAGATTAGAGCGAACACCTGCACTCTCTTGTTTCTTATGTCTTCGCATCGCTTCTCGTACAGCTTGGCTTTCTCGAGGTAACTGCTCCGAACGAATCCGGTTCCGTCATTGTCGAGGTCCTCCTGCAAAGGCTGCTCTGGAACATCTGGTTCTGGGTATTCGAGGTCCGTAAAAATGCTCCCGATTTCCCCATAATTTAGAAGTGAGTACTGCTTCCACTTTTCCAGGCAAATGTGAAGGTTTGATGGCTTTTCGGATGTTGGAGCGTTCAACATCGGAAGAGATGAGACCAGCCCATTGTTGTTGGCTGATGAGGAATCGTAGTTCTTGTTCCGAAAAGCTTTGAAATCCTTCTTCTCAGGCTCAGAAAAATTATTAGAACGCTTCTTGTTCATAATACACTGGTAACACTCAATATATTATTTTCTCTTATGTTAGAAAATCACTGAACTTGGTTGAAAGTTGTGATGCTGTTTCTGGAGTTCTTTTAAATTGAAAGACTGGAGTGCTTTGCAACTTAATCGTTTACCGTGATAAGAGAAAATAATATGCGATACATCATCAAAGATAGCTTCAAGTGTACATAACATTTTGTCATGACATCATCATGATTGTTGGTATACCACATACTAAATTCATAAATCATAACTAAATGTACAAAGACTTATATTATTTGATAGTGCCACAGAGTATATATATATTATATTATTGCTATCAGAAATGTAAATTATCCATTCGTCTGACATTAAATCAGATATATTCTAACACACCCCTGCAGAGGATGGCCAGAAATTACATACTCCTGATAGGCTTTAGGATCCTTTAAAACTACAACTACTGTGGACTTGAACACTACCGCAGGACTCATGCTCTCCGACACAGCCCGCTACAGTCTTCTGCTTCCTTATAGAGACTGTTATCTCATCACCCCTGTGATGTTAGCGCTCACCCATGAGCAGCTCTCGAAGCCACACGAACAAAGCTCCCAAGATTGACTTCGTGAAAATATCTGCAATCATTGACTTTGTAGGCATGTACTCCATCTTGACCTCTCCGTTGGTTACTTTGTCGTGCACGAAGAAGAAGCGCAGACCAATGTGTCTGGTACTGTCACTTGTACTCTTACCTTTCAGCACGAGCTTCATTGTGGACTGGTTGTCCTGATACAGAATGACAGGCTGGCGCTTGTACCCTTGTTGCTCCAGGAAGTTAGCGTGTCCAATGGCCGGCGAAAGCCCATCAGATATTGCAACTAGCTCAGCCTCCGTTGAAGACCTAGTGTTGAGCTTCTGCTTGGTTGACTTCACATAGATAGGTCCAGATCCCAATGTGCTGAAGATCCCGCTATGGCCCTTGCCATCGGCATGAACACCATAGCTCGCATCGATGTAGGTCCTGACTTGCATGGTCTTGTCGCATCGCAGTGTGATGCCTAAATCCTTGGTACCATTAATGTACTTAAGGACTCGGATCACCTTCTCGAAGTCCTCCTCGGTCGCACACTGCACCCTTGTGGCCAAAAAGCACACTGCACATAGTACATCCGGGCGAGCTCTCTTGGCCAGGTAAAGCAGTGTAGCCACTATGGAGTGAAATCTCTCTGCCTTGTCTCCCTTCAGCGCCTCACTGTCTTCGGTCACGGTGAAAAGGTCCTCTGTCCCCGGTGTGGTGACCTTATGACCCTTCTCATTAAAGATCTTGTATCGCCCCAGCATGTCGTGAACATACCCATTCATGGTAATGTTCACTGCAGAAGGTGTAGTGAAATCCAGAGTCATCCCAAGGTAAGAGTGCACTCGCCCATGATGCTCCGAAATGCTACTGAACCTTGCTCGAAGGTGCTGCAACACCCTGTCGATCTCGGGTCTCTCCACACATGTGATCAGCAGATCGTCTACGTACACGACAATAGTGGACTGATGAGTCCCCCCAGAACGGTTAAACACACAGTCATCACACTTGTTCTGGGTGTACCCCAGTCCCTGAAGTTCAGCGGTCAGCAACTCATTCCAGAGCTTCCCCGACTCGATGCAGCCATATAGTGCCCGAATAAGCTTGACGATGATTTCCCCCTTCTCTGTCAGATAGGCTCCGTAAGCTGCATTCAACTTGACCAACAGCCTTGAGACTTCGGCATTGATCCGCATGTGAACCACCATCTTCATGAACGCGTTCGGATAGGCTGTACCGATGTCTGCAGTGGCCACCTCACGACCCTCCTCGGCCGCGATGACTGCCACTATGAACAGGTTGCCAGTGCTCACTGTCGGCGAAGAAATTTGTACATCTTCATACAGGTCCCTATCTTGACGATGTCCTCCGGCTACCAGCCTGGCCTTGATCTTGTCGAAGCTCCCGTCAGGCTTGTACTTGTCTTTCAGGAACATCTTGGACGGGATGATAGCCCTCTGCTCCTCCGCAGTCAAGCTGTTACGCTGAACCGGCTCGAAGACCTCCTTGTCCATCAGCTGTTTGAGCTCCTTCTCGATTGCTTCCTCGGCTCTGGTCCCATATCGGGTGAGTGCATCGTGGACTGTCATGTTGAAAATGCTCTGGGTCCTCCGACCAGCCAACAGAGCTAGTGCCTCTTCCCTGCGAATGTGTCTGGCCTTCGTCTGCCTCCAGTCAACATGTGGTTTCAACCCCGCGAATGGTCCCACTGATACATCGGACTCCTCATCCGACTCCATGCGAACAACCTCATCGGACTCCCTGTCCGACTCAGAGTCGACCACAATGACCTCTTCCACTCCCCCCACAGACTGGTCCACGGATGCGTTGTCATCTGTGTCCTGCACTAGACCTTCGCTTCCAGGATCAGTCTGGTTGGTGTTGTCATTGGCGGTCTCGACTTCTAATTCAGGCTGTACATGGTCTTCAGGGACAACTCTGGCAGGCATTGGCACCCCTGGAATCGTGTCGTCTTCAACTCGATCCCGGTCCTCGACGACCTTCCGACCCATTCGCATCGGCACCATCTTGTCAACCTGCTCCTTCTCCGCCGCCGCCTTGGCGTTGATGAACTCGATCACCTCTTCGGGGATAGGTATGACCGTCCAATGAGCTCGATGAACGAGCTTCCAGGTCTTTAACTTCCAGAAGCTCCAGGACCCTACTGCGTTGTCATCTGGCTTGAGTGCCAGAGCTCCCTCGGTGCGTGACTTCATGGTGTTGGTGACAACATCCTCCTCATGCACCTGCACATACTGTCCGAATGATAACGCATAGTCCAAACCCGCATCGACCTTACGCCCCAGTAGTATTTGCCTCGCTGGGGTGGGGTCCATTCTCGTGTGCACCGGCATGCAATTGAGTCTGATTACAACGTAGTAGGCTGCCCATGGCAGAAGGCTCTTCGGCAAGGTGTATGCCAGGGTGTTGATGATCCCTCTCAGACGCTCCTTTATCACCCGAAGCTTTACCTCCAGCCTAGGCACGTGTGACCCTGCTCCCACTTGCTGCAGTCGATACCCACTGTCCAGTAGCTTCGCCTCGATCTTGCCAATGCCTCCCTCTCGATCGAAGAAGACCTTGTGCACCGCGAATCCCTCCGCCTTGTAGATACCGAGGTGACGAAACTGTACACTCCAAAGCTCAGTAGCCGTCCTAGCCTTCAGCTCCGAAATGATAATCAAGTCCAATGGTGTCGACAAGCTCACGAGAAAGGGGATCTGGTCGACGAACATAATGTCTTCTTCCAGAGTCTGAGCCTCCCTCATGAACGACTCCACTGGCTCAATGTCCGTGATGCTCGGTCTGCCCCGCTTGGTCTTGCCCTTCAAGTCCCCGAGACTCGGTCCATATATATCCACCATGCGTTTGAGGTCCTTGGCGGTCACATCAGTGTTAATAATGTCCCCCCTAGCCAGGGCCCAGGCAAGGTCTGCATTGGACGGATAGCCTGCGCTCTCCTTCAGCAGCCTTGCCCTCTTGGCCCCTTCGACCTCTCGCTTGGTGTACCTCGCCTCGTTATCTGTGACGGTCGCCATGTGGATAGACTTGAACCTCAGATGATAGACGTACAGTCCGCTATCATTGCGGACAAATCGCACTGGCTTGCCCACAGTAGCCTGGACCAACCAAGTGTCATTGTCGTAGTCATACTCTAGTCGGATGCACGCACGACGTAGAGTACTGAATGACAATATATTCACTGGGGCCTCAGGACTGTAATGCACAAGCCCAATGTTGGGCAAATCTCCTCCCTTCGTCACGTTGATCCGTCCTCCAACGCCGTTGTAACTGACTGGATTGTCTAGGTCTCTCAGGTTCTGGAGAAGGTTCTTGTCCCTGAAGAGGTGGTGGGTCGCGCCGTTGTCCAACACGATCACTCCTTCTCCAAGCTCCGACACCAAAGCCGTCTCCACGCTGCGTAACATGAATATAGTCTGCTCTGCTTCGGCTACCAACAAGGTCCTGGACCTTAGCTTCTTGGTCTCCAGATACTCCTTGAAGGCGTTGCGATGACCGCAGTCCGATGACTTGTGTCCAGGCTCACCGCAGAGATAACACTTAATTCCAGCCGCACTCTCCTTGTCGCCGCTGGATGTAGTGACTTCGCGGCCCTTGTTGCCCTTCCCTGCATGACCTTTCTTGCGATCCCGCTTGTTGCCCCCTTTGGCACCTTTGCCTCCAAGCTGAACGAATGCAGTCTTGTCCCTCTTCGACTGCTCCTCCCTACGCTGCTTCTCAAGGTCGTTGACACCACCTGAAGCCACGAATGCTACCCCGGACGATGAATGAGTCGACCCTGCTCCATGAGGCTTCCCCACGATCTTCCACCTCGAAGCAAGCTCGTAAACCTTCATGAGGGTATTGGGGAACGAATCCCCCTTAAACCCCAGCTGTCCCAACCTCGCTGCGTTGTTCGATAAGTCTGTATCAAATTCTGAATATCGTCCCCTATCCAGCTTCGACAGAAAGTCCACAGCTTGGCTGGCCTCCGATGGTAGTGGCTCCCCCGTGGCAAGTAGAGCCTTCAGGGCTTCCTCATACCTCCTCTTAAAATTGAGGAGAGTCTCTTCTTTGCTCTGCGTCATGGAGTTGTAGTAGTCCCTCGAAGTCTTGCGGTCCAAGGCGTTGATCCCCGTGAGATTGGTGCTGTGAGTCTTGATGAGGATCTTCAACAGCTTTACGGGGTGGTTTGATTTTTCCACCACACTACTGTACTTGGAACTCATTGAAGCCACCTGCTTTGACTCTTCAGACAGTTGTCCAAAGATTAGAGCGAACACCTGCACTCTCTTGTTTCTTATGTCTTCGCATCGCTTCTCGTACAGCTTGGCTTTCTCGAGGTAACTGCTCCGAACGAATCCGGTTCCGTCATTGTCGAGGTCCTCCTGCAAAGGCTGCTCTGGAACATCTGGTTCTGGGTATTCGAGGTCCGTAAAAATGCTCCCGATTTCCCCATAATTTAGAAGTGAGTACTGCTTCCACTTTTCCAGGCAAATGTGAAGGTTTGATGGCTTTTCGGATGTTGGAGCGTTCAACATCGGAAGAGATGAGACCAGCCCATTGTTGTTGGCTGATGAGGAATCGTAGTTCTTGTTCCGAAAAGCTTTGAAATCCTTCTTCTCAGGCTCAGAAAAATTATTAGAACGCTTCTTGTTCATAATACACTGGTAACACTCAATATATTATTTTCTCTTATGTTAGAAAATCACTGAACTTGGTTGAAAGTTGTGATGCTGTTTCTGGAGTTCTTTTAAATTGAAAGACTGGAGTGCTTTGCAACTTAATCGTTTACCGTGATAAGAGAAAATAATATGCGATACATCATCAAAGATAGCTTCAAGTGTACATAACATTTTGTCATGACATCATCATGATTGTTGGTATACCACATACTAAATTCATAAATCATAACTAAATGTACAAAGACTTATATTATTTGATAGTGCCACAGAGTATATATATATTATATTATTGCTATCAGAAATGTAAATTATCCATTCGTCTGACATTAAATCAGATATATTCTAACACACCCCTGCAGAGGATGGCCAGAAATTACATACTCCTGATAGGCTTTAGGATCCTTTAAAACTACAACTACTGTGGACTTGAACACTACCGCAGGACTCATGCTCTCCGACACAGCCCGCTACAGTCTTCTGCTTCCTTATAGAGACTGTTATCTCATCACCCCTGTGATGTTAGCGCTCACCCATGAGCAGCTCTCGAAGCCACACGAACAAAGCTCCCAAGATTGACTTCGTGAAAATATCTGCAATCATTGACTTTGTAGGCATGTACTCCATCTTGACCTCTCCGTTGGTTACTTTGTCGTGCACGAAGAAGAAGCGCAGACCAATGTGTCTGGTACTGTCACTTGTACTCTTACCTTTCAGCACGAGCTTCATTGTGGACTGGTTGTCCTGATACAGAATGACAGGCTGGCGCTTGTACCCTTGTTGCTCCAGGAAGTTAGCGTGTCCAATGGCCGGCGAAAGCCCATCAGATATTGCAACTAGCTCAGCCTCCGTTGAAGACCTAGTGTTGAGCTTCTGCTTGGTTGACTTCACATAGATAGGTCCAGATCCCAATGTGCTGAAGATCCCGCTATGGCCCTTGCCATCGGCATGAACACCATAGCTCGCATCGATGTAGGTCCTGACTTGCATGGTCTTGTCGCATCGCAGTGTGATGCCTAAATCCTTGGTACCATTAATGTACTTAAGGACTCGGATCACCTTCTCGAAGTCCTCCTCGGTCGCACACTGCACCCTTGTGGCCAAAAAGCACACTGCACATAGTACATCCGGGCGAGCTCTCTTGGCCAGGTAAAGCAGTGTAGCCACTATGGAGTGAAATCTCTCTGCCTTGTCTCCCTTCAGCGCCTCACTGTCTTCGGTCACGGTGAAAAGGTCCTCTGTCCCCGGTGTGGTGACCTTATGACCCTTCTCATTAAAGATCTTGTATCGCCCCAGCATGTCGTGAACATACCCATTCATGGTAATGTTCACTGCAGAAGGTGTAGTGAAATCCAGAGTCATCCCAAGGTAAGAGTGCACTCGCCCATGATGCTCCGAAATGCTACTGAACCTTGCTCGAAGGTGCTGCAACACCCTGTCGATCTCGGGTCTCTCCACACATGTGATCAGCAGATCGTCTACGTACACGACAATAGTGGACTGATGAGTCCCCCCAGAACGGTTAAACACACAGTCATCACACTTGTTCTGGGTGTACCCCAGTCCCTGAAGTTCAGCGGTCAGCAACTCATTCCAGAGCTTCCCCGACTCGATGCAGCCATATAGTGCCCGAATAAGCTTGACGATGATTTCCCCCTTCTCTGTCAGATAGGCTCCGTAAGCTGCATTCAACTTGACCAACAGCCTTGAGACTTCGGCATTGATCCGCATGTGAACCACCATCTTCATGAACGCGTTCGGATAGGCTGTACCGATGTCTGCAGTGGCCACCTCACGACCCTCCTCGGCCGCGATGACTGCCACTATGAACAGGTTGCCAGTGCTCACTGTCGGCGAAGAAATTTGTACATCTTCATACAGGTCCCTATCTTGACGATGTCCTCCGGCTACCAGCCTGGCCTTGATCTTGTCGAAGCTCCCGTCAGGCTTGTACTTGTCTTTCAGGAACATCTTGGACGGGATGATAGCCCTCTGCTCCTCCGCAGTCAAGCTGTTACGCTGAACCGGCTCGAAGACCTCCTTGTCCATCAGCTGTTTGAGCTCCTTCTCGATTGCTTCCTCGGCTCTGGTCCCATATCGGGTGAGTGCATCGTGGACTGTCATGTTGAAAATGCTCTGGGTCCTCCGACCAGCCAACAGAGCTAGTGCCTCTTCCCTGCGAATGTGTCTGGCCTTCGTCTGCCTCCAGTCAACATGTGGTTTCAACCCCGCGAATGGTCCCACTGATACATCGGACTCCTCATCCGACTCCATGCGAACAACCTCATCGGACTCCCTGTCCGACTCAGAGTCGACCACAATGACCTCTTCCACTCCCCCCACAGACTGGTCCACGGATGCGTTGTCATCTGTGTCCTGCACTAGACCTTCGCTTCCAGGATCAGTCTGGTTGGTGTTGTCATTGGCGGTCTCGACTTCTAATTCAGGCTGTACATGGTCTTCAGGGACAACTCTGGCAGGCATTGGCACCCCTGGAATCGTGTCGTCTTCAACTCGATCCCGGTCCTCGACGACCTTCCGACCCATTCGCATCGGCACCATCTTGTCAACCTGCTCCTTCTCCGCCGCCGCCTTGGCGTTGATGAACTCGATCACCTCTTCGGGGATAGGTATGACCGTCCAATGAGCTCGATGAACGAGCTTCCAGGTCTTTAACTTCCAGAAGCTCCAGGACCCTACTGCGTTGTCATCTGGCTTGAGTGCCAGAGCTCCCTCGGTGCGTGACTTCATGGTGTTGGTGACAACATCCTCCTCATGCACCTGCACATACTGTCCGAATGATAACGCATAGTCCAAACCCGCATCGACCTTACGCCCCAGTAGTATTTGCCTCGCTGGGGTGGGGTCCATTCTCGTGTGCACCGGCATGCAATTGAGTCTGATTACAACGTAGTAGGCTGCCCATGGCAGAAGGCTCTTCGGCAAGGTGTATGCCAGGGTGTTGATGATCCCTCTCAGACGCTCCTTTATCACCCGAAGCTTTACCTCCAGCCTAGGCACGTGTGACCCTGCTCCCACTTGCTGCAGTCGATACCCACTGTCCAGTAGCTTCGCCTCGATCTTGCCAATGCCTCCCTCTCGATCGAAGAAGACCTTGTGCACCGCGAATCCCTCCGCCTTGTAGATACCGAGGTGACGAAACTGTACACTCCAAAGCTCAGTAGCCGTCCTAGCCTTCAGCTCCGAAATGATAATCAAGTCCAATGGTGTCGACAAGCTCACGAGAAAGGGGATCTGGTCGACGAACATAATGTCTTCTTCCAGAGTCTGAGCCTCCCTCATGAACGACTCCACTGGCTCAATGTCCGTGATGCTCGGTCTGCCCCGCTTGGTCTTGCCCTTCAAGTCCCCGAGACTCGGTCCATATATATCCACCATGCGTTTGAGGTCCTTGGCGGTCACATCAGTGTTAATAATGTCCCCCCTAGCCAGGGCCCAGGCAAGGTCTGCATTGGACGGATAGCCTGCGCTCTCCTTCAGCAGCCTTGCCCTCTTGGCCCCTTCGACCTCTCGCTTGGTGTACCTCGCCTCGTTATCTGTGACGGTCGCCATGTGGATAGACTTGAACCTCAGATGATAGACGTACAGTCCGCTATCATTGCGGACAAATCGCACTGGCTTGCCCACAGTAGCCTGGACCAACCAAGTGTCATTGTCGTAGTCATACTCTAGTCGGATGCACGCACGACGTAGAGTACTGAATGACAATATATTCACTGGGGCCTCAGGACTGTAATGCACAAGCCCAATGTTGGGCAAATCTCCTCCCTTCGTCACGTTGATCCGTCCTCCAACGCCGTTGTAACTGACTGGATTGTCTAGGTCTCTCAGGTTCTGGAGAAGGTTCTTGTCCCTGAAGAGGTGGTGGGTCGCGCCGTTGTCCAACACGATCACTCCTTCTCCAAGCTCCGACACCAAAGCCGTCTCCACGCTGCGTAACATGAATATAGTCTGCTCTGCTTCGGCTACCAACAAGGTCCTGGACCTTAGCTTCTTGGTCTCCAGATACTCCTTGAAGGCGTTGCGATGACCGCAGTCCGATGACTTGTGTCCAGGCTCACCGCAGAGATAACACTTAATTCCAGCCGCACTCTCCTTGTCGCCGCTGGATGTAGTGACTTCGCGGCCCTTGTTGCCCTTCCCTGCATGACCTTTCTTGCGATCCCGCTTGTTGCCCCCTTTGGCACCTTTGCCTCCAAGCTGAACGAATGCAGTCTTGTCCCTCTTCGACTGCTCCTCCCTACGCTGCTTCTCAAGGTCGTTGACACCACCTGAAGCCACGAATGCTACCCCGGACGATGAATGAGTCGACCCTGCTCCATGAGGCTTCCCCACGATCTTCCACCTCGAAGCAAGCTCGTAAACCTTCATGAGGGTATTGGGGAACGAATCCCCCTTAAACCCCAGCTGTCCCAACCTCGCTGCGTTGTTCGATAAGTCTGTATCAAATTCTGAATATCGTCCCCTATCCAGCTTCGACAGAAAGTCCACAGCTTGGCTGGCCTCCGATGGTAGTGGCTCCCCCGTGGCAAGTAGAGCCTTCAGGGCTTCCTCATACCTCCTCTTAAAATTGAGGAGAGTCTCTTCTTTGCTCTGCGTCATGGAGTTGTAGTAGTCCCTCGAAGTCTTGCGGTCCAAGGCGTTGATCCCCGTGAGATTGGTGCTGTGAGTCTTGATGAGGATCTTCAACAGCTTTACGGGGTGGTTTGATTTTTCCACCACACTACTGTACTTGGAACTCATTGAAGCCACCTGCTTTGACTCTTCAGACAGTTGTCCAAAGATTAGAGCGAACACCTGCACTCTCTTGTTTCTTATGTCTTCGCATCGCTTCTCGTACAGCTTGGCTTTCTCGAGGTAACTGCTCCGAACGAATCCGGTTCCGTCATTGTCGAGGTCCTCCTGCAAAGGCTGCTCTGGAACATCTGGTTCTGGGTATTCGAGGTCCGTAAAAATGCTCCCGATTTCCCCATAATTTAGAAGTGAGTACTGCTTCCACTTTTCCAGGCAAATGTGAAGGTTTGATGGCTTTTCGGATGTTGGAGCGTTCAACATCGGAAGAGATGAGACCAGCCCATTGTTGTTGGCTGATGAGGAATCGTAGTTCTTGTTCCGAAAAGCTTTGAAATCCTTCTTCTCAGGCTCAGAAAAATTATTAGAACGCTTCTTGTTCATAATACACTGGTAACACTCAATATATTATTTTCTCTTATGTTAGAAAATCACTGAACTTGGTTGAAAGTTGTGATGCTGTTTCTGGAGTTCTTTTAAATTGAAAGACTGGAGTGCTTTGCAACTTAATCGTTTACCGTGATAAGAGAAAATAATATGCGATACATCATCAAAGATAGCTTCAAGTGTACATAACATTTTGTCATGACATCATCATGATTGTTGGTATACCACATACTAAATTCATAAATCATAACTAAATGTACAAAGACTTATATTATTTGATAGTGCCACAGAGTATATATATATTATATTATTGCTATCAGAAATGTAAATTATCCATTCGTCTGACATTAAATCAGATATATTCTAACA
>TBL_comb48_EPIDRAFT_1002118_pt1 | contig 13975 bp, 6 predicted proteins | sample TroBogEpilimnion_37_FD_10681 | JGI IMG/M metagenome (IMG submission 10681)
TTTATCCGGTGTAACAGGTCCAACGGGTCCTCAAGGTAATACCGGTGTAACAGGTTTATCCGGTGTAACAGGTCCAACGGGACCTCAAGGTAATACCGGTGTAACAGGTTTATCCGGTGTAACCGGTCCAACCGGTCCTCAAGGTAATACCGGTGTAACAGGTTTATCCGGTGTAACTGGTCCAACAGGTCCACAGGGTAATACAGGTGTAACAGGTTTATCCGGTGTAACTGGTCCAACAGGTCCGCAGGGTAATACCGGTGTAACAGGTTTATCCGGTGTAACCGGTCCAACGGGACCTCAAGGTAATACCGGTGTAACAGGTTTATCCGGTGTAACCGGTCCAACCGGTCCTCAAGGTAATACCGGTGTAACAGGTTTATCCGGTGTAACCGGTCCAACGGGACCTCAAGGTAATACCGGTGTAACAGGTTTATCCGGTGTAACCGGTCCAACGGGACCTCAAGGTAATACAGGTGTAACAGGTTTATCCGGTGTAACTGGTCCAACAGGTCCGCAGGGTAATACGGGTGTAACAGGTTTATCTGGTGTAACTGGTCCAACAGGTCCTCAAGGTAATACCGGTGTAACAGGTTTATCCGGTGTAACTGGTCCAACCGGTCCTCAAGGTAATACAGGTGTAACAGGTTTATCCGGTGTAACAGGTCCAACCGGTCCTCAAGGTAATACAGGTGTAACGGGTGCAACAGGTCCTCAAGGTAATACAGGTGTTACAGGTGCTACAGGACCTCAGGGACAGGCAGGATACTCTTCAGGTAAGATCTACTACTTCAATGCTGATTACGCAGCTGATGCTTCAGGATATTTATCGCTCAATTCAAATTATCAAGCTGGACCACTCTGTAACATTTCGATAACAGGAACAGGAGCCACAACTCTTTCGATGGGTTTCTTCATTACTCCCTCTGGTGATCCAGGAGTAACAGTCATTCCTGGTGGTGTATGGCAATTTGCATTCTACGCATCACAAACAGGGGATAATCAATATGGTGGAAGTATTTATTACGATATTTGGACGGCAAATGTAACAGGTTCTGCTGCTACACTGATCACAAAACTCGGAACAAACTCAAACTATCCTGAAAATATCAACAATAATGTTCCTGATCAACATACTACATCTGTAACTGTAGCGACTACAAGTGTATCAGCAAACAATCGCATAGCAATTATACCTCATACATATAACCTCAAAAACAATGCGGTCATGTATATGCAGTATGAAGATTCTGCTGTTTCACAAGTTATTACTTCTTTTTCAACTCCAGGTATTCAAGGTGTTACAGGTGCGACTGGTCCAACGGGTCCTCAAGGTAATACAGGTGTAACGGGTTTATCCGGTGTAACAGGTCCAACCGGTCCACAGGGAAATACAGGTGTAACAGGTTTATCTGGTGTTACAGGTCCAACCGGTCCCCAAGGTAATACAGGTGTTACAGGTTTAACTGGTGTTACTGGTGTAACTGGTCCATCGGGTGCTACTGGTCCTCAGGGAAATACAGGTGTGACAGGTCCTCAAGGCAATACCGGTGTAACGGGTGCAACAGGTCCGCAGGGTAATACCGGTGTAACAGGTGCTACGGGTCCACAGGGAAATACAGGTGTAACAGGTGCTACAGGTCCTCAGGGTAATACCGGTGTAACAGGTGCTACAGGTCCTCAGGGAAATACAGGTGTGACAGGTCCTCAAGGCAATACCGGTGTGACAGGTCCTCAAGGTAATACCGGTGTAACAGGTGTAACAGGTCCTCAAGGTAATACCGGTGTGACAGGTCCTCAAGGCAATACCGGTGTGACAGGTCCTCAAGGTAATACCGGTGTAACAGGTGTAACAGGTCCTCAAGGTAATACCGGTGTAACGGGTGCAACAGGTCCACAGGGTAATACCGGTGTAACAGGTGCTACGGGTCCACAGGGAAATACAGGTGTAACGGGTGCAACAGGTCCGCAAGGTAATACCGGTGTAACAGGTGCAACAGGTCCTCAAGGTAATACCGGTGTAACAGGTGTAACAGGTCCTCAAGGTAATACCGGTGTGACAGGTCCTCAAGGCAATACAGGTGCTACGGGTCCACAGGGAAATACAGGTGTAACAGGTGTAACAGGTCCTCAAGGTAATACCGGTGTGACAGGTCCTCAAGGTAATACAGGTGTGACAGGTGCTACGGGACCTCAAGGTAATACAGGTGTAACAGGTCCTCAAGGTAATACAGGTGTAACAGGTGTAACAGGTCCTCAAGGTAATACAGGTGTAACAGGTGCAACAGGACCTCAAGGTCAACCAGGATACTCGTCAGGTAAGATCTACTATTTCAATGCCGACTATGTCTCTGATGTTTCAGGATACCTTACACTCGCTTCAAATTATCAGACTGGACCACTTTACACTATTTCAGGAAAGGGTATTACAGGTCTCACAACTATCTCAATGGGTTATTTCATTACTCCTTCTGGTGATCCAGGAGTAACAGTCATTCCTGGAGGTGTATGGCAGTTTGCATTCTATGCGTATCAAACAAATGATAATCAATTTCAAGGAAGTGTTTATTTCGATGTTTGGACGGCAAATGTAACGGGTTCCTCTGCTACACTCGTCACAAAAATCGGAACAAATTCAAATTATCCTGAAAATATCAACAATAGTACTCTTGATCAACATACTACATCTGTAACTATAGCAACTACAAATGTATCAGCAGGAACACGTTTCGCAATTTTACCATATGCCATAAATGTCAAAAATAATGCGGTCATGTATATGCAGTATGAAGATTCTGCTGTTTCACAAGTTATTACTTCTTTTTCAACTCCAGGTATTCAAGGTGTAACAGGTGCGACAGGTGTAACTGGTGCGACTGGATTACAAGGTGCAACAGGTGCGACTGGAACGTTTTCATTTACAGGTCCAACGGGAGCAGTTCTTTATTACAACGGAAACAATGTTACTGGGGTATCAGGATTTACTTACAATCCTGGACCTACAGGAGTATTTACGGTAGACGGAAATATTGTTCCAACACAATCAAATTATTACACTCTAGGAACTGCTTCAACTCCATGGAAACATCTATATGTCGGTGGAGGAACAGTCTATATTGGAGGAATTGCCATTTCATCAAATACAGGAACCAATGTTCTAAACTTTGCATCAACAACTGGTGGAGGATTGGTAGGTATTTCTGGTGCTACGGGAATTATGGGACCAACGGGTGTAACAGGTGCTACAGGTATTCAAGGAACACAAGGTAATACAGGTGCTACAGGTTTGACAGGTGTAACAGGTGCAACAGGTCCGCAGGGTAATACAGGTGTAACAGGAGTAAGCGGTGTAACCGGTCCAACCGGTCCCCAAGGTAATACCGGTGCAACAGGTTTGACAGGTGTAACAGGTGCTACAGGTATTCAAGGTCCACAAGGTAATACAGGTGTAACAGGTTTATCAGGAGTTACCGGTCCAACAGGACCTCAAGGTAATACAGGTGCTACAGGTTTGACAGGTGTAACAGGTGCTACAGGTATACAGGGACCACAAGGTAATACAGGTGCTACAGGTCTTGGTTACGCAGGTTTAAGTAGCACGACATCAATAGCCATTGGAACTGGTAGCAAAGTATTCACAACAAACTTAGCATCTACTGCTACAGCATTCGCAGTAGGACAAAGAATACGAGCGGTATACACCACCGTACCTACCAACTACATGGAAGGATCAATTGCTTCTTTCAGCAGTACAACACTCACAATCACAGTTGATCTCGTGAGTGGAAGTGGTACTTATGCGGTATGGAACTTTGTTGAAGCAGGTGCAATTGGTGCTACTGGTGCTACGGGAATACAGGGAACTCAGGGAAGTACAGGTGCGACAGGTACTCAGGGAACACAAGGTGCAACGGGTGCAACTGGTATTCAAGGTACTCAGGGTAATACAGGTGCTACAGGTACTCAGGGAACACAGGGTGCTACAGGAGCATCGGGACCAGTAGGAGGAGCCAATACACAAATCATCTACAACAATGCTGGAGCACCTGCTGGAAGTGCTGCTTTAACTTTTAATAATGCAACAGGAACTACAACTATAAGTTCATTAGCAGTTACATATACATCTACATACGGTGGAAATGCTACTTTTAACGGTTTCCTTGGAGTTGGTAGTTCACCTACTTACACTGCTGATTTTCAAGTTACAAGTGCTGGTTCAAACGGTATTCGTATCGCTCAAAACAATGCAAGTAATGTAACTGCTGGTTTATTCTTGGAAGCTGGTCTAGGAACAGGAGCTGGAACAACAAGTAACTATAACATTATATCTTTCTCTACACGAGGTGGAGGTGGTGGAACTGTTACTCAAAGTTTATTCAGTTTATACGAAGGTGGAAATTACGGTCTAAGTATCAAAAACAACAATGCTTATAACTCAACAACCGTAGTTCGTGTAGATACAACAAACAATCGTTTAGGTGTAGGAACAACATCTCCTGGTTCAACTCTTGATGTAGCAGGTTCAGGTAACTTCTCCAGCAATCTTACGGTTTCCTCAAATGTTACTTTCAGTAGTCCTGGTTCAAATGCGTATGCTGGAAAAGTCTTATCGTTTAACTCAGGAACAGGAGCAGTTAGTTACAGTTCTTTAACGCTTGGAACGCTGGGAGCAGCAGATTCAAATACGATGAATGCTAATTGGGTAACTTCTGGTGGAGGAACAATTACATGGAATGCAGGAACAGGAACTCTAACAGGAACTACGCGTGTGATTGCTATTCCCGTCAACAATGCTATGGCAAGTTTGGGTTATCTTGATATTATTGGCGACGGTTCTTGGACTCTTACAGGTTTAGGTTCTTGGACTGCTGCTTACTGGGTGCCAACATCAATTCCATCTGGGTCTGCTGCATCAAGTGGTTCAGTTCAAATTGTAAGTTATACAGGTGTAGGAAACCAGATAGGATCAAATTGGATATTCATATGTGCTGTAAACAGCGACGGTTCAAGTTTGAAGTGGGGTCCTGGTTTTGTTACTATTCCTAATGGTGGATCGTATAATTCATTTGCAAGTGCAGCATCATGGAATGTTATTGGATCAGCAGCAAATGTTGCTCTAGGTTCAAATGCAGGTGTTAGTCAAGGTTCTAATGCTATTGCTATAGGAAATACAGCAGGTCAATATACTCAAGGATCAAATAGTGTTGCTGTAGGGCCCGCTTGTGGAAATTCTAATCAAGGTTCTAATGCTATTGCCATAGGAAACAGCGCAGGTAGTAATACTCAACAACCATATGGAGTTGCTATAGGATATTTAGCAGGAACATCAAATCAAAAATTAGCCGCAGTAGCCGTAGGAAGTTTAGCAGGAAGTAACGCTCAAGGTAATCACTCTGTGGCTGTAGGAGATAGTGCTGCTATGACATCTCAAGGAGATTATTCGATTGCCATGGGATTTCAAGCAGGTTGTAATAGTCAACAAGGAAGTTCTGTAGCGGTTGGTGTTTATGCTGGTTATAGTAACCAAGGAACAAATGCGGTAGCAATAGGAAACAGTGCGGGTTATTCCAGTCAAGGAAACTATGCTGTTGCGATTGGTTACGGAGTAGGTAGTTTTGGTGCTGCCAATTCTATAGCATTAAATGCTAGCGCAAGTGCATGGAGTCCAGGAACTTCAGGTTTCTTTGTAGCACCAGTCCGTTCAATAGCCAACGCAAACCCTGTTTCTTACAATAAATCTACCAACGAATTCACCTACTCGTCTTACACTCCTCTCAACTTATCAAACATAACAGGAACATCAAATACGGTTGCTACATCCAACTACGGAACTTACTACTACATCACAAATACAGGTTACAATTCACTCACTCTACCTTCTAGCACACCAACGGATACAGGTGCTTTCTGGGTTTTACGAAACTCAACTGCTACTTATCTTTCAGTAACTGTCTACAACAACAATAACATAACATCGCCAATATCTATTCCAATCGGAACTTCGGTAACAATTGCAGTAACAGGAGCAGGTGGATCTTCTGCCTANGTCCTGTTCTAAACNTAAAAAGGAAGTCGGNAGTAAAAGTAAGATATATGTCTACTGCCGTTTTATCAAAAAATAAATGGCCGTTCAGTCCTCAAACTATTCCAGGACTTACTTTATGGCTAGATGCTGCTGATACTTCAAGTTTAGTCTTAACAGGATCATCTGTAACTACTTGGAAGGATAAATCTGGGAATGGACAAAATGTGCTTGGTTATGCAGGATCAATTGGTCAAACAACATTAAACGGAAATAATGCTCTAAACTTCGGATCATCTATAATGTATTCTCCTAACTTTGTTTGGAATTCTTCGTTTACTCAATTTTTTGTAGCACAAGTTGCCACTGGAGGAATAATTATTAATACACAAAATCCTGGAGTAGCATATGGTGATTATATATACACTGCAAATGGAACACTATTGAATGTCAATAATTATTCAACAAATAGTCCAATTATTCAACTTACTGACAGTGCTTATAGTCTTGGAACCACAGTTGTTCCGTACAATCAATGGTTTATATTTTGTATTGGTTATAACAGTACTGGAACTTCAGCAGTAAATTATACTATAAATGGAATTACACATTCAACATCGGTATACGCTGGTTCTGGTGGTTCAGTTTTAAATCAGGCACTGAACTTATACATCAATGGTTCTCCTTCAGGTTCATTAGCTACAGGAACTTTGTTAGGGGAAATTATACATTTTAATTCGAGTATAACTACACTTCAAAGACAACAGGTTGAAGGATATTTAGCACAAAAATGGGGATTACAAACAAGTCTTCCAATAAGTCATCCTTACTCTCTTAGTAGTGTAAATTCCTTTCCTGGTCTTCAGTTATGGTTAGATGCATCAGATCCTACAGGAAACGGTTCTTTCCTAACAAATGGAGGATCAGTTTCAACATGGACTGATAAGTCAGGACTTGGGAACAATATGTCCCTTGTATCAGGAACAGTTACTTATAATGCAACTTCAGGTGTACCTTCTGTAAGTTTTGCAAGTGGTGGTATATTACAGACTTCTAATTATATATCACTTACTACATCTACAGTAGTGTTTGTTGTAGCTCAAGCGACATCAGTTCCAGGAGGTCTTGGTTATCTTCTTGCCTTTTCTGATATAAATACAGGTTATGCTGGTGATTTCAGTATACGATTTTATAACACAGGAACTGGATTATATAACGGCAATTTTGGTGATGTTGGATATCCAGTTGGTTATTATATAAATGGAACATTGAATCAATATTCTTATGGTAACACAACTACTATACCAAGCGGATACAATATAATTGAAGCAGTAAGCACATCGCAGTCTGGATCTACACGAGTATCTTTATCATCATCATTTGGAAATCGTTACTTTGTAGGTAATATTCAAGAAGTGATTATATTTAGTAGTCTTACTACTTCACAACGTCAACAAATAGAAGGATATCTTGCATGGAAATGGGGATTACAAGGAAGTCTTTCATCATCACAACCATACTATTCTTCTGGAGGTTATATATTTCCAAATAAGTATTTATATTCTCGTCCTTTTCAACCAGTTGATATTACTGGATGTCAGTTTTGGTTAGATGCAGCAGATACAACAAGTTTAGTTTTATCGGGAACATCTGTAACTACTTGGAAAGACAAATCAGGAAATGCTTACAATGCTACTGGTGGTGTAAGTCCAACTTATGTATCAAATTCACAAAATGGTCTAGGAATAGTATCATTCAACGGTGCAAACAATTACTTGTTATCATCACTTACAATCAACGCAGCAAGTCATACTATGTTTATAGTTCATAATCCAACTTATGTAAACACTAGTGATAAAAATAACGATACAAGTATATTACGATTTCAGAATACACTTGGTTTTATTGTTTTTCCATACAATAACGGTGCTAGATATGGATATATAAATTCATTCGGTCCTTCAGGTATATTCGGACAACTTCCAGAAGGAGATGTGGCAGGAGTTTACAATATCATAGATGCAGTGATTGCCAGTGGATCACAACAAACGTATCGTAATGGTTCGTTAGTTGCTTCTTATAATGCGACTTTAAATTCAACAAGTTCGGATACTCTTTCTCTTGGTGCGTTTGGTGTTTCTCCTTATCAACAACAATACTACGGAGGTAGTGTAGCAGAAATTATCATTTATGATTCACCTCTTACAACTTCACAAAGACAACAAGTAGAATCTTACTTAGCATGGAAATGGGGATTGAGAACCATACTTCCTTCGACTAGTTCAGGATATTTACTTCCTTCTTATTCTGTCATGTTTACTCCTAAAACTATTCAGGGTTTACAACTATGGTTAGATGCTGCGGATATATCAACATATACTTCTAGTTCTTCTGTTTCATTATGGGGAAACAAAGGATATGCAGGTGGATCAGCGACTTTAAAACAGGGAACAGTAAATTCAACTTCAGCAACCATAAATGGATTACCTGCTATGTCGTTTTCTTCAAACACATATATGGATGCTCCTAGTCTTACATTTAATCAAACTACACGAACTGCTTTTGTTGTTGTTACTACTGGATCACCCGGTTATAATTATTATTTTTTAGTTCAAGATTATACTAGTACCAGTACTACTAACTTAGCATTAAGTACGTACTACGACGGAACTTATACGAATTTAGGGATGGCGTATTATGCACACGTTCAGTTTAACGTAACAACTCCTTCTAATGTTTTCAATACAACAAGTATTATTTGTGGAACAACTCTTTCTACATACGCAGGTATTTTTGTTAATGGAGTACTTCAGACACCTTACTCAATATACAATGTTTATCCTTTTGGTACAGGAACAACTACTACACAAGGAATAGGATATTATGGTGGATCAGCTCCTTTTATTATTGGGGAGGTGTTGATATTTGACGGTGCGATTACAACTGCTCAACGCCAACAAGTAGAAGGATATCTCGCGTGGAAGTGGGGTATACAGAGTTCTCTGCCATCCACACATGCATTTGCTAAGATATCACCTTAATTAACTGCTTTTTGATACAACAATTGTTAATGTTGATCCTGTAATATTATATGCAATTGTCATTCCTTGAAAGAAACCATCAAATTTAGTAACTGAGTCTCCGAGATCTTTTCCAATAATATACGAAATGTAATCATACATATTACGTGTTGTTCCATCCGAACATGTGGTTGGAGGAACAATGTTAAATGATAATAAAGTATAATTTGAAGGAAATCCTAGAGTTGCCCATTGAACAAACAATGGATTTAATTGACCCATATTTGGTGTAACAATTGCAGAAAGTTCAGTTCGATCATTTGTTTCCTGTTGAAGAGTTGCAGTTTGATTTGTCATCAACTGATCTAAAGTTAAAAGATAAGTAGGTCCTGTAGGACCTGTTGGTAAAGGAAAAAGAGGAATAGGACCCGTTGGTCCAGTAGCATTTATTACAACTGGAAGAAGACTTGTAGTAGGACCTGTTACTCCAGTTACGCTTATTAAAGGAGGAAAAGGACCTGTAGGACCTGTTACTCCAGTTACGCTTATTAAAGGAGGAAAAGGACCTGTAGGACCTGTTCCGCCAGAAATGTCTGTCATTTATATGTATTATACAACAACTCTTAAAGTTTAATTACTACCGAATTCTTTGCTGATTTACGTTCTGATCCAGCTGAACGACGAAGTGCTGTTTTAGTCGCTGGTTTAGGTGCTGGTGGTGGAGGAGATGTAGCAATAGGTGCTACTGGAAAGGTAGGCATTGGTGGAGGTGGAGGTGGAGCGTTTACGCCTACCTTCTTTTCCTCTTTCTGAATTTTATTTAAAATATCACCTATTCCCATACCTGTTGGTGATTTCATTTCACGAACCGGTTTGATTGGAATTGTTCTTGTTTGTGGTGGAGGAGGTGCTGCTGGATTTACGCCACCTAAGAAAGACATTAATCCTGCTAATGGATTATTGTCGTTTGAGAAAGATGGTGCGGGTGCTGGTGCTGGAGCAGGAGGAGGTGCTTGTGCTGCTTGTTGACGGAACTGTTGAGTCTGTTGAGACATAGCAGTAGCCGCCATTTGACGAGCAATATCAGGATTCTGACGAAGGATTTCTTGGATNTTTGGAACNGGTGCTTTCATTGCCATCTGATTGGTTAAGTGAACCATATATACCATGAAACATGTNCGCATAGGAATACGAACAAGTGGATGCATTCTCATTTTATCACCGTATAAATCGTATAATTCTTCAAANTCTTCTTCGAGATCACCAACATTCATTTGAGCACTTTGTGANAGACCNTCTAATTGAAGACCGAACATCTTGACCATATTTACATTCTTGGAACCCCATTCAAGAGCAGACATACCAGTAATAAACCATTCAGAGAACTGTTTGATAGTGGCATCCATCGCCTTTTCCTTGCGAATGAACTCAATTTCCATTTCCATTTCGTCAAGTGGAGAGTCCATGGTAAATCGTTTGCGGATAGGAACACCAAGTTTGTTCAAACGTTCAAATTTACGCAAAAGTTCATACTTCTTTTTCATGATGGCATCCTCTGACATTTTAGGAGCAGATACAACAGGTTTCAAGTATGCTTCAGCATTCAAGTTTTCTACACCGTCCCAGGTCTTTGTTGTTCCTACATCTTCAGCAGAGGGAACAAGTCGGGGTGGAGGTGCTGGTTCGGAGGAGGAAGAAGGGAGGTCAGTGAAGTCAAGTGAGATACTTTCCATCTCAGGTAGTTTCGTGTCGGGTGCTGTCATTCCAGAAGCACTATTCATTAAAAGATCGGCACCAGGAACGTCCATTATGAAGATAATGTATCATCTTCTTAAAGTTAAAACGCGGGCGGATGTTCTAAAAAGTAAAGACCTTGTAAGAAACTATCTGCTAAATCATCTTTCTTCTTGTGCGATCGAAAAAACTCCATATTGCAGGGTGGACACAGAACCTCACAATGTTTAATTCCTGTTTTCTTGCGTCCTCGGTATGTTGTTGTTGCGTCTTCCACCATCGTTATGTTGTCTAGTTTGTGAATGGCCGATACTCCCTTTGTTCTGAATCCACGACACGCAAAATACATATGTAACATTGCTTGGACTGCAAACATTCGTCTATCCAACTGATTTTCAAAAATAATTAAGTGTGAATCTTTCCACCACTCTGAACGCTTGTCTAATGAAGCAACGATATCACCTACCAAATCAAGAACACCTCCACCTTGAGCACGTGCATTTCCCTTGAACTTTGTCCATCCACTCTTATTCATTTCCGCCCAAATACGACCTACTAAATCTTTCTTGGTCTTTCCTTCAATTTTATAAGGATTGCCTAGTTCCTGTAATTCAGGAATAGACTTTTTAGAAAGAGCACTTTTGGTCATCGTTAAACTTCTTGGACGATGACGAGAACATGCTTGTGTTCCTTCTCCTGACTGTATCCACATCGCAGGTTTTTTACACTTGAAACATGATGTCCGTGTATGTCCGTTCTTTTCTGCTACTACATCGATGACATCCCACGCCGTAATTCGCATATCTGTTCTGGTCGTACCTTCCAGAACACATACCGCTAGATTTCTGAGTCCTATATCAAAACTTACAAGTTTCATTTAGCTCGCTGCTTGAACTAGAGATAATAAAACTGGTTTTTTGTCGCTCTTATTAAATGGTATTCCTTTAGCAGTAAGTAGATCACGAAGTTGTGCTACAGTCTTTCCTGAAAAGTCAGAAATATCTTCACCAATAACTCCAGTTTCTTCTTCGTCTTCTTGTTCTGGTTCTTCGTGAACGGAAACACGGTCGTCAACTACTTGTTGTTGAACTTCTGCTTCTGGAGCAACTTCTGCTTCTGCTTCAGTTTCTTCTTCTACAGGAGGATGACTCATAAAAGAAGGAGGAGGGGTGGTGATGGCAATGGCAAGGGCATTAATTGCCTGTGACATGCGTGATTGTTGAATATATAACCAAGCAACGAGACCTGTGAGAACTAAAACAATTCCTGCAATTAACGCTACAATTCCATGAAAGAACTCCATTTACTTTATACTCCTTTGTTTTAATCTTTAAAAATCCGCATCAAACTGAATAGTCATTTCTTCTTTCTTGGCGGCGACCCCAGCCTTTGAATAATCTGATACTTTGCGTTCAAAGAAGTTTCCCTTACCTTCCAACGATATCATATCCATAAAATCAAATGGATTTTGTGCTCCGTATATTTTTGGAATACCGAGTTGAACAGCAAGACGATCCGCTACAAATTGAATGTATTGAGTCATCAATTTTGCGTTCATACCAATCAAAGTACAAGGTAAAGATTCACAGATGAATTCGCATTCGATAGAAACAGCACTTTCAATAATTTCCTTGATTTTGGAAGCAGGAATACCTTGTTGTCCGTGATACATTTCAACGGCAAAAACAGTATGTAAAGATTCATCACGAGAGATGAGTTCGTTTGAGAAGGTAAGACCAGGTAAGAGACCGCGTTTCTTTAACCAGTAAATTGCACAGAAAGCACCGCTGAAGAATATACCTTCAACACACGCAAATGCTACTAAACGAGTAGAAAAGTCTTCGGAACTATCTATCCATTTCATTGCCCATTCACCTTTTTGTTTAATACATGGAATGGTATCAAGAGCACGGAAATAGTGTAATTGTTCGTTCTTGTCTTTGACGTATTTGTCGATTAATAACGAGTATGTTTCGGAATGTATACCTTCCATTGCGTTTTGGAAGGCGTAGAAGAGACGAGCAGGAGGACTTTCTGTATCGCGTTGAAATCGCGTTGCCAAGTTTTCTTGGACGATTCCATCAGCTCCGGCAAAGAATGCCAAGACCTGTTTAATAAACTTTTGTTCATTTTCATTCAAAGACTCCCAATCGGTCTCATCCTTGGAAAAGTCAATTTCTTCTGGGGTCCAGAAGGAGGCGACTGCCTGTTTATAGAGTTGATAGATCTTGGTCTCGGTGTTCTTGATTGGAAATAACGTGTATCGCTCACCGGGGGTTGCCATTCTTTACTATCTATACTACGCAGAAAGTAGTTAAATCATTCTCGTATCATAAAAACAATACGATGAGTGTCTATTCATCCACAGATCAAATCAATTTATTAAAGAACATTTTTACACCTGAGTTCCAGTTTGGGGCGGGAGGATACTTTCAACCAACTGTAAAAACTTACCTTCCAGGTAACGTGGAAATAGGTGACCCTACTACTAGTTACTCATTGCGTTTGAACGGGAATGCGTTGGCTACCGATTTATCTATTGCTGCATGGTCAGTATATCCTGCAACTACAAATCTTAGTATGGCTTCATACAGTATTTTGAACTTAAGTTCTATTCAACTTGTAGGTGGTAACTCAATAACAACAAATGTAGGAACTATTAACAACATTTCTGGAATAAAAACGATTAATGGATATCCATTCACTTTATCCAGTGCATTGACCTTTGGTTCTGATAAAGTTATTATCGGTTCAGGAGCAGGATTGAATATTTCAGGTTCAGATATTATTGCTCTTGGTTTGAGTGCTGGTTACGGAAATCAAGGAACAGGTTTAGTGGCAATCGGAGCATTGGCAGGAGCAGGAACAAACATATGTGGTCATACAGTTGCCATCGGTTCAGGAGCAGGATTAAGTAATAGTGCATCAGGAAGTGTATTTATAGGATATACTGCTGGATCATTAAACGTTGGTAATAATTCTGTTATGATCGGAAGTTCAGCAGGATACGGAAATAGAGGAACGGATCTCATTGCCATAGGGTGTAATGCTGGATTTTCCAATTTAAGTAGTGAAGTTATAGCAGTTGGTACTAATGCGTGTGCAAACAACAGCGGTCAAACCGTCATAGGAATAGGATACCAAGCAGGACGATTAAATACTGCAAGTAATGTTATTGCGTTAGGAAATCAGGCAGGAT
>TBL_comb48_EPIDRAFT_1002119_pt1 | contig 13973 bp, 14 predicted proteins | sample TroBogEpilimnion_37_FD_10681 | JGI IMG/M metagenome (IMG submission 10681)
CCTAACATAGCATAGGAAGCAGTTACACCGCCTGTTGTAGGGTCGGTCATTAAAGAAATATAAGGCAATTTAGCTTTAGCTAACAATGTAAGTTTAGCAGATGTTTTTGCCATTTGCATTAAGCTGAACGCGCTTTCCATCATACGTGCTCCACCTGACTTGGAAATTAGCACTAATGGCAATTTATTTTTAATACAAAAGTCTATAGCTCTACAAATCTTTTCGCCAACTACCGACCCCATAGAACCACCAATAAAATTAAAATTCATACAAGCTACAACTGCCGGCTTCCCGTTTATGTCGCCCGTAGCAACAGTCATTGCATCATTTAATCCTGTTGATTTTTGTGCTTCTACAATACGTTTTGCGTAGGGCTTAATATCATTAAACCCTAGATGATCTATAGGTTTGATATTTTCAAATAATAGAACATATTGGTTCTCATCAAAGAGAATGGTAAAGTATTCTTGGGAATTGATACGATTATGGTAATTACATTTATAGCAAACATAAAGATTGACTTGTAATTCCTTAACTGTTGTTGTGGTTTTGCACTCAGGACACTTATGCCACAATCCATCTGGAGCTTCCTTCTTTTCGTGAGTGCCGGTCAATATACCTTGTTTTATACGACGAAACCAGGTTGATGACATATTGTTAGAATTAGTTAAAAATAATTTTTAAGACGAGGGGTAAAGATACGATTTGATTTAAGAAATTGAACCGTTTACTTATAAACCTTTACACATAATAAATAAACAATTAGCAATTTAGGCTTTAAAGTGCTGTTTTATTCTATTACTGAACGACCTGACAATAAATACATAACAGCCATTCTAACTGCAACCCCATTCTCTACCTGATCCAGTATTAAAGAATTTTCGCTATCTGCAACATCTGAATTGATTTCTACTCCCCTGTTTATTGGACCCGGATGCATAATTAGTATCTTTTTACCTAAACTATCAAGGATATTTTTATTTACTCCATAATATAAGGCATATTCCCGTAAAGAACTAAATAAAGGTTTGTGCTGGCGCTCTAATTGAATACGCAATACATTTGCAACATCGCACCATTCCAAAGCTTTTTTTAGATCATACTCTACCCTAACCCCCAATGCTTCAATATGCTTAGGTATTAATGTAGGCGGACCTGATACTGTAACTTCTGCACCCAATTTATTTAGGCAAAAAATATTACTTAAGGCAACTCTACTATGCATAATGTCGCCTATAATAGTAATGCGTTTTCCTTTTAAATCACCTAACCTTTCACGCATAGAAAAAGCATCTAACAAGGCTTGAGTAGGATGTTCGTTAGTGCCATCTCCGGCATTAATAATACTTGCATTAATATGATTGGCTAAAAACCATGGTGCACCGCTGGCGGAATGTCGCATCACCACCATATCCACTTTCATTGCTAAAATATTTTTAACAGTATCAATTAGTGTTTCGCCTTTTGATACGGAAGAACTACTAACCGCAAAATTAACAATATCAGCACTTAAGCGTTTTTCTGCAAGTTCAAATGAAAGCCTTGTACGCGTACTGTTTTCGTAAAATAAATTTACAATAGTAGTATCCCTTAAACTGGGAACCCTCTTTATGGGTCTTTGAAGTACTTGTTTAAAATTATCGGCAGTTTTGAAAATCAGCTCAATATCATGCTGATTAAGTTCTTTAATGCCTAATAAATGTTTAACCGATAAGGACATGTACTGTTTTAGTTTTTAAAATTAGTCAATAAGCACCACTTCATCTTTACCATCTTTTTCCAACCAATGTACTTTTACTTTTTGTGTAATTATAGTATCAATAGTTTGTCCTGTATAATCTGGTTGCACAGGCAACTCTCGGCTAAAATGCCTATCAATTAGCACAAGTAACTCTGCACTTGCCGGCCTGCCAAAATCAATTAATGCATCCATAGCAGCCCTGATTGTTCTACCCGTATGCAATACATCATCTACCAGTATTACTCGTTTACCTTGTATGCTAAAAGTAATATCAGTTTGTGCCGGTACATGAATGTCTGAACTATGAATATCATCTCTGTAAAAGGTAATATCTAGTTTGCCATACTGAATATTAGGGTTACCTGTAATTTTTTTCACCAATTGAGTAATCCTATCCGATAACCAAATACCTCTTGGTTGTATGCCAATAATTACGGTATTTTTAAAATCAAGATGGTTTTCCACCAATTGATGTGCCAATCGATGTAGGGTTATATTAAGTTGATTTTTATCGAGTAGGGTTTTCAATTTCTTTTCATTTAACGTCAAAAATAAAAATACCCATGTTAATTTTCGAATAAGTTGCAGAAAAATATTTATTTATTCTCGCTCTCAAGTTTATTTTAAATAATTTCGCCTGCTTTTTTGCTGCTTATTTATGATAAATGATTTTTTTGATTCGTATGCTTTAGCTTTGGAAAATGGTGACATTAAGCAAATCATCAATCATTTTAATTTTCCAAGTACCATAATTTCCGGAGATTTTTCTAATGTATTTAGCGAGCCCAGCAGATTAGAAGGCATACTTTCTCAATCATTGCGTTTTTTCAGGCAGTTAGGCATAGCAAATATTAAAGCAGAAGTTTGGAATAACCATTTTTGGACACAAAATGTTTTAAACGTAAAGGTAAATTGGAAATATTTTGATGGTTTGAAGCAACCAGTATACAATTATGATTACCAATATGTATTAAAGCAGGATAAAAATCTGCGCTGGAAAATTATACTTGCCGTATCTATAAACGAAAAAGAAAGGGTTGAGGAACTAATGCTTAAAATTAAAGCTAAGTAATACTATTTTTAGGGTCAAAATAATTTTTTAAATGAATACCTACCCCAAAGGAATTTATCGCATTTTAGTGTATTTATCCTATTTATTTTTTATTTTATTTGGCAGTTCATGGCTAGTTATGAGCTTTATAGCCAGCAATAAATTTAATTTTGCCGCTTTTTTTATAGTTTTTGTTTATGTTGTGCAGGCTATTTGGCGCAATAAATTAGCAAACTTGATAATAGGTATAATTTCATTATTCGTAAGCATACTCTTCTTTTTGAATATGATGTATTTATACACACGTCATTCGGGCGAGTTAATGGCTAGTAATGGTGAAAAAATATTAGTTATTTTAGGTGGACTAAGTATTATATTTTCCGGCATACTTATTTTCTCTTACATGATCTTTAATAAAGATTTTAAACAATAAAAAATGCCGAACAAAATTCGGCACTTTTATTACACTCTTAATTAAGGCTATTTAAACGCATTAATACCGGTAACATCCATACCGGTAATTAATAAATGTATATCGTGTGTTCCTTCATAAGTAATTACCGATTCTAAATTCATCATATGCCTCATAATACTAAATTCGCCTGTAATACCCATACCACCCAAAATTTGTCGCGCTTCTCTGGCAATCTTAATAGCAGTTTCACAACTATTTCTTTTAGCCATAGAAATTTGTGCAGGAGTTTCCCGATGTTGATCTCTTAAAACACCTAATCGCCAATTTAATAATTGCCCTTTAGTAATTTCAGTAATCATTTCTGCAAGTTTTTTTTGTGTTAGCTGAAAAGCTGCAATAGGCTTATCAAACTGAATGCGTTGAATAGAGTATCTTAGAGCAGTATCATAACAATCCATAGCTGCACCCAGAGCACCCCATGCGATTCCAAAACGTGCACTTGACAAACAACCCAAAGGACCTTTTAAACCTTTTACATTAGGGAATATATTTGATTTAGGAACCTTTACATTATCAAATACTAATTCGCCGGTAGCGGAGGCTCTTAATGACCATTTACCATGTGTTTCCGGCGTACTAAATCCTTCCATTCCACGTTCTATAACCATGCCATAAATGTCACCTTTTTCATCTTTTGCCCAAACCACAGCGATGTCTGCAAATGGAGCATTTGAAATCCACATTTTGGAACCATTTAAAATAACATGGTCTCCTTTATCTATAAAATTAGTTAGCATTCCTCCCGGGTTTGATCCATGATTTGGCTCGGTAAGACCAAAGCAGCCCATTAATTCGCCGGTGGCTAATTTAGGTAAATACTTATGCTTCTGCTCTTCAGAACCATATTTGTAAATTGGAAACATAACCAAAGAGCCTTGAACAGATGCTGTAGAACGAACTCCTGAATCGCCCCGTTCCAATTCTTGCATCATTATTCCATAAGTTGTATAATCTAAACCGGGGCCACCATATTCTGCAGGAATAAAAGGACCAAAACATCCTAATTCGCCTAGGCCTTTAATAATCTGTTTAGGAAATGTAGCTTTTTGGGCATAATCTTCAATTATTGGCGAAATTTCTTTCTTTACATAGGCTCTTACTGTATCCCTAATTAACTTTTGTTCATCAGTAAGTAATTCATCCATTAAATAATAATCCGGGTGCTGATATAAATCTTTCTGCATAAGAATGTTAAAGTTGTACTATTTAAGGGTGTAAAGGTAGCATTTTTGGCATATTAGTATAATTTTGCAAAACTTTTGGCAATCTCGAGAAAATTATATATTGATACTATGTGTTAATAGTTTTTTTCCATATTGTTGAAAGCAGCTACAGTGGCTATTTAGGAATTGGTATGTAAATAATAATTATTTAAAACGTTTGCAAATAGTAATTGTGGTACAAATTTTGATAGATTTTAATAAAGTTTTAAGAGTTAGAAACAGACGATTAACCTAAAAATTACGTCTTACACGAATAAACATTCATTTCATTTTTAAACGTATAAATTATGAGGCAGTTAAAAATTGCCACCCAGATCACCAACAGAGACTCGCAGGCAGTTGAAAAATACCTTCAAGAGATCAGCAAAATATCAATGATCACTCCGGAAGAGGAAACAACACTTGCGCAGAAGATACATATGGGTGACCAGAGAGCTTTAGAGAAATTAGTAAAAGCCAACCTTCGATTTGTTGTGTCTGTTGCAAAACAGTACCAACACCAAGGCCTTTCCCTAAGCGATCTTATTAATGAAGGAAACTTAGGTCTTATAAAAGCGGCACAACGCTTTGATGAAACTAAGGGATTTAAATTCATCTCCTATGCAGTATGGTGGATTAGGCAATCAATTTTGCAGGCGCTAGCCGAACAAGGCCGATTGGTTCGTTTACCACAAAATAAAATTGGTACATATAATAAAGCCAACAAAGCCTTTATTGCTTTTGAACAAGAATATGAGCGTGAGCCATCAACTGAAGAATTAGCAGAAATATTGGAAATGAGCGAAACTGAAGTTACAAACATTTTTACTAGCAATTCTCGTCATACATCTCTAGATGCTCCTGTACATGAAGCTGAAGATGTAGCTATGGGTGATTTATTGGAAGGTAGCAGTGATACAGATGATGATGTTATGAAAGACTCTCTGCGCAGCGAAATTCGCAGAATTTTAAAATCTTTGAGCCCAAGAGAAGCTGAAATATTGGCAGCCTATTTTGGTTATTTTGGTTTGGAAGGAGATGCAGGACCAAGTATTGAAGAAATTGGTGAAAAATACGATTTGACTAAAGAACGAATCAGACAGATTAAAGAAAGAGCAATTAAAAGATTACAAAAAGCACGATATAGCAATGCATTAAAAGGCTATTTAGGTTAATTATAATGAGTATAATAGGTTAATAATTAACCTATTATACTCATTTCCTAACGAATTGTTAACGGCTAGTTAACGAAATGAAAAGGCTTTATTTTGATAGTATTCTGTTACATCTTTGCACCATATCCCTAATAAGGGCTATTAACATGTTTTTTCTCTCTTATCCTTTATATGTAAGGGCCCTTTCAAGGGCCTTTTTTTATTCTTATTTGTATTATAGTCTTAAAGAAATACCCAATTTAAGCTCTATTTTTACAGTTCAATTGGCATTAAAGCATGGCAAGATACTTTTTAGAAGTTAGTTATGATGGTATATACTTTCATGGATCACAAGTACAAGGGGATTTAGATACTATACAACTTCATATAAATAAAGCATTAAATGTTTTACTAAAAGAAAATATAGATTCTTTTGGGGCTAGCAGAACAGATGAGGGAGTACATGCCAAATCTAATTTTTATCATTTTGATACAGGAACTGAATTAAAACATCAATTTTTATATAAATTAAACGCCATATTACCTTCTCAAATAGCTGTGATACATATCTATTTAGCTGAGGGAAGCCTAAATGCAAGGTTTGATGCTTTAAAGAGACAATACCGATATATTATATACAATCATAAAAATCCTTTTTTGTTACAAAAAGCATGCTTTTACCCTTTTAATATAAATAGAAGTATTCTTCATCAAACAGCTGCAATTGTTTTACAATATAACCAATTCGAAGCTTTTTCAAAGCGAAATACCCAGTCTAAAACTTTTATATGTAACATCTTTCAATCCTATTGGGAAGAAAAAGATGGTACCTTACAATATGTTGTTGAAGCCAATCGTTTTCTAAGAGGTATGGTTAGAGCGCTGGTTGGAACACAATTAAACGCAGCACGCGGAAAATACAGTGTTGATGGATTTAGGCAAATTATTGAAAGTAAAGATTGTACACTTGCAGATTTTAGTGTGCCGGGGTATGGACTTTACCTAGAAAAAATTGAATACCCTAAAGGAGCTTTACAACTAATGCATTTATAGGTTAGTACTTCGGTTTGTTTTTAATATTGTAACAATGTTGTTTTTGGTTTATATTTAAATATTAGCATGTGCGGAATTAGCGGAATATGGAGATTAAATGGTAGAAGTGTAAGTTATGATGAAATAACTGAATTTAACAATACACTTCAACATCGAGGACCTGATGGTTATGGCGTGTATATAGCTAAAAATACTTGTTTAGCATTGGGGCATCGTAGATTATCTATTATAGAATTAAGTGAAGCTGGAAAGCAACCCATGCATGATGAAGAAGCTAATTTGTACATTACATACAATGGTGAAATTTATAATTTTCCGGAACTACGCGATGAGTTAAAGCAAAAAGGCCACCAATTTAAAACACAAAGTGATACAGAAGTAATACTTGCAGCTTATAAGCAATGGGGGAAGGAATGCCTGTATAAATTTAATGGTATGTGGGCCTTTGTTATTTGGGATGAAAAAAATGAGAGTTTATTTGCGGCACGAGATAGGTTTGGCATAAAACCTTTATATTATGTTTATAAACCTGAATCCTTATTTGCATTTGCATCCGAAACCATTGCATTTAGTAAGTTAAAAAATTTTAATAAACTAATAGACTCCAAAAATATTAGTCATGCCATTTCGAATTCTTTTTATTTAGAGATGGTTGGAAATACTATTTATCAGTCTATACAGAAATTAAAAGCAGGTAGTTATCTGTATCTTCAAAATACCAAGTCGGCACAAGTTCATCAATGGTGGCATACAAAAGATCATTTAACTTCGGTGCCACATGAATTTAAAAAGCAAGAAGAAATATTTAAAGAGCTATTTTACGACTCATGCCGCATAAGGTTAAGAAGTGATGTAAATATAGGATTAACTTTAAGTGGCGGTTTAGATTCTTCATCAATATTTGCAGCAGTAAAAGAAATATACAGGAATGAATTAGCAGATAAAAAATCATTACCGATAGAAGAGCCACAAGCATTTATTGCTAGTTTCCCTGGCACCAGTATGGATGAAAAAATATATGCTGAAGAAGTAATTAATTATTACAAAACAAAGGCCAACTATATTTATCCCGAAATAGAAAATTTGCCTGAACTAATCATTAAAGCGATACGTCATGAAGATTTTATTTATAAAACACCTCCAGTAGCGCATACCATATATAAATCCATTAATAAAATGGGTATTAAGGTTTCTCTAGATGGTCATGGGTCAGATGAATTGCTATATGGTTACCCATGGATGATTAGGGATTTAATGCTAATAAGTAAAAGTGCAAATTTTATTAAGCATTTTAATACTTATGCACAAATGCGTCAAAATGCTAAGCTATCATTTTTAAATATAGCTAAGGAAGGTTTAAATATTGCAAATGGCTGGTACCAAAAGCAATTAACTGATTTAGAGTTTTTAGTAAACCGGCAACTGCCGGATCAGGTAATAATGGAAGGTTTAGATAATGCAGCAGATAATATTGCATATCATTGTTTTCATTACAATACCCTACCTACGCTTTTACGTAATTGGGATAGTGCATCTATGCGTCATGGTGTTGAAATAAGGATTCCTTTTTTAGATTGGAGATTAGTTTGCTACCTATTTAGTTTGCCAATGAAAAGCAAACTGAATAATTCTTTTTCAAAAATAATATTACGCGATATTATGAAAAATCGATTGCCGGACAGCATAAGAAATCGGAGATATAAAATTGGTATTAACGCCCCAATGGTAGAATGGTTTAACGGACCCTTAAATAATTGGATTGCAGATATTATTACAAGTAAATATTTTATTGAATCCGATTTATGGGACGGTACGAAACTAGCTAGAAGCATACAAATTATAAACCAAAAGAAGGCTTGGGATCAACGGAAATGCGATACTTTTTGGCCATACTTAAATGCTGCAATTTTAATTTATAAATAATTTTGCAAAAAATTAGATGACCAATATCATGACCATTTTTGAAGTTGATTAACAAATATGTGACGTGTATCACACTTTATAATTCAGTCAATTTATACTTTCGAAAAGTGGTAATTAGGGCATCAAATACCACATTCTATACGTTTGGAAAGGCGCATTCATGCGCCTTTATTTTTTACATTACCTTGAAAAAAATATTTTTTACAAACTCAACTTAAGTCTATAAATGAAATGATATTATTTTTTTAATGACTATTTTAAATTGTAGAAAAGTAGATATGGCTTTTGTTTTAACCCAATTAAAATTCCATATTGGAATAATTGCAAAAGGCATAATTTTCAGTGGTTTTGAGTTAGGAAAACTATACCAATATTTTTCAAATAAATAAATTAAAAGCCCTATAAAAGCTCCCATTAAAAAACCTAGCAAAAATGTTTTAAGCTTACTGGATTTCCATAAACGTTCAATTTGTTTCTTGGTTAAAAAAACAAAAAGAGCAACCAAAATAAATATACTAACTACTGCTTTTGCTAAAATCACAGAAATAAATATGAAAAGTATTATCTAATTTATTTGATAAAGGTATAAAAAACAATATAAAATTCAAGCATATTGAAAATGAGCCCATTATTCATATCTAAACTTAATATGCATATAAGAAGGTATTATTTTCTAGAAAACCATATTTAATAACAATAATTTTATAATATAAAAATTTTCAACAAAGGCAAACTTAATTTAAAGTATTTCAAATTGCTAGAAGTCTTTTAAATAACTTACACACCTAATTTTAAATTAAATCATGCGCAATTATATTGTATTAGGCTTATTATTTATTGCTCATTTTGCACAAGCTCAAAACAATTATATTAATCCAACTTCTCAATTATGGAGTGAGGCAGATATTATGGGTTATGTAACGCCAAAGTTAAAATGGCAAGCAGATTTTCAATATGCTAGGCAAAGTCCTTATCAAGGTTTAAATTTATTTATGTTCAATGAACAATTAACAATAAGGCCATGGTTGCATTATTATATTACTAAACAATTTCGCATATCAACCTTTGTTGGCTTATGGTATAATTATGGCATAAGTGAAGTTGGAGCAAGGGAATACCCCGAATATAGAACTGCATTACAATTTCAATATTATAAAACTTCAGGTGTGCAATTATTTGTAAATAGATTTAGAGAAGAATTTAGATTTATTAAAGATAGACAAGGAGCAATTGAATTTGTTTTAAGAGAAAGGTATATGTTTAAATATCAAAGATTATTAGTACACAAAAGTTATGATAAGCAATCTTTATACGCAATTGCTTTAAATGAATTTTTCTTGAATAATGGGAGTAAAGCAACCGGCTACCATATGTTTGACCAAAATAGAGTGTTTTTGGGGATAGGATATAATTTTACAGACGATATAGGTATTGAAACCGGATATTTTAATCAATTACAACAACATGCACACGATAATAATTTAGATATCAACCATATTTGGCAAGTATCTCTTATTATTGATAATTTAACCCATCCTAAAAAGACTTAAGGCTATAAAAAAATTATTCATCACGCCATTCTTTACCTGTCATATTCAGGAATACATCTTCCAAACTTGCCGCTTTAAGTATTTTTTTTCTTTGAAAGCCGGTTGCAATTAATTTATCTATTAGTGCGTTGGGAGTATCTAAGGATATAATTGTTCCACTATCAACTATTGCTACCCTTTCGCAAAGCTCTTCCGCTTCATCCATGTAATGTGTTGTAAGAACAACAGTTGTGCCACGCTTGCGAACCTCTTTGATTAGATCCCATAAGTTCCTGCGAGCTTGAGGATCAAGGCCTGTGGTTGGCTCATCTAAAAAAATTATTTTAGGATTATTTATTAAGGTAGTTGCAATAGAAAACCTTTGTTTTTGACCGCCTGAAAGTTCTTTGAATTTGCTTTTCGCTTTATCAACTAAATTTACTGTTTCTAATAAGGCAATAGGATCCACCACCTTATTATATAATCCTGAAAACAATGTAATTATTTGTTTTAAGTTAAGATTAGGGTAATAACCTGCAGCCTGCAACTGCACTCCAATAATATTTTTAATACCTTGTTGATCTTTATCTAAATTTAATCCATCTACCCAAACCTCTCCACTGGTTTTTTCACGTAAGGTTTCTATTATTTCAAGAGTAGTTGTTTTACCAGCACCATTTGGCCCTAATAAGCCAAATATCTCTCCTTCCATAACTTCAAAACTAATGCCATTTACTGCAGTAAAATTGCCATATTTTTTTACCAAGTCTTTAACTATAATAATAGGTTTTGACATGATTAAATTATTTTAAAATTGAATTAATTATACCTTTAGAACTAAAGATTACAAATATAAACTAATAGTTGTGCTTATTTTTCAATTAAATAACAAGATCTTTTTAAACGACCTTGAAAATCAAATGGTGTTGTTAGCCCGGTAATATCTTTTATTTTAAAAGCCGGTATTTTCTCTTTATCTAAAACAAAGCCTGAATAATTGTTACTAAAGTAAATTTTACCACCAATAGTGCATGCTTTTAGCATTTTTTTAAGTAGTACCACATGATCTCTTTGAACTTCAAAATTATCTTCCATTCGTTTGGAGTTAGAAAAGGTGGGTGGGTCGCAAATAATCAAATCAAAACTCTCAGGCGCCAGCTCATTAATATATTCCATAACATCAGCATGTATTAACTCATGCTGGTCGTCATTAAATAATTTATTGTATTGTAAATTTCGCTTTGCCCAATTAAGATATGTTTTACTCAAGTCTACACTTGTTATATGTGATGCTTTTCCCGCTGCAGCATAAACAGAAAATGAACCTGTATAGCAAAATAAATTAAGTACTCGTTTACTTGAAGCTTCTTCTCTCACTAGACCCCTTGTAATTCTATGATCTAAAAATAGACCGGTATCTAAATAATCTGTAAGATTAATAATAAATTTCAAGCCATTTTCTGTAACTATACGTTCAACTTTTCTTTCATCAAACTTTTCATATTGTCCTTGCCGACCGGCCTTTCGTTGACGCATTTTTATGAAAATAGAATCAATATTGATTTCTAATACTTCCGCAATAACTGCCTTGCAATCTACTAACCAGGTTATATGATCTTCATCTTCCATTCCATGCCTGCGTTTATATTCTGTAGCTTGAACTGCACCATCATACCATTCTATTGCAAATGGAAATTCCGGTAAATCATGATCGTAGAAACGAAAACAATCTATATTTTGCTTTTTAGCTAATTTACTGTAATGCTTGTAAACCTTTAGTAAGCGGTTTTTAAACATTATTTTTTTTTCTTCTTGTAACAAGAGATATTCTTTTATAGTAATTGCAAATAAACCACATAATTAGCTGCATTGCAAAAATGTATAGATTACTTTAATAGTTTCTAAACCCAATTATTAATATTTTTAAATTTATTAATATTTAATCTTTCAAACAAGTTAATTATAAGTTTTAAATACTTTAAGATTCTAATTATTCCATTAAGCACAACTTTAGATTAAAAATCAAAAAAAACGCAAAGATTTATAAAAAACAGAATGATTAGAACGTCAGTTACGCTAAAAAAATTACCTTTGCGCACATAATATCAAGTTCTTTAAATTATGATTAGTCGAAGAAATATTAGGATTAAAGTAATGCAAACGCTTTATACATTGGCAAGTGCATCAACAAACGAAAATCCGGTTAGCAGCAAAGTGAGTTCTCATATTTTAAACGAGAAATTAGACCGTACTTTAGATCTTTTTATTATTCCTATATTATACCTTATTAAAGTTGCTGAATATGCTGAGACTGATGCATCACATAGAGCATCGAAATTTTTAGTAACTGAAGCCGATAAAAATGTAAATACTAAAATCTCAGGCAATCAATTTATATTAAGTATTTTGGCAAATAAATCTTTTACTGAAAGAGTAAAGAAATTGCATTTGGAAAATAGTATTGATGAAGAATGGGTTAAAAAACTTTATCAGGAACTTTGCAAATCAGCAGAATATAGCCATTATATTTGTCAAGAGGAAAGAAATTTAGAGGCGGAAAAAAACATCATACGCTACATCTGGGAAAATCTTATGTTAGGCAACGATAATTTCATGAGTTCTTTTACAGATGAACAAAATGGTTGGGAAGATGATGGTGAAATGATTGAAATATTAATGGATGGCCTTTTTAAACATCCTTCAAAATATAATTTCAGTAGTCTCATTAGTGCTGAAAAATTGGAATATGCTCATGAATTATTAAATGCTGTTATTGAAAAGGATGCTTTTTTAATGGGGCTAATACAAACGAAACTTAAGAATTGGGATTCAGAGCGTGTAGCTTTAATTGATATTTTATTAATAAAAATGGGTATTTGCGAATTGCTATATTTTCCAACTATACCTACAAAAGTTACTATTAACGAGTTTATAGATATAGCAAAAAAATATAGCACACAACAAAGTGCACAATTTGTAAATGGTGTTTTAGACAATATTTTCAAAGATTTGGTAAAAGAAGAAAAAATTAATAAACAGGATCGGAATTCAAATTCATAAATTTGCTTATTGAAAACCTATGAATATAAAACTAGCTGCATTTTCGTTTTTACTTTTAGCATCGTGCAATAGTGCTTTAAATAAAAAAGCAGATACTGCTACAGATAGCACCTTATTATCGACCAAATTAGTAAATAATGCCAATACGCCCAATGGATTAGATACCATTGTTTATAATCAAAAGGCTACTATGGATTTTACCGATACCCTACATGATTTCGGAACTATTAACCAAGGTGAAACTGTAGTATATGATTTTGAATTTACTAATAATGGCAAATCGCCATTGGTAATTAGTAATGCTACCGGGTCCTGCGGTTGCACCATTGCTGATTATCCACATGAACCTGTACTAGCTGGAAAAAGTGGGAAATTAAAAGCTATTTTTAATACGGCAGGAAAGGCAGGCCATCAAGAAAAATCTATAGCGGTTTCTACTAATTCTAAACGCGGTATACAATATCTTTACATCAAAGCTGATGTTACAGTAGTAAAAAACAATGCTAATTACCAATCACAATAATTTATAATTTAAACTACAATTCAAAAAACAATGTTAACAATTTTTACAACAGTAATTTTACAAGGTGCTCCAGGAGCAGGTGGATCAGGCATGTCTTTATTCCTAATGATAGGTATGTTTGTTGTTATGTATTTCTTTTTAATTCGCCCACAAGCAAAACGCCAAAAAGAACAAAAAAAATTCTCTGATTCTATTGCTGCCGGCGAGGATATTATAACTACTGCCGGTATACATGGTCGTATTAATCGCTCTAATGAAGATG
>TBL_comb48_EPIDRAFT_1002122_pt1 | contig 13962 bp, 7 predicted proteins | sample TroBogEpilimnion_37_FD_10681 | JGI IMG/M metagenome (IMG submission 10681)
GTCCGGACAACGCCATCAAAAAGCTCGGCCCCGGCCTTGGCTTTGAAATCGACCTGGACTACTGCAAAGGCTGCGGCATCTGCGTCAGCGAGTGCCCCGCCAGTGCAATTGAGATGGTTTCAGACCTCTAAGTTTGGCCACTTAGCTTGATTACGGGCTGAAACCGCAACTGTTTCGGACATAATTGCCCAATGAACAGAGCTGTACGCCTAGCCCTTGCCAACTATGCGGTCTTTCGCGGTCGCACTAAGAGAGCCGACTTCTGGTTCTTCTATCTATTCACAATACTTTTGAATATCCCAACAGCAATCCTCGATCGGATTCTCTTTGCTGGACATGCCTATATCTCTAACCTTGCCGGGATATTCCTCTTCATCCCCATCCTCTCCGCAGCAGTACGACGCATGCACGATGTCGACAAGCGCGGATGGTGGCTACTGGTCCCATTCGCCAATCTCTACTTCCTAGTTCAACCATCCGGATCAATGAACAGGTTTGATGTAGTCATCTGATGTAGTGCTTTTAAGCATGGGTTTTCGTACTATTCCGAGATGAGTTCATCCATTCCCGAAAGCAAATCACTGGCTTCTCGGTTTGGTTTTCGCGTGGCCCAGAAAACGGAAGAAGAGAAAGCCTTACTTCGCACGGAAATCTGGAACAGAAATGGGCGAACGAGTTTAAATCGCTACAAAAAAAGAGTTAGAGAACCTCTACTTTTCGGGCTTTTTTATGAGACATTAATTGTCACCCTGAAAGTCATCAGAGCGCACCATATCCACAGAGCATTCCAATTCGACTTTTTTTTCTGGACTATGGAACTGATCTTAATTATTGGAACAATTACAAATATTCGAGTTCCAACACTAAGAAGATTGCATGATGTTGGTGTTAGCGGAAAACGACTTCTGAACCCCATAAGCGCTTTTAGACTTCTGAGACAACCGTCGGGCCCGCCGAATCAATGGGGAGAAGGACCTGATCTGGTGACTAAGCCAGAGAGTTCAAATTAAAGTCTGAAATTTCAAAGTATTCCTGACATAGTTGAACTATGGCGACGCGATCTACCTTTGTAGGCATGGTAAAGGCTTGTCACTTTGGCCCTACAGTCCTAGTAGTTTCAATCACCTTTGTACTTTCGTTCACTCTGCTCTCGACCGCAAAGTCGATTGGTGTCGCGTTAGCAATTCTTTGTGGACAACTGGTTGTGGGGTGGACGAATGACTTGTTGGATTATCCGCTCGATAGAGCTGCGGGAAGGCTCAAAAAGCTTCTAGTCGCAGAGACCGTAACCCGAAAGCAAATCCAAACAGGAATAGCTATCGCCCTTACTGCGGCGATTCTGCTTTCATTTCTTGGTCCCCTAGGAGTCAAGGGAGGCCTGCTCCACATGTTGGGTCTTGCCAGCGCAACGATCTATAACTTCTGGGCCAAATCCAACTGGTTCTCCCCGGTGCCATACGCAATTTCCTTTGGTGCGCTCCCATGCGCCGTTTACTCGGTAGTCCACGAGCATCCACCCACCTGGCTGTTCCTAGATTTCATCCTGGTATCGATGTCATTCCATTTCTTGAATGTAATTAAAGATTTGGAATGGGATCGAACTCAATCGGTGCTTGGGTTGCCACAAAGAATCGGCAAAAGATGGAGTGGAATTACTGCAGCAACTCTAATTCTTGCAGCTTTACTTCTACTTTCCTTGAAGAAATAGTCTTTCGTATCTAAATTCCAAGGCCTCCCGATTTAACAAATGCGCAGAATTGGATAGATCTATCTTTTCCAGTCGCATTCGAAGTGAATCGGGACCTTGTGGTCTGGTCTCAATTCGCAAAGATTTAGGATGAATTGCCCATAAACCCGCATCGAGCGCCCGGTGAGCACTTGCTGAAAGTAAAAGTCCATTCTGGGGATCCTCAGTTCCGCCGCTTGCCACTGGAATAATGTGTGCGGCATCCAACATTTCTGTTACGTCTATCGCTGTTACCAGACACTTCCCCTGAAAGCGTTTCAGGATGTTGAACTTAAACAGCGGATCCCGCTCTGCCCTCTCGATCTCAGTTCGAGTTTTCCTATGAGGTCCAAATAGAACAGGAGATTCTTCATTTTGAACACCTGGAATGATGAACTTATTTTGATCGGGCAGGACTCCATGGAAGGTCAAGACGCAGATCCGTAGCTCATCATCAAAGTCGTTAAGCCATGCCAACTCAACCCGCTTTGCAGGGCCTACATTTCTGATTACAAAAACCGGTATCCCGTAAATCTTTGCATTCTTGATAGCCTGAATTTCATTAGCGTCTCTCGACGGTGGGCGAGCAGTTGTGGGGTAGTGATAGAGAATGCCCGTTTCATCAATATCATCGTCATAGTGTCGACCGGTATGGAGTAGTCCGACTGCAACTCCATCTGGAGCTATGGATTTAGTGTTTAGTTTGTCTACCCATACTCCGGAGGCACCCCCATAGAGACCAAGCTTTCTAACTTCCTGCGCCGTTACAAGAGGCCAATTGGGGGAGTTTTGAAGTTCGTTCCACGCATCGAGGCGTCTTGAAATTTCTGCTTCGATGACTGAATCCACGAAAGTAAGCTAGTGCTTAATCACTGCTTGGGAAAGAGATTCAAAGGACTTCTGTCATCGCAATAAATAGACCACACGGGCTACGAGGCTTTAAGTCTCAGGAAAGTCGGACATAACCGGTAGGTTTTGTCCATGGCACTGACACCCGACCAGCTCAAGAAATACTGGGACACAGCCAATCTGCTTCGAAAGAACCTAGATGCAGCCGAATATAAGCACATAGTTCTGGGGCTGGTCTTCCTAAAATATGTTTCTGATTCCTTTGAGGAACGTCGAACTGAACTTGAAAAGCAGTTTTCCGACCCCAAGAGCGACACCTTCAAAAAAGATGAAAAACGTCGGAAAGATGCGCTAAATGAACGAGATTATTACCGAGCCGTAAACGTATTCTGGGTTCCTGAAATTTCCAGATGGTCTTCTATTCAGGAGAACTCAAAGCAGCCTGACGTTGCCCAACGCATTGATAATGCTTTGTATGAGGTTGAAAAAGAAAATCCAAAGCTTGAAGGTATTGTCGAACGTCGATACGCGGATGCAAAACTCCCCGCGTCAGACTTGGGGGCTGTCGTCGACCTTATTGGGTCCATCAGCTTTGGTCAGAACAAGCACGACGCCTCGGACATTCTTGGGCAGGTGTATGAGTATTTCCTCGGCATGTTCGCCTCAGCTGAGGGAAAATTAGGTGGGCAGTTCTATACGACCCCTTCCATCGTCAAAACTCTTGTTGAAGTGCTGCAACCGACTCATGGACGCGTCTACGACCCGTGCTGTGGTTCCGGCGGAATGTTCGTTCAAAGCGAGAAGTTCGTCGAAGCCCATGGGGGCAAACTGGGCAACATCTCCATCTATGGGCAAGAATCCAATCCAACCACCCGTCGCCTCTGTGCAATGAACTTGGCTATTCGCGGAATTGATTTTGATTTGGGGAAAACCCACGCGGACACATTTACTGAGGATCAACATCCTGATACGCGCTTTGATTACATTCTAATGAATCCGCCTTTTGGAAGTAATGCGAGCTATCCAAAGGAGCAGCTATCTGGAGATGTTCGTTGGAAGAAATACGGCGTTCCCCGTGAGCGCCCAGCCAACTATGCGTGGATGAGTCACGCGATCCATCACCTAACCCCAAGGGGTCGTGCGGGAGTTGTCATGCCTCGAGGAACTCTAACCTCCTCACAAGGCGGTGATGACGCCATTCGTAAGGCATTTCTGGATGATGACATCATTGAGTGCATTATTGATTTGCCAGGTCAGCTCTTTTTCAATACCCAGATACCAAGCTCCCTTTGGTTCTTCAATAAAGACAAGTCAAAGTGGAAGAAGAAGCGCGATAATCAGGTGCTATTTATCGATGCCCGCAAGCTCGGCAATTCCATCTCTCGAACTCAGATTGAATTTAGCGAAACTGAGATTGCCCGAATCGCCGATACTTTCAACAAATGGTGTAACGGTGAGCATGAAGATATAGACGGATTCTGTAAATCAGTTACCCGTGAAGAGATTGCTGCGAATGGTGACTCACTTTCTCCTGGCCGATACATCGGTACAGAGGAGATCGAGTCTGAGAGTGAAGAGGGCTTTGATATTCGCATGCAGTCTTTGACAACCCAGCTTTCGGTGCAGCTGGATGAATCTCATCGCTTGGAACTAATTATTTACGAGAGACTTAAAGGCCTTGGTTATGATTTATAAAATGGCGTTTGGTGACTTGGCTGAACTTCGCTCAGTAAAAGTTGACCCGAAAAACGCTCAAGAAAGTTTCTACATCGGACTTGAACACATTGAACAACAAAGCCTTTCACTGACCGGACACGGATTCGGTACTGACGTAGATTCACAGAAGCAGAAGTTTTATGCGGGAGACATTCTATTTGGCAAGCTCCGACCATATTTTCGAAAGGTAGTTATTGCACCATTCGATGGAATTTGTTCCACAGATATATGGGTGGTTATACCAAAACAAGGCGCAGATAGAAACTTTATCTTTTATTGGATGGCATCCGAAGAGTTTATTTCGTCCTCGACTTTTGCTTCTGAGGGTGGACGTATGCCTAGAGCTAAATGGGATTGGGTCTGTGGATTTGAGATTCCAAATCGAACCATCGAAGAACAGATGGCGATCGGCAAAATTTTACGAATGCTTGATGAGAAGATTGCAATAAACAAAACAATATCTAAGACCTTAGGAGACATGGCGCAAACAATATTCAAATCCTGGTTCATTGATTTCGACCCAGTTAAGGCAAAGTTGGCGGGGGAGAAACCAACAGGAATGAATGATGAAGCTGCTTCGCACTTTCCAGATTCGTTTGTAGAGTCAGAGCTAGGGTTGATCCCTAGAGGATGGGAAATTAAAGATGCTAAAGACTTATTTCAGATAGGAATAGGCAGAACCCCGCCGAGAAAAGAGTCAGAGTGGTTCTGCAAAGGAACTGAAGGGATTCCGTGGGTTTCCATTCGAGATATGGGAAACTATAATGCGTTTTCACACGCAACAAACGAGGGATTGACCGCAGCAGCTGTAGAAAGATTTAAAGTCCCAGTTGTTCAAGAGAATACAGTTTTGATGAGCTTTAAGCTCACTGTAGGTAAATTGTGCATTACAGATAGGCCGCTGGTTACGAATGAAGCGATTGCTCATTTCGGAGTTAGTGAGGAATCGGTACTCGATTCTTATTTCGCATACTTATGGCTTAGCAATATGGATCTGGGAAGTCTGGATAGTACTTCTTCTATCGGAACGGCAACAAATTCAACGGTTCTAAAGCAAATCAAGTTTTTGGTTCCATCCGCGACGATAACGGAACTATTCAATAAGTTATCATCGCCAATTTTTCTACAACTAAAGAATTTGCGCAGGCAATCATCTAATTTGGAACAATTAAGAGATGCCTTGCTGCCTCGATTAATTTCAGGCGAATTGGAAATTCCGGTAGAGATGCTGAAGTCATGAAGTTCACTGGCGAGGATTCATACGAGATTCAGTTCCTAGAGTGGCTGCCTGATAATTGGGAATACATGCATGGACCCGAGATTGCTCCTGATGGTTCGGCTCCCGAGCGAGAAACCTATAAAGAGGTCATACTGGGAGGTCGATTAGAGGAGGCTCTTTCTCGGATAAACCCCGGGCTGCCCAAGCAATCGATTCGCACGTTGAGGCAGAAACTAGCTTCACCCGGTGAAACCGACCTTCTACGAGCAAATCAACGCATATCGACATGGATGACGGAAGGCATGCCGGTCTCAGTCAGACAACCAAACGGAGAAGAGTCAACAGAATTAGCTTGGATTATTGACTTTAATAGCCCTGAAAATAATGAGTGGCTTGTAGTTAATCAATTCACCGTTACTCACGACTCTGACGCAGGGAGCCGGAGACCTGACATAGTTTTATTTCTTAATGGTTTACCAATTGTTGTGATTGAGTTAAAGAGTCCTGACAATGAGGAAGAAAACGTCTGGAAAGCTTTCAATCAAATACAGACCTACAAGGAGCAAATCTCCCGTTTGTTCTATTACAACGTGGCCTTGGTGATTGCGGATGGCTCTGATGCGTTGGTAGGAAGCTTGACGGCCGACAAAGAGAGATTTACTAAATGGCGATCGATTAATGGAATAGAACGTGACCCACATGGAACTTTTGGACAAACTCAAACTCTTATCGAAGGTTTCTTGAATCCAAATACTCTGTTAGAGGTTATTCGACACTTCTCTATTGTCGTTTCAGGAAAGCATTCTTACAAGATGCTACCTGCCTATCATCAGTTCTTCGCAGTTGAGAAGGCGTACAAGAGGGCTTTGGCGGCGAGCTCAATGACTGGTGATGGTCGTGGTGGGCTCATGTGGCACACCCAAGGTTCAGGTAAGAGTTATGAGATGAGCTGTCTCGCCGGAATGCTGACTACGAGCAAGCTGCTGAAGAATCCAACTGTGGTTGTAGTTACTGACAGAAATAACTTAGACCACCAGTTGTTTGATATTTTCATGGACGCAAAGGCTCTCATGAGGCAAATACCTGAGCAGGCTGAGTCGCGTCAGGACTTGCGCGAGAAAATCGCCGAAAGAGCTTCTGGAGGCGTCATTTTTACCACCATTCAAAAATTCGCGCCCGAAGAAGGCGAGGATAAGTTCCCAGTGCTTACCGATCGCCGTAATGTTTTTGTGTTTACTGACGAGGCACATCGTTCCCAATACGGATTTTCCGCTCGAATCGCTGGAGATAAGTTCAAGGTCGGCTACGCTCAACATTTACGGGATGCTCTACCAAATGCCACCTTCTTCGCCTTCACAGGGACTCCAGTGGCCGCGGTTGATCGCAATACACGCCAGGTTTTTGGCGATGAAATCGATATTTATGACATGCTTCAAGCAAATGAGGATGGAGCAACCGTACCTATTTACTATGAAAGTCGCCTGGTCTCACTTGAACTTCCTGATGAAGCGAAAAAGGAGCTGAATGATCTCGCGGAAGATTTGCTGGAAGATGAGGACGAACTAGCTCAATCAAGCCTTAAGCAGCGTTGGGCCGCCATCGAGCAAATCGTGGGAGCCGGGCCGAGACTCGAGAAGATAGCCGAAGATATCGTTAAGCATTTTGAGGATCGATGTTCTTCTCCACTAATGGCAAGCGGAAAAGCAATGATTGTGGGTATGAGTCGAAGTATTTGCGTCGACTTATATGATCAAATTATTAAATTGCGACCGGAATGGCACGACCCTGACTTTCGTAAAGGAGCCATAAAAATAATTTTCCACTCATCTGCATCAGATGACGAAAAATTTCGCCCTCATGCATATACAAAGCCTCAAAAAGAGGAGCTGGAAGAACGATTCAAGGACCCGGATGACTCTCTAAAGATCGTGATCGTTAGGGACATGTGGCTGACGGGATATGACTCTCCGCCATGTCACACGATGTATGTGGATAAACCTATGCGAGGGGCCAATCTCATGCAGGCAATCGCTAGAGTCAATCGGGTATTTCGAGACAAGCCAGGTGGCTTGGTAGTCGATTACATAGGCATAGCTACGGAATTGAAAGAAGCTCTCAAGGATTACACGGCAAGTAGCAAGACGAAGGCTCCCGTAGAGATTATTGATGAAGCTCTAGGAGTTTTCTATGAAAAACTTACAATCATTCATGACATGCTTCATGGCTGCTCTATAGAAGGATTTATGGAGAAACCTCACTCGGTCATTCCTGTTGTTGCAAACTTTATACTGGGAATTCCAGATGGCAAGAAGCGATTTGCAGATGCCTCTGCCGGACTTTCTAAAGCTCACGCCCTGGTAAATAGTCATCCAAGTGCCATTAAATATCGAGAAGAGGTGGCGCTTTATCAGGCCATTCGGGTGATGTTAACTAAATCTGACTTAACTACGCAGACCATCAGGGATGCTGACCGTGATTTGTTAATTCGACAGGCTCTTTCCAGGGGGATAGTTCCAGAAGGCATTATTGACGTCTTCAGCGCTGCCGGATTGACCAAACCAGATATTGGACTTTTGTCTGACGAATTCCTACGGGAAATAAGGGCAATGAAGGAAAAAAATCTAGCCTTTGAAGCTTTGAGTCGACTTCTAAAGGGCGAGATCTCGGCTCGATTTAGAACCAACATAGTTCAGAAATCTCTGTATTCAGATCTATTGGATGATGCATTGGCGAGGTACCGCAATAGGAGCATCGAGACCGCTCAATTGATTGAAGAGTTGATCGACATGGCCAAGAAGCTCAATGCCCAAATTAAGTCAGGTAATCCAGATGGACTTAATGAATATGAAATCGCCTTTTATGACGCTCTAGAGGTAAATCAGGCAGCAGTGCGTGAGATGGAACATTCAACATTGGTTCGATTAGCCCAGGAGTTGACCAAGAAAGTTAAGGAAAATATTAAAGTTGACTGGTCTGTTCGGGAATCCACACAAGCGGCACTGCGCATTCTTGTTAGGGATCTCCTGGATAAATATGGATATCCGCCAGATTTTTCTCGTCAGGCAGTCGAAATTGTGATGCGACAAGCTGAATCGCTAACGGAGGAATGGCTCCAGGAAGTTCTTTAACTCAGAGCTTGGGAGTTTTAGCGCTTGCACTTGGGATAGCGCTGGCAAACGTAGTACCGGCCATATTTCCCATTGCGGATGACTAAAGGTGAGCCACATCGCTTGCAAATTTTACTCGCCGAGCTTCGGTTTGCCCTTGTAACCGTCGGATTTTTGCACGAAATGCAGATTCTCCCGTAGCCGCTTACCAAATTTGTGTCTTTGAAATCTCTTATTGGTCTCACTTTTTCACACTTTGGACACTGACGCTCATCTCCACTTTGTAAGTTAGTTATAGTTTTTTGCATTCTCTGGAAAAGTAAATTTTGGTTTTCATGTTCGGAGATGAGGCTTTGCAATCTTTGATTCAGTTTCTGCACGGGATTCTCACCAATATTGAATTTATTTACTCTTATGAATTTGTAACCGTAACTTTCCAAAACCTTTTGGCGATACAGATCCCCGTCAGACATGTAATTTTCATAGTTATATCTATTAATATTTGCATGATCTCGGAAATGTTCAGCAAAACCGTCGTATTCCAGAACTATTTTTACTTCATTAGAATCCGATTTCTTAAATGCTATGAGGAAATCTACCTTGTACGCGGGATGTGAATACGTGGGATCGAGTTGTTTTAGGTACTTTCCAATTTCGAATTGAGGAATAAATGTGATCTTTGATCGATTTTCATTCCAAACCTGAGTTTGGTAGAACCAATTGAGAACTTCAGATTCCATGCCAGACTTTTGATCCGTGTCAGTTGGTAAGCGTTCACCTTGAGCCTCATTAAGGACAAATAGGAAATGGCGCAGAGCTTCACCAATCGAACCCGAGAACTCATCCAATGGTTTGCTGAGGACAAAGTGGATGCACTCCTTTGCTCTACTGAATCCGACATTCAGTCTTTGAGCCTTTATTTGACCATCTTCTTCGATATCAACGTTGCTCAGATCCTTTATGAATACACCCCAGAGCTTGTCACTATGAGCTGAAGCGACCATCGAGTAATAGATGAGGTCCCGCTCTTCGCCTTGACAGGTGTCAAATGTCATGATTTTGAGCTTAAATTTATCTAGTAAAACATCCCTCTCTGGAAGTTTACTAAATTCATCCTGGAGCAATTTCTGCTGGTTTGTATGAGGGGTAATAATTCCTAAAGTTAGCGGAGAGTCCAATTTAACGTGCTCTAGGAGTTTATCAATGATAAATCTTACTTCTGCGAGATTTGTATTTGGATGTATTTCATCTGAAGGTTTGGCTGAAACGAAATCAAATTTAATAACATCTTCTATATTCTTAGCGCGGATCTTCATAACTTGAAGACTATTTTTATAGAAATATTTATTTGAGTAAGAGATTAATTCTTTGTAGCCGCGAAAATGCTTTCTGAGTTGAATATTGTAATTGCTAATGAATTCAAAGAACTCAAGCACTGAAGTCTTGATGTTGAATTTCCCGAGTCTAATTAATTGAGTTGGGCTAGAAGAGACATTATCTTTGAACGATTTTTCTAGCCTCGAAAGGTACTCACGATTGGTATCAGACCTTGCTTGATTGGCCTTTATGTTGCTAAATTGTTTTCGGTCACCGAGTATCAGCACCTTCTTGGCTCTGATAAGAGCCGGGAAGGCTTGTGCAAGACTTACTTGCGAAGCTTCATCGATAATAAGCAAATCAAACATTCGATCGTGCAAGGGAATATATTCGGCAAAATCCCTAATCCCGGCCAAAATGCAGGGGAATGTCTGACTTAACTGCGAAAACTGATCGGTTGGGAATTTTTGTTTGGATTTGATGATCTTTTTGAGGGTTTCCGCATCATTTCGATGGTTTTCATAGAAATCAATAACGCGTCCGTCGAGTTGATTTGTGACTTTGGCTATCATCAATTGCTCTATTGAGCTCTTTCTTGATGAATAATTTACTTCCGAAACACTTTGAAATTTTTCTGAGATCGCGTGCGTAAGGATTATCAGCTGAAGCTGTTCATCTAGCACCTCTTGATCACATGAGAAAAGTTTCGAGCGCTGGATGGACTGGACATCATGAATGTCTAAATCCAGTTTTTTGAGTGTTTTTGGAAAGTGGGGAGCGAGATCGGGCACACCGGCAACTTCTTCGATTTCACCTTTGATATCCTCATACACATCCATGGCGGTAGGTGAGGATATGAAGTTTCTTACATTCAATGCCAAGTTATCTGGGTTAAGTGTTGAATCTAGGGACTCGGAGACTAATTTCTTGAGCTCCATAAATACTTCGTAAAGGCTTTGAATATGGTGGAGGTTTTGGCTCGGCGTTGGACCATGGTAAGCAAAAGTCTGGATAAAGCGATTATCGATCTCCGACATCTTTGATTTGGAAAAGGCATATCCGAAGATTGGTTTCCTGCACTTAGAGTATTCGAATAGGAAATTCTGAAGCTTGGAAATTTGGCTCAGGGATAAATTTTCAAATTCCTTTATATCGGATAATCGACTCTTATACTTGTCTCTTAAAATGTTCACCAGCGTTATTGATGCATCTAGTTCATCTGCAAATAGTGGATAATTTTCGATCGAGGAACTATCTAATTGCATTAATTTAGAGAATTGTGCGAATTGACGATTCGACTGGAGATCAATAAATTTGGTTAAACCATTGCGCATTTCCTCAAATAGAATTCCTCCTTCATCCAAATTCATGACTTCATTTTTGTCAAAAATAAATTTAGCAGACAAATACTTCTCTTCTAGCGCTGTAAGAGCGAGAATGTCGTCAATATCAATGTCCTCATAGATGGCCAATTCCTCTTCTATATCGACTTTTAATGACTCGACAGCGTCTTTAATGTTTTTCTCAAGAGATTCAAATTCTTTACGGGAAGCGAAGAAATGCGTTTTCATGTCACTGATTGAAGATTTAGACAATATTTGAGTGTAAGTATTTCCTGTTTTACCAAGACGTAATATTGGATTTTGAAAATTTTGGTCAAATCTGACCTTATTCATAGTTTCAGTGATGTTCTTTTCCACGACATCCAAAGCTTCTTTTTTGTCTGAGAGAACAAGTGTGGATTTTGAATTCAATATGGCATCAAAAATGATCGCGGTAATTGTGTGACTTTTGCCGGTGCCGGGTGGTCCTTCGACAACCAGATATTTGCTCTCCGGCTTGTTAATGGCATTTAAAATTTGCAATTGTTCGCTATTGAGGGGGATAGGACTACTTGCTACTAATTTGTCGGCCGTATCTTTCTCATGCCACTCTTCTTCGACGATTGGTCCGACGGGTAACGGATTTTTTAATAGAAAATCATTCAATAATTTTTGGAAGGCGCTTGCAAGATTACCCTCGTCAAGAGAAAGTTCGGAAAGGATTTCTTCGTAGTCATTAACGAGTGCTTCGTCAGACTTATCGAATAAAGCGAGATAAGTTGAATTCGATATCGTAACTTCGGCGCCTTTCGCCAGAGTTTCGCCAAAAGTATCGAAAGAAATTTTTCCACGTAGTTCAAAGAAATTCTCAATTTCAATTGTTATTTGATTAAGTAATTCTCCCAGTATTTCCTGGCACTCAGCCAGGTAAATAATGCGACCTCCCTCAAGTTTCAGATTACCTTGAGTTCCCTTCAGTCTGTTGTATTCCTGTGCAATAAAATCTAGGGCTTTTTTATTTACATATAGTTGGGAGTCAAAATTGACCTCAAAGACATCTTTATCTCTGCCAAGAGAGATTGGGATGTAAAAAAGAGGATATTTTGTGGACTGAAATGAGATGTCTCCGAAATAGAGGTAGAACTCTTGTTTATCGAGAATCATTTTATTGTTTTCAAGTTCATGAATTTCATGAAAGAGATCTGAAATTTGAAGATTTTCAAAGTGGACACTCAATGAATTTTGGAGTTCACTCAAGGTGTTCACAGCGGAGAACTCCTGGAATACATCTACCCGTTCACCAACTATTAAGCGTCGTAACAATTCTGAAACTTTTTCAGTGATCTGCTGAACAAAAATATCTACCAACTCTTGTTCTAGCATGAAGATGTCATCTTGATCACCTAATTCACGACTTGCGAGAGGCTTTTCCAGATTCAAAATGAATGGGTGGATCATCTCGCTATAAAATCCGCTATTAGCGGCATCAAGAGTAGAAGCTAGAGCGAATTCGAAATCCTCTCTATTTAGAATTGCTTCCTGTTCGATTCGAAGAGCTATTTGTGACTGCAAATTCGCAAGATCAGCAGATGTAATTTTGGAGATTTGAAGGGAAATTAATTCGAGGATATTTTTAGGCAGAGAGGCCTTGTATTGTCCTTTTTTGATCTTGAGCGGCTTAGAATTTGGAAAACTTTCTTTGATGTACTTTTGAATTTCCCGATTAAAGGTTTCGTATTTTTTTAGAGATATTCCAACTAGAAGATTGTCAGCGTTTCGGGTTTTGATAGCCCGACGAGGTAACTTTCTTTTATGGAAATCTGTCTCGAGAAAATCCATGAAATACTTTGTAACTTCACTGAAAAAATTTAGGGCTCCAGGAGTGGTCTCGCTTTCAAGCTCCATGCATCAGAACCTTAGCTTCCATGAGAACACCTTAGCCAGCCCTTCTCTAAACTACTAGGAAGACCAGATTATCGAGATGCTACAGATAACTTTGCCGCTGTTTTCGGATTGATAAGTGAACTGAGAATTCAATAAATCGAGTTTTTTTCATTGCGAGAGAACTCTCTGGGCCAAATTATCGAACTGACCTCAACACCGCAGTCACCTTCCCCAGTATCTCCGCGTTATCTGCTGGGATCGGGGCGTAGTTATCGTTAGCGGGGAGTAGCCAATAGTGGCCATCCTTCTTTGAGAAAGTTTTGACTGTAGCTTCGCCATCGATCATGGCAGCGACGATCTCGCCCTTGTTGGCATCCTTTTGGGAGCGGATTACGACGTAATCGCCATCGCAGATTGCGACATCGATCATGGAGTCGCCTACAACTTTTAGGAGGAAGAGCTCGCCTTGTCCGACGAGGGACTCGGGGAGTGGGAAGACCTCTTCGATGTGTTGTTCGGCGAGGATTGGTGCACCGGCGGCGATTCGGCCCACTAATGGGATGTTGACGGTCTTTTCGGGCTTAATGGAGTCGGCATCGCTGGGATCGGTGATCTCAAAGGCGCGACCTTTGGAGGCGTCCTTGCGGATAAAGCCTTTTTCGACGAGGGCTTCGATCTGATATTTGACGGAGGCGGGGGAGGCGAGGCCGGCTGCTTGGCCGATTTCGCGCATTGATGGGGGATAGCCGTTGGTTTCGATCGCCTTCTTGATGACATCCAGGATCAATTGCTGGCGGGTGGTGAGGCCATTGTCATCGGCGG
>TBL_comb48_EPIDRAFT_1002136_pt1 | contig 13909 bp, 14 predicted proteins | sample TroBogEpilimnion_37_FD_10681 | JGI IMG/M metagenome (IMG submission 10681)
AATGCCAGTGGGTTTTGGTCTACAATATTCCGAGCGACGGGAGTGAATGTAGGAAACGCCATAATTGGATCTTGGCTCTCGGGTCAGTTGGCTCAATATACTATTTCCAGTCTATCAGTCTCTACTGACGACGTAATCAATATTACTATCTACAGTGGAGCCGTCAACCCGAATGGTTTATCGGGAAGCGTGAACTGGACGGTGACGGCAAACACTGCGATCGGTCCTACGGGTCCTACGGGTCCAGCGGGAACAATTCCAGTCCCACTTCCCAGCGGACTGACACCGTTCTCTGATCTCACTTGGACACTGGACGCACCTAATGGGTGCTATTCTGCTCCGCTCACGGGAATATCAGCGGATCTAACTTCTACTTCCGTCATATCGTGTGCTCTTCAACTAGTAAGCGGATACGCCAGTTCGGACATAATCGCAAGTGAGAATAACTGGCTGATCACGACTATTCCTTCTACGGCTGGTGGCGGAACGATCACCTTCTTTGTATCCAGTAGTGCCAGTCCTACGGGATTGACGAAGGTTGCTCTTGCGTGGGCAGTTGTAAAGTTTTAAGACTAGAACACAATGGATCTCAACACACTAGCGTCGGCGGGTCTTTCAACGACGGCAGTGGTTATACTTTACGGGTTGTATCGTTTAATCACGGCTCTCGTAGGGCATCGGTTCGTGTCCCACTGTTGTGAGCGTCAAATGAGAATGGGGATCAATGTAGAAGATTTCACTCCGCCATCGGCACACCCATCAAGAACGCAAACTCATCTTCATCGTCATCTCCATTCTTCGCAGTTCGGTTTCCAAAGAAGTCCGTCCGTATCTTATTCAGAACCGCTGTTGCTCCATCCCCAAGAAAGTCTAGAAGATACTGATACGCCCCAGCACGAGCAAATTGAGGTGGATAGCAGTTCTCTCGTATCAACTGTGTCATCCAGCGTTCAGTCCAGCATAACACAATCTCGTTGATGGATCCAGCAGAGCAATCTAACAATAAACGAACATCAGTCTTCGTAAGACGAGGGACCTTCTTCGGTTTCTCCTCTTTCGGAGGTTTGTCCTCTTTTGGCTCTTTTGCCTTCCTTTGATCTTTGGAGAAAGGCGAACCCCATATATTCTTGGTCATTTATAATGAGCCACGCAGAAGAAGTCAGAGATTACTCGTTGAGCGATGATGATATTCGTCGTCTGCTCGGCAAAGACATCTCGCTGATGACTTACCCCGACCTTGCGAACAAGAAATCGCTGAACGATTGTTTTGACTCCAAAGGACGGTGTATTATCCTTTTCCTTACCGAAGATGAGCATACGGGACACTGGTGCTGTATGCTGAAGACCAACAAGGGTGTAGAGTTCTTTGATCCCTACGGCGACAAACCCGAAGAGCAGTTGGAGGATGTTCCGCAGTCTCGTCTAGAACAGATGGACGAGGCTGAACCTTACCTCACCGACCTTATGCGGAAGAGCGGTCTGCCTATCTACTACAATACCCACGCATTCCAAAAGGAACGAGGCGACATTAACACTTGCGGTCGGCACTGCGTGAGCCGTCTTCTTTACAAGGGCAAATCACTCGCACAATACAAATCAGTCATAGATAAGACTGGATTGTGTCCCGACGACTTCGTCAGTGGACTGACCTACACCAAACTACAGAAATAACAGCCACGATAAAATCCCAGTAGATACACAAATGAACCGCCAACTAGCGTCCGTCCAGTTTGTCGGTGGGACGAATGATGACCCCGACTATGTGTATTACAATGCCGACATCATCAACAACACGACTGCGGATCAATTGGCGACTGGCGAAGCAGTGTTGGATCCGAACATAGTGTTCAACGAACAGCGTGATGCCCCTATCCTCAAGGACATCAGCAAATACAACTTCTCTATCGTTCGCTTCACGATGAACGGTGCGAATCTTGACCTACCGCTGTTCATCCCGAGCATTCGTGAAGGCACGGGTCAGTTGAACCCCAACCTTACGAATTATGGATTGGCTGTTCCTTACCAGCAGACATTCAGTGCGACTGGAGTGACGATTCCCGACTTCGTTCTAGGGACGAAGTATTACCTCAACGATCTCGTGCTCTACACTACCAACTCGCACTACTACCAGTGTATTGCTTCCACCTCAAGTGGAATCTCAACTATTCCTCCAGTGGGTAATGAGTATTCTTCAAGGTCTTGGACAGATCTTGGCACGACACCACCCGCTGGTGTCGCACTCACGGTGCTACCAAAGGAGCGGTTCGTTCAGTATGCCACGCAAGATCGCAACAAGATTCTTGCTCCTACACCGCTCTCACTGGCGAATGTGAAGTTCAAGGGTCAGTATATCCAATTCGCCCAGTATCAAGGAGGAGACATTGTGTCGGCGAATGCGAACGATATTGATCCCGTGACTGGACAGCCCACTTACATCTATAACACGAACAACGGTCCTTTCTACCAAGCCACTACCCCGACATCAATTTGGTCTCCAATCAAAACATACAGCCAGTATGATTTAGTGATCTACAATGCCGAGACTTGGTATTGCTGTTCGCCTACTGGAGTTCTAGCGGGTGCTGACCCGCCTTCTCTGTATCCTCCTCTAGGATTGGGTGCGAAGAATTGGGCGTTGGGTATTCCGTCATCATTGACGGATGGATGGGATGCTGGAACTACATACAACACGGGTGATGTTGTGATCTACGGAAGCACACTCTACCAGTCACTCGTGCCACCCACTCCAACACCCGTCCCAGTTGATTGGACCAGTGCGTTTCCAGCGGGAAGATACGAAACCGTAGGAACGGTCGTGCGATACACGAGCGGTGGATCTTCTACTTACTGGACATCACTCAACCCGATCGGTGTTGCGTGGAATAATACGCAGACTTACAATGCGGGAGATATTGTTGCTTTCCGTTCTCGTGATGGTTTTACAACTGATCTATACCAAGCCGTGAATACGAACACTGGCACTCCGCCTTACACTTTCCTTCTTCCATCACCGAACTGGACTTACCCCATCAAGACGCCTCCGACTGATTCGTATAACTGGTCGGGACCCAGTGGTCTCACTCTCGTATTTCCTCCTCCTCTTGCTCCCACTAACCAATGGGTGACAACGATCACAACACCGCTCGTGCCAGTAGATATTACGACTTCACCCTTTTGGAGCCTAATCACAACAGATCTCGGTCTCCAGCAAGATCTCTCCAGCGACTATTACTGGATCTACAACTATCAAACTTGGATTGATCTCGTGAATGAGACCATTCTTGACCCCACAAATCTTACATTCGCCTATGATCGTGATACGACTGCTCAACCTTCTTCTTGCTGTATGTGTGATACCTACGATGCCTTCATTACAACTTGGGCGAATGTGTATGGAGACCTTACAAACTTCCCAGTGGGGTTTCAGACGCTCTCGGGATGGCTCAACTTAACGGCAGTTCCTCCTCAACTCCAGTATGACGGGCAGAATGGAAAGTTCAGCATTCTGTTTGATAGTGATGGATACGGTCAGCGTCTCTCTATCTTCACGGCTGGATCGGGTGAAGGGTCGCCCTCTACACCCCCATCGTTCAAACTCTTTATGAACACGAATATGTATAACCTTTTCGCCAACTTCCCATTCACCTATTGGAATGTAGGCGAGTTCAACTGGGTATATAACTACACGAACTCTGCGAACTACTATGACGGAGTGCTGGAAACGGGTCCCTTCGTGGTCCCGCTGGGATACACCTACGAGATCATCGTCCCGAACGATGGGTTCAAGAATGTTCTAAACTATGCCCTAGCACCTTACAGCACTTATGTTCCCAACGGACCCAGCACCCCAACCCCATCCCAACTCAACCTACAGAAGATCTACTGGAACACGACCCAAGAGCAGAAGTCAACCGACACGCTGTGGTCCCCCATCTCCACCATCGTCTTCACCACTGCCCTAATGCCGATCAAGCCCGAGTCTACTGCCTCGCCAGTCACACTGGGACAGAACAACATCGGCAACTCCCAGCCTACCGCCCAGTCTGCCTTCACCCGCATCATCACAGACATTGCTCTAGACTTGGCTCAAGGTGGTGCTGGGGCTTACAAGTCCTTCATCTACTATGTGCCATCTGCCGAGTATCGTCTATCCGACTTCCTCTCATCTCACCAGCCTCTATCGGGTGTGGATGTCCAAGTCTTTTGGAAGAACCGTCTCAATAACCAACTCTACCCGATCGCAATGACGAACCTTTCCAGCGTATCCTTCAAGTTGATGTTCAAGAAGAAGGGACTCCTCACGAAGGCGGACGATACTTGAATGGATCCGCTTCAAAACTTTCTGTAGATAGAACATAAACAAGATGAGTGCCGACATTGAGAAGATGGCGGTTTTTGATTCCCGTATTGTCCAGTCTCGCCCTCGTTATGCCGTTGAGAAGGGTGCTCTCTCCCTCACGAACGCTCCGTTCAACGCCATCTCGGCGACTTCGTCCCAGCACACTTACAACATCTATGTCCCCAGCGAGAATGTGTTCGTAGATCGTGGTGTAGAGTGGACTTCTACGGCTTACCTCACTTCCACACTGGCGATCACGGAAGACATTGTGGTTGACGAAATTCCCGTCGGCACCCCGCTGGTAGTCCCCGCTGTTGATTTCGCCCTCTGTGCTTTCCCGCTCAACTCTCTGTGCTCTACGCTCACGGCGACGATCAACGACACCACGAGCGTCATTAACTCCCAAGATGTGCTCAAGGAGGTTCTCCGCCTAACAGACTACAAGAAGAATCGTCTCCAGCGTAATTGCCCGACGATGCTGGATAAGTATCAGTGCTATGATGATGCCTACGGTCTGCCCAACTCTCCTCTCGGTGGCTACGGCACGGCGATGGACTACGATGGCGTTCAGAACGGTGCCTTCGGTCAGATCGTATTCACGGATGTGAATGGCACACCAGTCCCCGAAGGTCAGTATGTTCTCGGCAACGGCACGGCGACGGCTACCCAACCCGCTACGGGAACGGGCGTCTACAAGATCGTCAACGGTCTGCCTTGCCTTGCTGGTTTGAGCGGAACCCCGTCGGTCCCCATCGTTGGTCCTTACCAACTCTACTATTCCTTCACGAGCACGGAGAAGATTGTGCTCTCACCTTTCACCTTCTCGGATGTCCACGAGTGGGACACGGGTCTGTTCGGCATCAACAACATTCAACTGATTATGAACTTACAGTCACCAGCCCGTGTCGTCCGCTACTCGGGTATGCGTTGGGGTAATACGACAGCCAGTTCTTCTACGGGTGCGACGCTCTATGGCACCTCGTTCCAGTCCACGCCGTTCGGTCGCTCTCTGCTCAATGTTCAGTTCCTCACGCCGTCTCTTGATGTCCCGCTACCGCCCAAGTCCGTCGTCCCGTATATGGAGTTTCCTCGCTACATTACTCAAGCACAGCCTATCCGTGCCAAGTCTGCGGGAACCATCCAATCGCAGACGATCACGCTACCGCAAATCCCCGATCTGCTCATCATCTATGCGAAGAACCCCGCACTGACTGGCACGAACTTTGCTGATTCCTATATGCCTCTAGCATCTCGTGCTTGGGGTGGCATCTCTAACCCTCTATCCGTCAACTTTGATAACTTCTCGGGTCTGCTCTCGTCTCACACGGCGGAGGAACTCTATGGTATGTCCGTCCACAACGGTCTAGATCAAGATTGGCTCTCTTGGAGCGGTTTTGGGTTTGCTGGTCAGAACGCCGTCAATAATGCTCCCACGAACGCCTCATTCGGCGGTCTCGTTGCTGGTGGCAACCCTCCGTCTGCTCCCGCTGGGCAGAGCGTCACTTCGCTGGTCGGCTCCGTGCTCGTGCTCAAGCCCAGCCAAGACATTACGCTACAGACGGGTCAAGCCCCTTCGCTGGTCGGCAACTTCACGCTACAGATGAATATCCAGTATTACAACTCTTCCGATGTTGATGTCAACCCCGTGCTGTATGTCATCACGGCGAACAGCGGTTTCTTTGAGTCCATTCGTGGCTCCAGCCGTATCATCAAGGGTGTCCTATCCGAGCAAGACATTATCGGTGCTCCCCTTGCCCCGACGGCGACTCGCCAAGAACTCCAACGCTATGTCGGTAGCGGTGGTCTGATGTCATCGCTCGGCACCATTCTATCAAAGGTCAAGGGTCCCGCACTAGAACTGCTCAAGACGGTTGGAAAACACGCTGGTGAGGAACTCCTCCATCACGGCACGGCATTCGTCAAGGGCAAACTCGGTTTGGGCGGTGCTCAAAGCGGTGGTGCGATGAGCGGTGGTATGAGCGGTGGTATGTCGGGCGGTTCATCCAGCGGTGGTCGTCGCAAGATGGAGGCTCGGCTGATGTGAAAATGTAAATAAGCCAACTTACGCTTTCTTTCCCGCATTTCAAGTTCTTTGATGTGTAATTTATACTGCTTTGCCTCATATTCGGCAAAATGAAGCCTATTTCGGCACAACCACGCATCCATTTGGATGTAAGTCGGGAAAAAAGACCAAGATGTAGAAAAATAATGGTATAAAAATATATATTTTATACCGTGAAAATCCATATAGTTGCGATTTTTACCACAGATGTGGGCGAACTATACGAAATAACTCAAAGAATAGGCGACGGGTAGCCACTTTATTCTTTGTGTTGATAGCGACTTGTAGATCTGTGCCGATGATGGAGAGGTATTGGACGCAACGGATCATTGTTTATTATTAGGGTGAGAAGGGGATGCGTGGATTCGGACCACGATTTAAGGATTCAAAGTCCTCCGTCTTAACCATTGGACGACACCCCCAGTTCGCTACGGTTCCGTAAAGAACTGCGGGTTAAACATTGTTCCACTCATCATATCAATGGAGGTTGAGATTAAATGGGTAATAAGCAAGAATGGGAACGGACGATGTTGGGCATACACTTACTGCGAGGTGTGTAAGGACTGGGTCCTTGCGTCTCGTGTGAATAGGCATAGGACAAAAAACCCCAAACATCTGCGACTAATTCGCCCCGAAGTTCTTTACGCTTCGTTATAGGGAAAATAAACAAGTGTGGTGTAATAATAAAAATGTCGGCTATGCGTGTGAATGAGTTTATGCTGGATCTCGCCAAGAAACTGCGTGAGGAGAAGAAGGTGGCAGAGAGCACGGCGACCGCCTACATCCGTGCGATGTATCTCCTCAACGGGAAGCAACCTTACAAGAACCTAACCTTCCTCAAGAACACTTCTGCTATCGCTGACCTCGTCAGCAAGTATGCTGAATCTACTATCAAGACCATCTATGCTTCCATCGTCAGTGTGCTCTCCCTCTTCAAGGACAAGCCAACATACAAGAAGATCTACCAGCACTACTACGATCTTATGATGGGCAAGAGTGAGGAGGCGAAGAAGGCAGAGACTAGCGACAAGACGCAGAAGCAGACGGACAACTGGATTACTTGGGACGAGGTCCAAAAGAAGGTCGCCGATCTTCGTGAGAAGGTAGCCGAGTTTAAGTCCAATAAGAGTATAACCAGTCAGCAGTATGAGTCTCTCCTCCATTATCTTATCGTTTCGCTTTATACCGAGACACAACCCCGCAGAAACCAAGATTATCTTGATATGTTTGTCGCCAAGAAACAGCCCACCGAAACCGAGCACAACTATGTTGTCCTCACCAAATCCAAACCTACTTCGTTCATCTTTAATAAGTTCAAGACTTCCAAAAAGTATGGACAGCAAACGCTGGAGGTCCCCGAGACACTCTCTAATGTGATCTCCGAGTATCTCAAGTTTCATCCGCTCAAGAAGAACGCCACCTTCAAGTTTCTAGTCTCGCACGACGGAACGCCCATCACTGCGGTGAATGCGATCACCCGTGTCCTCAACAAGATCTTCGGGAAGAAGGTAGGCAGTTCAATGCTACGCCACATCTTCCTCTCCACGAAGTATGATATCAAGGAGATGGAGAAGGATGCCAACGCTATGGGGCACTCGGTGGAGGAGCAGAGGAAGTATATGAAGGGAAGCGGGGAATCCACGCAAGTAGCCACCGTCCCCACGATAGAGGACANCACCGCTTAACTGCTACAACTTCAACCTCCTTCACCTTCTCAACCACCTTCTCTTCTACAACTTTAACCTCATCCTCCAGCGTCTTCTTCAACCGAGCAATCAGCAGTGCGATGAGTTCATCCACCGCCGACTGTTGAGGCGTAGGGGCTGGAGCATCACTCATTTATAGTTGGAACAACAATAGTTTCAACCTCATTCTTCTTCGCCTCCTCCTTCTCCGCCAGTGCCTTGCGTTCCATCTCGTCCTTCTCACGGTTCATCTGATTCTGAATGATAGGCTCAAACTCTTCGGACCCCGAGACATACAGCCACAGTTTGCCGATCTTGTCTTGGAGTCGCCACAGATGGTCGTTGAGGATGAGACGGTGAGCATCTTGGGTCGGACCGACGCTCGTGTTGACTAGACCCTCCGCCTTCACGCAATCAAAAGTCTCCTCGCTGAACGCCTTCGCCATCTCACGAACTAGAACATAGTCAATGCGGTAATTTCCCATCGGCATCTTTATTTTACCGCCAGTAAAAAAATCTTGTCCGCAGACGCATCAGCATCCGTGCTGGTTGGAAGGACACATTGGTGAATCACAACACATCGCATACGATTCGTGGCGAACAAGAGGAGTGAATGGCGGAGGCGGAGGCGGATGAGGAAAAATAAGGTTGATCTTAATCGCTTCTAGTTCCTCCCGTATCCGCTTGACCTCCGCAATCAAAAAATTAATTTTCGTGAGGATCTCGGGCTGGTAGTTGATGGCTGTCGTGTATCCGTTCATCCTTTATTAATCAAACTTCACAAGAAACTTGCCGAACGACGCCTCATACTTCGGAGGCTCGTCCTTCCATTTCGGCAACTTCACCTTCGCCTTCTTCTGTTCCGCTATCTCCTTCGGCGGTTCCGTCTTCAAGTCCGTGACGGGCTCGGAAGTCTTCTTCTTCCCTCGTGGCATCTTTATTCTCTACCCACGACACCTTTTTGAGATCTTCACACCACTTGACCGTGAGTCCCGCAAAAGTATTGTTCTCCAAGAAGTTGCGACAAATTGTCTTGACGGGCTCGGCGATATTCGGCGACTGCGACATCTCGGTGAGAATCCGCTTCACCTTATTGTTGATGTTGGTGTGATACTTTGCCCTCATACGCTCACGCTCTTGTTCTAGGACGGCGGGATCCTCTGCGATCTGCTCCTTGACCCTCTGTCTCCGCTCCGCATCTCGCTGACGCATCTTTGCTTTCAGTTCGTCCTTGTGCTCCTCATAATACTTCTTGTATGACCCAGCCTCCTTGAATGGCATTGTTTATTGATAGGTTAGATTTCTTTAACTCCCAAACATCCGTTTTGCTTCTCTCAAAACGAACTTAAATGCCCCAAGAGTAAGTAAGGTAAGCAATGTGGTATTCCATCAACGAAAACTATGAGGTGTCGGTAGAAGGTCAAGTCCGCAACAAGAAGTTCAATCGTCTTCTCAAACCTTATCTCTGTGGCGACTATCTTGGTCTGCGGATGGGAAACTCAAAGTCCAAAAAGTTCTACATACACCGTCTCGTCGCCGAAGCATTCTTGCCTTCGCCTACGGATGATTGTGTTGTAGATCATATTGACCGCAACCGAATGAATAACCACGCATCTAATCTACGCTGGGTTTCAAGGTCGGTGAATGGTATCAACCGAGCAATAGAACTGAAAGCAAGACCCAATAGCACAAGTGGAGAACATCACATCAGAAAAGTAGAAGACTGTAAGAAGGGAACTGATTATGTTGTAATCATTAGCACCGACGCTATCAAACATTATTCATACCATAAGTCGCTGGACGACGCAATAAAAACGAGGAATAGTATAATAAAGCAGTATGCCTTTCCGCATTAGGAAGGCACCCAAGAAGGATCTATATTGGGTGATCGGTCCCGATGGCAAACATCATAGCAAGGATCCACTCCCAAAGGCACGGGCAGAGGCTCAAATGAAGGCACTGTATTCTGCGATGCGTCGTGAGGAGGAAGCGATTGTGCCGAATGCGAAGGAGGAGAAGGCGATTGAAAAGAAGATGGAGGGTGGTGGTCCCTTACCCGAACTTTCGGTTCTCCAGCAGATCGCAAAGGCATCCTATTCTACTTCTCCTCCTCAACAGATCGGTCCGTTCAAACTTCGCAGTTATACGCCCACCCTCAAGTTTTATGTTCTGCCCGATCCCGAAGACCAACGGTTCATTGATACGGTCGTGGTAGGCATTCGTGGAACCAATACGAGCGACAAGCAAGATATATGGGCGGATACTCAACTGGCTATTGGCAAACTAGAAGATACTCCTCGTTGGAAGAAAGACCTTGCTGATTTCAAGTCGTTTATGTCCCGTCTTCGGTATGCCGATGATATTGATGTGTATGGCGTAGCCCATAGTCTTGGAGGCAGTATCTTGGATATGTTCTTGAAGAAGGGTCTGATCCAGCAAGGTGTGTCTTACAATCCAGCCATTCAACTCGGTGATGCCCAAAAAGATCTCAATAATCGCCGTATCTACCAAGACGGTGATCCGCTCCTTGCGATTATGGGTCGCTCTGCCAAGAATGTAGAGATCCGTCCAAAGAAGCAGAAGCAACAGAGTATTGGTCGTAGGATCGCAAATGTAGCCTCCTACTTCATTCCGTATGTCGGGCTCGTCACAAAAGGAATGGATACGCTGGATGCTCACGCTCTAGACAACTTTATTGGTGGAACGCATCTCAAGAATGTCCTCAAGAAACTCGGTCTCAAAGACGAAGGGCATTCTCTCACTGAACTCGCAAAGGCAAGTCGTATTCCCCGCAAAACTCTACAAGAAGTGTATAATCGTGGCATCGGTGCTTACACTACCAATCCTTCGTCTGTGCGTATGAAGGGATCGTTCAAGAAAGGTGTAGATGCTCCGATGTCGCAGAAGTTAAGCAAGGAACAGTGGGCGATGGCTCGTGTGTATTCGTTTATTGACGGAAACCCCAAGCACGATACTGATCTGCGTGGTGGAATGGATCATTTGCGTCATCAAGAAGGAATGATTGATAGTCGTCCACCATCTCCATTCGGAAGTGAATACGATGATAGTGATGATGATGATCACTGGACGGCATCAGTTCGTTTAACGAAGGATCCACTGCTAGAAATTGAAGAAGGAGATATTGATCCTATTTCACACGAAGAGTTTGAAGATGGAGATATTGTTTTATATGTTCCCAGCGGAGGACGGTTCAAGGCAGTCAAAGTATCTACTATTAAAGAGGGTTATCCTCTACCCCAAGACCAAGCAAAATTAGAGAGGGATTGGTTTCCCGTTCCGTATCATCATCCTCCAGTCTCAAAACGCAAGGTTAAAATAAAGCCACGAGGCAGTGGTCGTCTTCGTGGTGGAAGGGGTATGACGAAGATTCTTAACAAGATGATAAAAGAAGTCGCATTAGACTGGAAGAGTGAGTTTGGACGAAAGGTCAAAGAAGCCTACGATGAAGCCAAACGGAATCTCGGTATGATGATGGGAACGCAGTCAAAAAAGAGATTTGAAGTTATGGCATTCTACGGTCGCCTCATTCTACTTGCGGAAGAGTATGCTCCCGATCAAGTTGAACACATCAAAGATAAGTCTGATTACTACAAAAATCTAATTCTACGGACTCGTGGAGACAGTGTGACCCGACACAGCGGTAGTGAAGGTGAAGTAGATCACGCAGATGAAGTAGAAGGAATAGATCGTGCCAGTGGTCGTGTGCGTGGAGGTATGACTCCTCCTAATCAAATGATCAAACGAGACAAGACTACTCCGCCCAGCGTGAGATCGTTCAAACATCAGAATTATGCTCACGAAGGAACTAGCGATGATCCCGATCGTCCACTAGGTATTCCGCAATCCGAACTCCGTAGTGGTGTGGCTGAAAGGTTAGAGCAGATGCTTGATGAGAGTGCTCTCAAAGGTCTGATGAAGTTGAAAAATGGTCGTGGTCGTGTGCGTGGTGGTGCGGATGAAGATCCCCAACCGAAACCTCGTAAGGAACCCAAGCGGGTTTCACGGATGCGTCAAGGCTCCAAACTCAACCCCGATTACAAGCCCGTATTCGGTCCTTCGCCTCCTCCTCGTCATCAACGCCAACCCGATCCACGAGGACCACGCAGACGCTCTCATCCGCCTCCACCTCCTCCCGCATTACCCACAATCACACACACTCTTCCGTCCAGTAGCAGTGATGATGTAGAACTAGATCCTACGGATTTTGGGAGTGGACATTCCGCCTATCTTCGCCAAGCAAGGGCAAAAGCGAAGGCATACGGATTAGATCCCAAGAAACTCAAACTGGGTGAGGGCAAACATAAACTCTCCTATGACGGCATAGGGTTCGGGCTCAAGACTTACAAAGACTTCCTCCTATGGTCTGCTGAAGAGAAATCGGGACGGGTGCCGAAAGGCACGGCGGAGAAGAAGCGGAAGGATTATCTTGCTCGGGCGACGAAGATAAAGGGTGACTGGAAGGAGAACAAGGTGTCGCCAAACAATCTAGCCATACATATCCTATGGTAGAAGGATCATTACAGCAGTTCATTGATTATTTCTTCTCGGAGAAAGGATATGCTTGATAAACTCCTCCGTATGCTGAAGAGAGACCACCCACACGATTACATAAACATTATGGTTCAACTGATCTCCATCCTATCTCGTCAGCGAACATAAAAATGGACATTAATTTCAGTCACTGCGTATTTAGGTTTTTTAGTCTTGGGATCGGGTTTCTCCAGTTCCTTTTTAATTTTATCGCCCAAATCGGCGGTTCGCTTGACGGTCTCCACTTGATCTTTCAGCGTCTCACTTCGGGTCTTTGGCATTCTTATTTATTATCTCCAACGCCTTTTTCCGTGCTTCTTGGGGCGATTTACAATCCCATACTCGCACCCGCATCGGCAGAACCTTCGTCTCATTACACTCATCACAGCATACTGCGGTCTCGTCGTCTACTTCGCACAGCGGGAAGGGGTTATTGTCGGCATTTGGTTCGGAGCAGAAGCAACAGTCCATTGTGGATACTTTACCTTTTAATCGCTGTCGCTTTGAGATCCGTTTTCCATTTCTTCATCCTCTTCGTCCTCGTCTTCGGTCTCGGGCTGGTTCGCCACCTCGTCCTTGACTTTATCTACAATCCAGCGATAGTTGAGTTCCCGCTTCACCAGTTCCCACACCCGTTCCTTGACCTCGTCCTCCGCATCCATTGACAGCGACCGAAGGACATCCTCGCCATTATAAATATTCTTCTGCTCGTCACGGTCAAGGTGGCGAACGATCCATTCCAAAAGCATCTGTTCAGCCTCACTTGCGACGGAGTCCATTATTATGATAGGAGAGGATAAGTTTAAACTATTTGAAGAAGGAAAAACGGATCCAAAAATCCGAAGGTTAATGGGTTAAAAAGAAACTCTCCATAAGATACAATGGGAAGGGACAAGGATGAAGAAGGGACGACCTCGTCCTTCCACTACCGCCACCACGATCACTTGGACACACCCGAACTTTTACTGGACCGCATACGGGCTTACTGGGTCACATCGGGACTGGATCGGCTGGACGAGAACGGCAAGGAAGTCCCCGAGTTCGCATCGGCTCTGAAACGCTGGACCAACTGCGAACACTGTGACCACGAACGCAAGAGCGATGAGATGTGTCGCCGTGCCACCGAACACCACGAGGAAGAACGCAAGAAGAAAGCCGAAGCCCGTGCCCGTGAAGAAGCCGAACGCAATGAACGAGACCGCATAGCCCGTATCCCCAAACCCCACACTTGCGACCTCTGTCATCTGACGATGGAATGCCCCGACTCCGTAT
>TBL_comb48_EPIDRAFT_1002138_pt1 | contig 13901 bp, 16 predicted proteins | sample TroBogEpilimnion_37_FD_10681 | JGI IMG/M metagenome (IMG submission 10681)
CTCGACATATCAATATTTTCCTACGAGGTCGGTCAATCTTCAAGAACCTCTCAAAAATTCCCTTAGGATGAAGCCATGCGTCAATCACAACACCCACCCATCGATGGTCAATCGCTCTCGCAACTGCGCTTGCGCACCAGTGAGAAATGGACGGGATTCGCCCCCGATGTCCTTCCGATGCCAGTGGCCGAGATGGACTTTGAGATCGCCAAACCGATTCGCGATGTGTTGACTGAGATGATCTCCAATTCTGATACCGGATATATGGGTAGCAGCCCGCTTCTCGCGAACAATTTCGCGGCTTACGCTAAGTCAGCATGGGGTTGGGAAGTAGACCCACAGCAGTTCTATATCTGCACCGATGTCGGTGTGGGAATGGTGGAGATCAGTCGCCAGATTGTCCAGCCAGGTGATGCGATCATGATTCACTCACCGGTCTATTTCAACATGCGGACCAGCTGGATTAATGAACTTAAGTGCCAGCAATACGATGTCCCACTTAAAAAAGATGGTCTGCATTACACACTGGACCTAGAGGGAATCGAAGCTGGATACAAGGCTGGTGTGAAACTCCACTACCTCTGTAATCCGCACAACCCAACTGGAACTGTTTTCACACGCGCCGAATTAGAAAAGATTGCCGATCTGGCTAAGGAGTATGGCGTTATTGTTGCAAGTGATGAGATCCATGCACCGCTAAGTTTTAAAGAACACCCATTCACACCATTTTTGGATGTCAGTGACGCAGCTCGTGAAGTAGGAGTGTGCGTAACATCAGCGAGCAAGTCCTGGAATTTAGCAGGACTTAAGTGTGCACAGATCATCACGTCTCACCCAAAGACTCAAGCGCTGGCCGATGCCATGCCGCCTTCCGTGAAATTCAGAGCATCACTCTTGGGTGCTCGCGCTAGTGCAGTTGCATACGAATGCACTGATTGGCTCGATGCGGCGATGCAGACGCTCGATCGCAATCGCAAAGCGATCGCCATTCAATTAGCCGCGAAGCTTCCAGAAGCCGGGTATCGCATTCCGGATTGCTCATACCTGGCATGGATCGATCTTGGCGCTTACGAACTCGGCGAAGAACCTGCTCGCACTATTTTGGAGCGCGGAAAATTGGCTATTTCTCCAGGAATCGCATTTGGCCCCCATGCCGAACATTTCATTCGACTCAACTTTGCTACCAGTCTAGAAATCTTGACCGAGGGTATTGATCGCTTGGTTGCTAGCCTTTAAAGGCCTTTAAAAGCTTGTTCAAGATCCTTAATCAAATCACTTGAGTGCTCGAGCCCTAGTGAAAGACGAGCGAGGGATTGGGTAATACCCATCGAAGCCTTGAGCTTCTCATCTAGTCTGCGGTGAGTTGTAGAAAAAGGATGAGTAATCAGGGATTTGCTGTCGCCTAGGTTGTTGGAGATGTCGATAACACGAAGCGCGTTCATCACCTTAAATAGCTGCTCTTGGCCGCCAGCTACCTCAAATGAGAGAGTAGATCCGCCGCCACCCATCTGGCTCTTAGCAAGTTCATAAGAAGGATGCGAAGGCAAGAACGGATAGTTGACGCTTGTGACAGAGGGGACTGTCTCTAAGAATTGAGCAACAGCGAGTGCATTCTCGTTCATGCGAACAACGCGCATCGATAGTGTTTCAAGAGATTTCACCAAGACCCAGGCGTTAAAGGCGCTGAGCGTAGGACCAGTGTGGCGAATAAATGGATTGAGATGGTTCTTGATGTAATCCTCGCTACCCAAGATTGCGCCACCTAGGACACGACCCTGGCCATCAATATGTTTTGTGGTGGAGTACATGACAACGTCGGCGCCGAGTTGGAGTGGCTTTTGCATGATCGGCGAAGCCATTACGTTGTCGACGATTACGGTCGCGCCGACTTTATGTGCAAGATCAGCGACCATGCGGATATCGACGATCGCAAGCATTGGATTAGATGGAGTCTCAATAAAAACAACTTTGGTTGGCTTGTTGAGCGCAGCCGCCCATTGCACCGGATCATTGCCATCTACAAACTCAACGGTGACGCCCCACTTAGGCAGGATCTCGGCGAGTACGACCCAGCAAGAACTAAACATAGAAGCAGCCGCAACAATGTGATCACCTTGCGAAACAAGGCATGCCACAGATGCGAACATCGCGGACATTCCAGAGCCCGTACCGACGCAGAGCGGTGCACCTTCGATTGCGGCAAGGCGTTGCTCAAACATTGTCACTGTTGGGTTGGCGAAACGACCATAGACGTAGTGGTCGACCTCATCGGTAAATGCATGGACAGCTTGTTCTGCACTGTCGTAGGTAAAACCACTAGTGAGATACATCGCCTCACCGGTTTCACCGAATCCTGATCGCGCTATGCCAGCTCGAACCGCCAAGGTGTCTTCGTGCAGATCCCACTGCGGGGTCTGGCCATCAACAGAGTTGGAGTATCCCCAAGGGCGGTGTTGGTGAGTCATGGACATATTCTAGAGGCTCAAAACACAGTGGCGAGACGCGTGTTTTTTGTTATTCGAGAGGAGAATTAGCGAGTGAACGAACACGTGAGATACCAACTCAATAGATGGCAGAGCATCACTCTGGCCTCGGTGTTGGTAAGCGCTGTGATTATGCTCCTCAAATACCTGGGGGATGTAACCAAGCATCCGTTGATGATTGCGCCATTTGCGGCAACTCTGATGTTGATTTTCTCGGTCACTCACAGTCCGTTTGTACGAACAAAGAACATCGTGGGGGGATATGTCGCTGGATCAATCAGTGCGATTGCTCTCTACAAACTCTTTGGCGCCAACATTTGGACGCTTGCTGCGTCAGCCGGACTCACCGTCTTGGTTATGGAGATTACCCACACGCTGCATCCACCGGCTGTGGCGCTTCCTATTGTGATGGTGAGCGATCACGAGAGCTGGTCATTTCTTTGGACTCCACTTGCGATTGGTGTCGCTATCTTGGTAGTCGCGGCATTTGCGCATCGTCAATTTATTAAACGTTTTCCAATTCATGTTGCCTGACACACACCTACTATCCGGAAGCGCGATGAAAAATTCCCCTAAAAAATCCCGCCTTAAATTTGGAACCCTCGTACTTGCATGCGCCGTCTCACTCATGACTTTCACACTCGCCCAATCATTTGCGAGCACTCATATGAAAAAAACAAGTCACACCGCCTCTGAAGTCTTTGCTAATAATTGCGGCATGGCAGAGATCAAGCCATCATCGTTAACTCAGTTCTGCGCCGATGCCGGAACAGAGGTCGCCAAAATTCATTGGAACACCTGGTCAGCAAAAGGGGCGAGCGGAACCGGAATCCTTGCGATCAATAGTTGTGATCCCTACTGCGCCGCGGGAAAGAGTTATCAGACTAAAGTCATCATTAATCTCAGTGGCCTTCGAAAGACTCACGGCCACCAATATCTGCTTAATGTCTCGGTGAAGTTGCCCAAAGGCGGAAAACTTAATCTGCCACCAAAAATGAAGTCTGTTCCTGGCGGACTTAGCTGGGTGAGCTCAGTCTGGACTACTCCGTAAGGCGTGCGATTAAGCCATCCACTGCACGCTCAACCATCTCCAGCACATTCTCGTAGGAATCAATTGTCTCGCCCCATGGGTCTGGCACTTGTAGGAGTTCGCCCGAACGAGAAGTTGGGTTGATACTTGATAGCTGCGGATCGAACTGTCGCAACATAAATACTTTGGCTCGTTCTGCTTCGTTTTGAGCTGCATTGAGAATCATGGCTCGATTGGTGAGGTCCATAGCAAGTATTAAATCTCGTTCTGCAAATGAGATACGAGAAAACTGCCTGGCCATGTGGTCATATTCATAACCAGCTTTCTGCCACGTCTTCACGGATAGCTTATGAGCACCTTCACCAATGTGATAGTTGGAGGTACCACTGCTCGAAACAACAATCTTTGGCGCTTCAATATCCAAAGCCTTGTTATGCAATACCGCGGCAGCCAAAGGGGAGCGGCAGATATTGCCCAGGCAGACCATTTCGATTGAGATAGATGGCTTGCCGTTTAGGGTCGCAAGATAGGGGTTATCCGTCAACACAGATGCAATTTTAGCCGTGGAAATTAAGCGGTTGGCGCTTTAGACCAGGAACGGATCTGTTCGATCATTGTCAGCGCTTCTTCGCGAGATACAGACTCCTCAGACATTAATTCTTGAATGACATCTTCTTCTGACTCATAGGCCTTGATGTCAACGAGTGAATAGGTGTCGTCAGAAGAAGTTACCTTGGCTCCTGAAATATCGAATTCACTATGATCTTTCATACGTGAAGTATTACCCATTATTAATCCTTTGTGAAGACGAAATCGCAGTTCTTAACATGTAAACATCGTCGCCAATATATTTCAGGAAGATTTTGTAGTGAATGTCTGTTGGGGATATATAACGAACTTCCCACCGCAATCCATGTTTGCTCGAAGTGATTTGTTTACCCATTAATCGCCTATTGCAGAGTAGAACCAACTTGAGCTCCTCAATATCAACACCATGCTTAAGTTGGACTTTCACCCTAGTTTGGTGCGGAATATGAAGTACTGCTATCCATAAATGTACCCAATCGCCCATGAAGGAAGAGTGGTAGGAATGGGTCCAATACACCCTAGGTCAAAGGCGATTATGTGGATAAAGTGTTGCTTGTTTAAAACTAAGCCCAATCAACAATCTTGGCGTGAATATCATCATCTTCACTATTGCAATAGACTGCGCACGCACGGTGGTAACCATCAGCGATAACAAGACGCGTTCCATTCTCACCAGAGCCACGAACAAGAAGTATTGGCGACAACGCCTTGCCGTCCTTAATCTTCTTAAGATCGCGATCAACATGGAAGTTATCTGCTTTGAGCATCGGCAGATGAGCTGCCCGCACGACGTCTTTCGCCTTGAACGCAACGACCGGTGCTGCCTGAAGTGCGCTAATCACTCGATCAACAGCCTCTGTTGGCGCAAGTAGCGACAAGTAGGAAGCGGCAGCGGGGTAGTCATGATCTTCTGGCTCATCAGCCCAATTCACTGTGGTCACGCACAAAGTCTAAGGCTGTCGTCTAACAAATGACTGATCGCTTCTGCCTCTTTAGCTCTGCCCACTGGGTACGCTTGAATCATGAAGTTTTTCGACAACCTCAAGGAAGCCAGCGCCGCTAAGGCGCTCAAGCGTGCGAACGATGCGCAGTTATCTAACTACCAACGCCAGCTGGGCCAATGGCAAGCCAACAAGGATCTTGGCGTCTTAATGCTGGATGCCTTCACGAAGGTCTCCCAAGGCACCGATGCCGTCGACTCAGGAGCTGTCATGAAGGCAGGAGAGTTCGCTATTTGGAGTGGGCCGGCTAGTTATCACGAATCTAAGCAATTGCCAGGCTCGTATGTAGGACGAAGTAACGGCATCAGCGTCCCACTGGGACACGGCTTTCGTTATCGTACCGGTGCGACCAAAGGCACCTTTGTGCCTGGCAATCAAGTGCAGGCCACTGTCGATTCAGGCAGCGTCATCATGACAACAAACAGAGTAATTTTTAACGGCAATCTCAAAACCCAAGAGTGGGCTTTTGAAAAGTGGACTGGCGCAGATGCCAGTGATGATGAGCGTATATTTATGATTCACGTAACTAATCGCCAAAAGGTTTCGGGAGTCAATTTTCCCACCGTTGTTGAAGGAAACACTTTTAATCAGTTCCTAGGTTTCGCGCTACAAATCCCACGCAGCGGATTAGCTGGTGTAATTAAAGAGATTCAAGATGCGATTGCGGAGAACGAGAAAGCAAAGCCAGCACAGCCTGCTCCACTCACAGATTAAAGTAAAGCTTCACCAGTCTTTCTCAGAATCAGAACGCTTCTGACTGATCCTCGAGTTCAAGTGCCCCCGCTGTGTCTAACCCAAGCCGTTTTCTTTCAGCCTCAACGATCTGCGCCGCAACTTTTCGAGTCTCGGTTTTAATTTCCTCATCCCGCAGTTCTCCGGACAATTCAGCGAGGTGACTGTCTCTGGCGTAAGCATCGAATTCCGTAGTCTTTTGATGCAGCATGTTAAGCATCTGGGTGTCGACAGAGTCAGGAATTATCAGTCTGTGAACATTAACTGTGCGTACCTGACCCATACGGTGCGCGCGAGCAATGGCCTGAGTCTCTAAGGTTGGTTTAATCTGGGGCTCACAGAGGATCACGACCGACGCACTTTGAATGTTCAGCCCTGTGCCAGCCGCCTGAATCTGCCCTACGAGCACTCGTGGTTCAGCGCTATTAGTGAATTGATCAACAATCTCTTGGCGTCTCTTAGGGGAGACGGACCCAGTAATACGCTCTAGCGCCAGATCACCTAACTGGCGAGAAATGTTCTGAATGACAGATGTAAAGAACGAGAAGACAAGCACTTTCTGATTGTTTGCATGGGCGTCTTCTATAAGCTCGAGTAGTCGCTCCATCTTGCTTGTCTGCTTGCCAACCTCGGGGATGAATGCGGCGCGTCGCATACCCATGAAGTTGCCGCGCTTTACGAACTCCAGATAACTCTCTTGATCAACACCATCCCATGTGCAGTGCTCCTCAGTCTCAACTACATCGGGAAGTTCACCTAGAACTTGCTTAACGTTGCGACGCAGGTAGATAGGAGCCACGGCCTTCTTAAAGGGTTCAGGGCCAGCGGCCAACACAGCGAGATCTAGAGTATTAGCCAGATCGCCGTTAATGACACTCGCTAGCCCCATGAATTCACTCACTCGATTCTCCATTGGTGTACCGGTGAGAAACACAACTCGAGGTCTGCCCAGAGTCCACTTATAGATCTCGCGTGACCGACCTGTATTGAGGTTCTTGGCAAAATGAGCCTCATCGACAATAAATAGATCAAGCTCGAGTGATCCTAGAGTCTGTTGATCGAGGCCAAAATTCTTCAACGTATCAAAAGTCGTCAGTGCCACACCACCTTGCTCTAGCCAACTCTTGAGCGCAGCTTCCTGATCTGAACCATGGATGCGCATCGAGGTCATTCGTGTACGCGTCTGGATCTCTCGCTCCCAGTTAATAATCACACTCGCTGGACAAACGATCAGATAACGAGAGCCACCCTCTTTATGCACCTGGGTCAATACCCCAAGGGCCTGCATCGTTTTTCCAAGACCCATTTCGTCCCCAATAATTACTCGCTTTTGGACGAGGGCAAATTGAATCCCGAAGATCTGGTACTTACGCAAAGTAGCATTGAGCAAATTGGCATCGAACTCTCGGCTCTTAATCTTCTCGATCAGCTCCTGATCGAATTGTTCATACTCAGATCTAGTATCTGATGAACTCTGAGTCAAGCTTTCAAATATGGCTAAATAGTCACTGGCATTCTGCTCGTACTTGGCTTTAACAAGCGCCAAACCGGGGGAGGGTTTGCCCAACTCTGTAACGACGTGCAATGCTCGCTCCAACACAGCACCAGTGGAAATCGAAGTGGTGGCTTCTTCAATTTTCTCTGAAGCCTCTATCGCCTTCGCTTTATTCGACGATGATGTAAAAAACCACTTAACTCGTCCGCTCATCGGGGCGAGCAACGGAATATTCTCAGCAAAAATCTGGGTGATCTCAGAAGCACGTCCAGCTGTATCGCGATCAAATTCATTGAGAGTTTTAATCGACTCCAAATTATTCATAATCTGGAGAGTCTCTGGCCGATCGGAATTAAAATCTATTCTTGCTTGGATCGTTGCACTCACTGCATCAGCCATCTTGGTGACAACCTGACGTAGCTCATAAGCCGAGGACTGACTTACTCCGTTGATGGCAGCAATATTTTGCACACTTCGCGAGTAGAGATCGGCCAACGTCGAGATGCCAGCGCGTCGAAGCGCTTCAATCGGTACGCGAATCTCTGGAACATCGCGAAGTCGATCGATGGGAACTTCACTGAGAGCCGCCTGCACTTGTGTCTGGTTTAGCTTTTCAGTGAGCTCTTGAACCTGTGACTCAAGTCGCACCTTCTCGGCTGCAATGGACTTGAGATTGGAGAGTCCGTCGCGCGCCTTAAGAGAGAGATAGGAGATGTGCTGAAAGTCGATTCCCATGCCTAGAATCTATATTGAGCCTCTGACACTCGCTTCAGTTTGGCCATTCGAAGCAATACGGCCGAGATCGCGAAATACACTAGCGCCTCGACGATTATGGGCACCCAGTCAACACGAGCAGTTAGCTGCTTTACATAGTCAATATGCGAGGTGGTGACCAGTGAGAAGTCATAGGTCCCGTGCATAACGACACTAAACCAGATGTTGCCTGTGTAGATCATGAGCGAACATCCAACGACACCAAAGGCGGCTGCATCGATCACTTGAGCATTGGTCTGGGCAAAATCCTGTCCACCCCACAACATGTTGGTGTAATGCTCGAGCCCGAAGGTTAATGATGAGACGGCAATGGCTAGACCCCAGCCAAACCGTTCAAACATTCCAAATATCAACCCGCGATTAAAGAAATCCTCACCGACGCCAATCATTACGGTGAAGAGAATTGCTTCTGCAATCTCCCAGGCGGGGAATCCGGGAACGCGAACCTCCCAGAAGAAACTCGAGGAGACTAAGCAAATGACCACCAATCCAACAGCGGTCTCTTTCAAAGGTGAATAAAATCGCAATCTACTGAGCGCCCCTGGACAGAAGATGGCCATAAGTCCGATCGAACATACTCCCGATACGGCGTGATAGGAGATCCCATTCCACGGCGTATTCCCGAAAGTCTTTGTAAAGGGAATGAAGTCCAAGCCGTAGATGTCCCACGCAATGAGCCCGCAAAGAGCCAGCATCGCCCATAGAATCGATAAATTCCTGAGTCGGTGCAAAATGTGCTTCATGAATTTAGCTATTTGAGAAAATTTCATCTCACCCCCAATTTTCCGAGCGTCACCCTTGCCATAATGCGCAGGTGAGCCCTGTAGGAGTTAGACTCTAAATGAGACCTCTGACATGAGGCTCCAAGGCCTTCACAGGCATATGTTGCTAGAAGATTTTCATGGAGACATGCGATAAATTTGCTAAAGTCTAAGATCGATTGAGCAGCGTCTTGAAGTGCGATAAGCCTTGATTTTTTTGAAACGCCTCAGTTATGAGGCTTTAGCGACTAAAAAGCATTTAAGGGCATTTCCTCACATTAATTCAATTCAAACTTGATCTCCGAAATGTACTGAAAACCGAGCCTAACTAAATTCAATTATTAGGGTATTTGTTTGCAAGTTAATTCTGGTTTTTAATACGCTGTCCAAAATGGGATAGTGTGGAACCTTATGAATCCAACACTCACAACTCTGGTTAAAGCGTGGAGAGATAGTGGTTGTCCTACGCAAGAAGCTTTCGACTGGTCAGTTTCCAAAAATAACTGGGTAAAGGCATTTCCAAATTATGCGCTGTTTATTTCTTCGCTTCCGGAAGCTATTGATCGCCTCGCGGTTCGTGAAATTTGCGAATCTAGTAGCAGCGCAGTAATTGAGAAATTCCTGGCAGTTATGATCTGGGGATATGGTGACCGTGGATATGGACCGTACCGCGTTACGCAGATGTTAAACCAGCCCCATGCGAAGCAGGTCCTGAGCGATGTTTTTGATCTTGCGCAGCAGGGAAAACCCTTAGCTGCCTATGAACATTTGAAATCTAACCGAATTAGAAATCTAGGACCTTCTTATGGCTCTAAGTATGTTTCGTTTTGCACGCCAAGGAATATCGGTGCGCCAATTTATGACTCCTTTATCGCTTTGTGGATTTCGAAATTTGCTCCGTCGGAATTCGCATCGGTGCCCATTTCATCTGAGAATTGGAATGTTAAAACCTACTCGACCTACTGGAGTTGGATTAAGGAACATTCAGAGGAACTGGATTGTTTACCGGATGATATAGAGCTAGTCATATTCAGACACGCTGAACGTGAATTTTCCAAGAAATCATCATGGCAAGGTAAGTAGAATAAAAGTTCTCAGAAAAATCAAAAGTGCACGCGTGGTAAGGTATTGCACTTTTTCGTAATTAAAATTCCGTTAACTGAACGATGAAGCCTAGAAAAGTTTTAGCTCTTCTTGCTTTACTTGCATCAAGGCGGGATCTTCTGCGTTTTTGGCAGGAAAGCCCAGTATTTTTCGAGCAGCTAACCCAACGTGATAGCCAAGGTTCACCGGTACAGCATTTCCAATTTGTTTATATTGAGATGAAACACTGCCTGCAAATTCCCAATCATCCGGAAAAGTTTGAATCCGTGCATATTCTCTAACTGTTAGCGGTCTGGTTTCCTTGGGATGGCATCGCTCAGTCTGCTTTTGAGCTGGATTACATGTTAGTGTTAAAGACGGCTCCGACCAGCTTAATCTTCTCGCCATTCCTGTCTTTCCGCCACCCAGATGGTAGCTCCCTCCCATGAACTCTCGTTGAAGCTCGTCTGGTAAGTCACGCCAATAACCGCCTTCCGGAATTAACTCCATAATTTTTTTCTTCGACTCGCTATAGACCTGACCAGCGGACTTTGGCACCCCTTTGAGCGCTGCCCTCATAGTGATTGTGTAATCTTTTTCAACCGGGAAGTAAATCTCAGAATCGACATCATTGCGAATTCCAAAAATTATTAGTCTTTCGCGCTTTTGAGGAACATCCAAGAACTGAGCTCGCATCAATTTGTATGCTACGCGGTAACCTAAGTTCTCAAGCTCATCAACGATAACTGACAAGGTTCTACCTTCATCATGATTGAGGAGACCCTTAACGTTTTCGCCGATTACAAGTTTGGGCTTTACTTGATCAATAAGGCGCGCGTATTCGTAAAATAGCGTTCCCCGTGTGTCGGCAAACCCGAGTCCCTTTCCAGCAAATGAAAAGGCTTGACAGGGAAATCCACCTGCCATGATGTCAATTTGATGTTTGTATTCGCCCAGATTTATGTCTAGAACGCTTGCGCACCGAGAATTCCATTCAGGTCGGTTTTGTTGCAAAGTCTTGATTGAGTCTTTGTCGAAGTCCACCAATAGACGAGACTTAATTCCTGCATTGTGCATTCCCAGCGCAAGCCCCCCCGCTCCACAAAATAGTTCTATTGAGGTTAGATTGGATTTTTGGGCTTTCAGCACTTTCCATGGCTTATCTGATGATGAACTTTTCTTGTTTACTCTTGAAATTTCTTCCATGGAGAATAGTCGTTCTCCATGAGGCCCCACGATGGCTTTAATCAATCCTTTTTTGTGCCAACGACGAATCGTATCGGGGGACACCCGTAGGAGTTCTGCTGCTGAATGGACGGGAAGTAAACTATCCGGGGTAACCTTTGCCATATGCAAAGGTTATCAGTCGAAACTGACACGACTGCTGAGGCAGGACATTTTTCTGCCTCTTAAAAGAATCGAGCTGGGTGGCATATCCAAATTACACAAGTTACCCTGGAGGCGTGGAACGCGAATTTGAGCTTACCAAGTTCGATTTGGAAGCCGTTGTGAAAAATTTACTAACACGAGTCAAAAATTTTGATGGTGATAAAGCTTCCAAATCGAATCTGATTGATCCATTTGCCGCCGCTCTTGAATCCGCCCTAAACGGTTATGAGTCAGAGGAGGAGTGGAAAGAAACAGAGCATCAAAGAACACGGCAGAAGAACCTTATGAACCATATCGGCAATCTTCAACAGTCAATCATTGGACAACTTCCAGGTTGGCAATCGTTTCCATCTGGATCTGGGATGCCGGATGTCGTAGGTCGTCGTGGTAAACAACTGATGCTTTGTGAAGTGAAAAATAAGCACAATACTATGAATTCGAATTCTAGTGCTGAAACTTATGATGTATTGGCTGCATTCTTGGAACGTCCTGAATTTAAAGGTTTCGTTGCCGGAGTCGTCGCGATTATTTCTCCAATTCGACCTGAGGCTTTTTTCAAACCATTTGCACCAGCGGGACGAAAGGAACGTGAAGATATTGTCTATATGCCAGGAAGAGTCTTTTATGCGATTGCTACGGATCCGCACCAAAGGATTCCATTTCGAACTTTAAAACCCAACGAGAATATTTCTAGCTGGGAGTCTTGGATAGCAATAGATTTGATGTTGGAAGAATTCTGGCTCGAGATCGAAAAACAGACAAATTATAAAACTCCAGGGTGGATAAAAGAATTGTCTGAGCAGGCTTTAGGCGCAAGCTAAGAGTAGATGGTAAAGCTATGACAAAGTACCTCTTGGATGCGAACATTTTTGATGAAATTCTGAAAAACACAGAGATATGTCGAAAATTGATTGAACTTCGCAGGGCTGGCTTGATATTGTTTATTGGAACTTGGATTGAGGCCAGTGAATTGACCGCAATATCGTCCGCGAATCCTGAGAAGTGGCTCGAAATGAGCGAACTCCTATCAGGTTTAGAAGTGGTTCAAGTTCCTGTGGCCGGCATGATTTTAAACCATTCGAAGATAAGCGAGACAGCTCTTATCTCGTGGAGTGAATGTGAAATTCTTGGCAAATCGATAAAACAATCTGGAAAAAACGAAAATGACATGGCTATAGCTATGACAGCAAAGCGAGAGAATGCGACTCTCGTTACCAATGATCTAGAAATGCAGAAAAAAGCTAAATCTATTCTCAGCGCAGTAGTAATCGATTGGGCTGAGTTTGCTTCGAAATGCATGACGGGCAATTTATAGCGAAGAGTAATAACTGATTCAAAAAAAACTGTTTAAAACCTTAAACCATGTGTCGCTGAAAGAGTGTTTCGATGAAGCGCAATGCGGCCGACGTTTTGCCTATCTAGATCTAATTTGTTTGATTTGAAATAGGCTGAACTTTAGATAAATCTTCGTCAAGTTAGCCTATTTAAATACCTTTTCAAAATTTAGGATGTGGTCATAAGTTCTTAATGATTTCTTACAAATAATTCAAGCTTTGAATTATTCAAGTTGCGATTTGAAATGAATAAGTCACTCTTCGTTCGAGGTGCAAAATCCGATTGCTCAATGGATGCTGGCCAGGAAATGTAATTGCACGCCTTAGACTATTTAAACCAGTTAGTTCTGCCATTACCTATTTGGTTCAATTGCTCAAAGACATCCGCGCAGATTGCGTAAAAGGTTGGCATTAACGAACAGATTAACGAACTGAGCGAAGAACCGCAGTGACCTTGCCTAAGATCTCGGCGTTATCTCCATCAATCGGCGCGTAGTTGTCATTGGCGGGTAGGAGCCAGATGTGACCATCTTTCTTGGAGAGAGTCTTTACTGTGGCTTCGCCATCAATCATCGCAGCGACGATCTCACCTTTCTCTGCTGATTTTTGAGAACGAATCACAACGAAATCTCCATCGCAGATTGCGAGATCAATCATTGAGTCGCCGACAACTTTTAGTAAGAAGAGCTCGCCTTTGCCGACCAATGACTCTGGGAGGGGGTAGACCTCTTCAATGTGTTGTTCTGCGGTGATCGGACCACCAGCAGCAATGCGACCCACGAGAGGGATGTTGACGGTCTTCTCTGGCTTAATGGCATCTTCGTGCTCGACCACCTCAAAGGCGCGACCTTTGGTGGCGTCCTTGCGAATAAAGCCTTTTTCAATGAGAGCATCGATCTGGTAGCTGACAGAGGCAGGGGAGGCTAGGCCTGCCGCGGCGCCGATTTCACGCATAGAAGGTGGATAACCCTGAGTGGCGATCGCCTCTTTGATGACGCTCAAGATGAGCTCCTGGCGTGTGGTTAGCCCACTGTCCGTTGGCTCAGCTTCCTCGAGGGAAATGGCTGGCTTGGCTGAGGTGTCCTTTTTACTCATGGATTAAGGGTAGATGAATAATCCGGAAAAGTCGAACACTTGTTCGAAAAAATATTGCCAATGTCAGTGGGGTGGTCTATCTTTATCTATAGAACAGATGTTCGAATCCCCTCGAACATCAGGTGCTACTGAGTGA
>TBL_comb48_EPIDRAFT_1002140_pt1 | contig 13888 bp, 10 predicted proteins | sample TroBogEpilimnion_37_FD_10681 | JGI IMG/M metagenome (IMG submission 10681)
TAACCCATTCTGGCCGTGGGGCACAATCAAATGGATAATAATAAACACTTGAGAATGTATTAGGTTTAGTGCGTTGTAGTTCTAAAATTTGAGGTACGATTGGCAGTACAATAAAAGTATCTTGAACAATAAAAACGATGTCATACTCACGTTGAGCAAGCATATCTAGAAAGACTTGACGACCAAATACGTCACCGTATGGTCCTTGAGTTCTTAGAGCACTAATCGCAGGCCATAGAGTACCTGGCCATAGTTCTGTGTCATAAGGGCCACCATCATAATTAACGCCAACAACATCAATTTCATAGTTGCCAGTCTTGTTAATTTCTCCCATAATGTTTTTCATTACAGTACCGAAACCAGTACTACATGCGTAGTCACCCCACGCTAGTACTCTGATCTTGCTCATTGTAATCTCCATTCTTTAGGATTTATGTTAGGGTTATTATAAGGGTTACGGTATGCTTCTTTCAAGTCTTTACGAGCACTTCCCCATTTTTTTTCATAATATTGACCACTTTTTAAAGAATTAAGAGGTGAAGTCAATTTTTTAGTAGTTTGGTGACGAATATGAACATAAGGGATACTTGTTTGAAAGGTCCTGAATCCAAGAAGTTTGATACGATATTTCATATCAGTATCTTCCCACCACGCTGGGTCAAAGTTCTCATCAAAAGTACCACATTTATCAAAAAAGTCTGATCTTATTGCAAAACAAGCAAAGCTTTGATCTTCTATAGATTTTGTTTCATCACCTGTTACTTCATCATCCCATAGAATTTGTGTTGGATCAATCAAATCATCAAAAACATCAACTGGAAAAGCCATAACATAATCTTGCGGCATTGCCATTGTTTCCCTAGCAAGGTAAGTTATTGTTTTTTCAGAAAAAAGAACATCATCATTACTTACAATAATAACATCACATTTATCTGCAATCGCTTGTCTAATACCAGTATTCCAAGCTGCAGCTAGTGGCACTTGATATCTATACTGGGGTTGAATATAAATTTTTAATTCATAGTCAGTCTTAGCACTATAAATCATATCAACAGCTTGATCAAAGTTATTAAGAATGGGGATTACTAAGCCAATTTTCATCAGAATATCTCGTTTTCTTTATCTCTTTTATTAAGATTATATAGTTTAACATGTTTATTCTGAGCAGCTTTGCAAGCATCGCAAGGCCATTCTTTTTTACGACGGTGGGCACCATACCCGGATCGAGTGCCGCATTGAGCTACTTTCCTGCCACGTCCTTTAATTGCAGGTGCTGTTTCTTGAATCCTTTGTGATTCTTCAGTATATTGGTTTTGTAAAAAAGCTATATTGATGTTTATTAATTGGATGCCTCGTTTTTTGCGCATCTCTCTACGATCAATCGGTCCAGTATTAGCCCAATATCCATATTCTTCATACTGTAAAGCATGTTCCAAACATTCATTGGATACCGGACAGCCTTCACACTTTTCAACTAACTTAGATGATGGTGATTTTCCATGCGCTGGATAAAAAGATTCGATACCCATGCCTTTACAAGCAGCTAATTTCTGCCAACTGTAATCAATTGTATTTTCCATAATTATTGGAAAGAATAAACTGGAGGGCCTCGGGAGGAGTCAAGGTAGAATACCGACTGCAACCCCCGAGGAAGACCAGGCCCTACAGGAAGGAACTAAAAGCTCCCTCACTGTATAAGCTACTTTTTACTCTTTTTTACATTATCCTTCCGATATTGCTCTGCTTTTTTAAGCAAATTTACTATATATTCAACAAATTCCTCAACATCGCTAAGGTTGCTGCCAGGGCCACTAACTGAGATAGTCATCCCAATTAAGGTACTATGCATCTTGCCACTGGAAATCATATCCATTAGATCCCTATGAATTTGATCATATTCTTTTGCTTTTGCCATTTATTATTATCTCCTTACCAGCCTTGTCCGCAACCATATTGGTCGGGAACATAGCCACTTCCTTCGATCTCACGAGCAACTGTTACCTGCTCTTCCGGTGTTGCTAACCCTGCATTCTTTGCAAACTTTAATCCGCCAAACTTAATCCAATTAACATTGGTAATCCCTAAGCCACCACTATAGTAAGGACCTATGTAATTCCAATTAGCACCCATTTCACAGATGCTAACTTTTTCCCAAGCCAACATAATTGGCCTAGAAAATAATATTACTGGATGTACTGCTTTTTTAATCTTTTGAACCACTTTTGGTGTTTCTTTATTTGGTACTGCTTTTATAGCTGGAGCATGATGACCAAACAGTACCATAACTCCAAATATTGAAATTGTAATTAAACGTCTCAAGATTATCCTATCTCTCTAACAATAAGGTCAATTAATTTTCAATAGGTACCTCCTTTTTTAATTAAATAGAATCTACACGGCTCACTGAAAAAAGTCAAGTTAGAATAAAAATCCATATGGAGTAAGATCAATAGTGTCTTCCATATCAGCATGCTCATCAACTATACCACGGATTGCTTCAGCTTCTGCACGACGACGTAATACTTTAGCATCTACTCGTTCTTCGATTGTGTTTACTGCCACTGGTCGATATACCCATGTTTTATCAACACCCTTTGATTTTGAGTCAGCACGGTTGATACGATCTTTACGTTGTTTGTAATCTGCGTATGTACGAGGCACTTCAATATTCCAAAGGTATGGTGCATATAAGTTTGCACCTTCTTGGAGCACATCACTAGTAATAAGAACTGCAGGGCCTTTATACGCATTGAATTTCTTCATATTCTCAGCTGCTTGGTCTGTACTCATACCAACACCCCAAATAGGTAATATCATTACATCAGGGTATTGAGCTTTTAAAGCTTCATAATATGGAAATAATGTTCCATTAGTCCAAAAAGTAAACAAAACAGCTTTTTCATCATTTTCAAAATAACCTTCTAAGTTGCTTGTAATCATTTGATATTTAGCACTGTTTTGAATGCTTATGTCATCACCAAACTCAGCAACGATTTCTTTAGCAAATTTACCATCACTGTTTTTTAAACCTTCAGTTGTATTGCATATCATACGAAGAACATCAATATAACTCCAATTAGCTACTGGATTATCTGGGTTAAACCGTTCACGTGCTTGTTCTTCTGCCCAATCGTAGATAGCACGATCGGTATCTGAGAGTTCAAATACAAGCTTTTTAGGAGTACTCTCAGGAAATTGAGCAGCAATAACAGGATCGCTCTTCATTGCAATATGAGTCCAATTTTCATGTTTTTTACCAAGAAGGGATAACTTTGCACGATCCCATTCTTTTACGTATAATTCTTGGATAAATCCATTGCTATACATACCAAATTCTTTGCCATAAAACTTTTTAAAAACATCGCGTTTCATATCGCTGACATCTGGAATGCCTGGTGCTACAATAGAAAATATATTACGTATGTTTAATGGACTAGTCGTATATGGTGTAGCTGTTAAAGCCAAAGCTTTAGTATCGCTATTTGGAGTATTTATTAAAGTGTAGAACCCTTCACCTAACAAACTTTCACCACTATTGATCCTTTGTGCTTCATCTATTACGATTAAAACTCTTTGACCTTTGATCATTTCTAGGATTTGAAGTAAGTCAGTCCGGTCGTATGATTTAATTTTCTTTCTCTGACCTGGTACTTTAACCATGCTACCTTCGCGTACTTTTTCATAGTTAAGAACCATTACTTGACTAGTACTTTTTTCGTACATAGCATGGCGAGTTTTACGAGTCATCTTTTCTGTTACACGTTCAACAGTTAAATGTGTCATTCGTTTGAACTCCTGTTCCCAGTCGTATTGTTTGATCTTTTTTGAAAAAACCAGTACTTTATCAATGGCACCGTTATCAAACAATTTCTGGCTAGTGAGGCAGCTCAATAAAGTTTTGCCTGCACCTGTATCCCACTGGACTAATACCCGTGGATTATCTGAATGCATTTGTTTCCATACATAATTGAGACCAACATGCTGGAAAGGGAATAAGTGGTTCTCAACCAAGAAAGGACTATTGACCTCATATGGTTTAGAACTACACATTTGTAATTCTATAAAATCGTTTTCTGCTTCTTTATCTTCAAAAATAAAAGAATAATCGTTATTTTGTGTTAACTGAACGAATTCATCTATTCTGTCACGGTTTTTTAAAGTACCGTAAGAATCAAGCATCAAAAGTTTTTTCTTGACTTCAGGGTCTAAGGTGCTGTATCTTAGTACTCCATTGAGTAATTTACTTTTTTGTACATATATAGTCTTCTCCGAAGCCATACGTAAATAATACTACAAACTAAAGAAAATATCAACTTAGTTCATAGATATTTACAGTATTTGAGATCCTATTGATATTAAAAATTGATGGATAAACGTTCTGGTTCAATTGGAAATAAGGTTTACTACTTATATCACGACGCACACTAACTTCATTGGTTTTACTACTTCCAATATAGTCAATGTTCAAATTGGCATAGTAAGCATTCTGTTTATATTGTGGTATAATACTTACTCCAGATATATAAACATTAGGATCTAATGCAGTCATACGCACTTGGATACCACTAGCTGCTACACCTGAAACAGTGCTAATAAAGCTATTAGGGTTATTAATGCCTGTAGTAATTGGATACCAACCTTGGTTACTAGTTATGCTAGTTCCATATGTATTGGTATATTCATAGCGCACTGGGTGATAGAATGGTGCTATCATGCTTACATAAAAAATTTCATTAACTGTGCTAGAAGTTTGAACTAATTGCATATAGAAAGATGAATAGTTAGTTCCGGTATATCCTTGTAGCTGGATATCAAACCAAGTATTCAACGGCAATGTTTGAGAAGCATAAACCTTATAAGCAATTTCGCTAGTGTTACCAAGCAAGTCTATAGCCATAAGGCTAGCTCTATAAGTACCAAAGTTTGTTTTTGGCAATAGTGTTCTTACAACACCACTAATTCTCATGTTGCTGTGATCTGATGGCCCAATCCATGTGGTTGTTGGCACACTGAATACACCCAATTGATAAAGAGAATAAGGCACAGCTGCTGAACCACTAATAACAAGTTGAATAGTATTACTTGGAATGTTTTGACTGTAATTTGTTCCAGTAACGGTTGCTATATTAGTTCCAGATGTTACTGCTAGATTACTACCACTTACAGTTGTTCCTGAAATGACAGCATTGTTAGTTGGGTTAACAAATTGAGTTTTTAGGCTTATGTTTGTAGACCCAGAAGATTGTACATTGGTAAGGAAATAGTATTGCAAACCACTAGCAGGTGAATAACTAGCGAACCCAACAGCACCAAATGAAGGTGCACCAAATTGAACTTTCCAAGTATCAATACCACTTGCATTAACATTGGGAATAGTAAAATTGAATGACGCGCTGTAACTACCGCCACTAACGCTAAGTCCGCTGGCTGTACCACTAAGATGTGTAGTAGTGTTGTAATAATTTACAGATGTACCAGTAATAGTAGTCCCACTACCTGCTGTCCAACCTAAAATAGATCCTGAGTATGGCAAGAAGTTTGCATTGTAGTAATTTGCAAGGTTAGTTCCAGCAAGATAACTTCCTGATTTAATACCATAATTAGTTCCAGGAGTTCCTGATACTGAATAAATTGTACTTAATCCAAGCGTACCATCTAATTGCAAAGTAGAATTAATAGCCATGCTACTCAAAGCACTATTGCTAAGATTATTCATAATTGTTGGATCGTTGTTTAACGTTGCGCCTTGTGTTAAAAAGCTACGCCAGTCAGTTGTCAATCCACCAATATTAAAAGCATTAAAACTATCAATGGTAGAAAACCATGGTGTAGTTGCAGCTTGGTCAACGTTTAACATTACATAATTAGTATCTTGTGAAGCAAATCCAGAATTAGTTAAATTACTAGATAGTAAATTAGTGGGTGTTCCACGAAGATCATCAAAAGAAGTTTCGTAAAAAGTAGTTAAATATCTAATGCCTGTGAAATATGCTTCATGCCAACTGTGTTTAATATTAATCTGTGTATATTGATGGACACTAGTGTTAGGAAAACGTCTTTGTAAAAATTCATTATATGTTTGGTAATTGTAATTACCATTAGTGTCTATAATTTTGTAACTAATACTTGGATCAGTAATTGTTGAACTAGTAGATGGTCCTAATGTAGTAGTGTTACCTAATTGAGAAGAGTTTAATGAGGACAATTGTGGCCATCCGCTGTTGCTACTACCTATAGTTTGGTTAGCAATACCAAATAAAGTTGATGAACTTAATTGATTAGTTGCTTGAGTACGAGTGGTAAGATTTGATTGTCCAAAATAAGAATATTGCAACGGATTAGCATCAATAATATTTTGTTCAATATCATAAAAATATTGTTCTACATCATAAGGGAATACATTAATAGTTCTATCTACTGAATCGACTGGGAGATCGTACGCTTCAGCTACTAATTTAACAAATTCAAATTTTAAGTAAGTACAACTAATATTTGGTATTTCATAAATACCTTTACGTAATATAAAATCACGTTGTATAGGTGTCCAGTAAAAAGTACTTGGGTCTATTGTTCCGCTATTGGTAGAACTATTTGTGTAATATACATTAAATTTACAATTACTGTAAATAGGATCTATGTAGATACGATTTATAGTAGTGGGTGAAGGATCGCTTATTTTTGCATAAAAGAAAACAACTGAATCTTTTACTGGTTGTGGGGCACATTTCCAATATGTAGAATCATTAACAAAAGCATTTGATAAATTATTTGTTGAATATGAATAGTTTTCTACAAAACCAAATCGGTTTTGTGTAATAATTGAATTGGTTCCGCTTATAACACTAGATGGAACATCTTGAGTTGATTCAATAATTAATTTAATATTGAAGTTTTGCAAACCAACAGAATACGCAACGTTTGTTAGTAGATTGCCTACACTAGCCGTTTGAATTTCTTTTTGACGGGTAATGCGAATAGAAATACTATTTACACCTGTCAATGGGTATGTAAATGAGCCATAGTTACTGGATGGTGCAATGTATTCAAGCCGTAGCCAGTCTGTGGTTGTGTAAATATCGCCGCCGCCAACTATAACAAATGTGGAAGCTCCAGGTAAGTTATTTAAATTATTATCTAATAGTTCTACATAACATGGAACATTTAATATATCAAAAGTAACATAATTATAATAAGTTGTATTAATAAGATCATAAGTAACAACTACAGGAGCACTATTGGGTCCACCAAAATCTGTACTTGAAAACCATGATGTTTGTGCAGCAGGATCAAAAGTAAGAACACCATTCGATTGATTGGTAGCTTTTATATTTGGGTCTCTATAACCAGTTGTTAGAGTAGTTGAAAGTGTATCAACAACGCCTGTTTGAGCATAAATTTTATTATAAACTAATCCATCGCTTGTAAGAGGTGGGTTAATTGTTTGTGTTACATAATCTTTAGATGGGTCTACATTATTTGGCAATATAGGCATATTATTGAGCACCGTATAGTGTTGAAGTTACTTGTAAAGATGGGTTAGAAATGCTATTTTCTGGGAAATTACTATTATCGCTACTAGTTACATAATTAATATTTCCTGTTAAATCAATTATTATTTCTTGTGTTTGCAAATGAGCAAAATGAGGAGCTACAGTTTGTTTTCCTGGTGTTAACCAGTATCTTGTACCTGCGCCAGGTTGTATTGTTCCTGGTGTATTAAGGCTGTTTGGAGTAACAGTTGTTACAAGGTGAAAATATTGAGAAGGGGTTCCACTAACAGCAACAGAACTTAAAGGAAAATTAGTAAATGTTTGTATTGGGTTTCCAAAACTAATTACAAAATTAGCAAATGTTATTCTTTTAATTACATTTAATATATTATTTTTTTTATCTTGATTCCATTGCCAAAATCCACTATTATTAGTAGAATCCATCAATGGTATTAATACAATTTCCTGATTTTGATTTACTCCTGTTGATCCTCTACCGTAACCAGGCGTACGCCAACTTTCTACTGCATAAAATTTAATTTGAGTTAATGCTTCACACAATGTAAGAATTGCCCAAAGCGTTGAACCAAGCTGGAATGCTTCGGCTGCACCCATGAGTCTTTCTCTATAAGCTGCATCTTTTGTTATAATTTCTTGCCATTGATTATCAGTTAATTGATCAATAAAAGGGTTTGTAGAAAAACTATATATTTCAGATGATGATCTTTTAACACTTAGAATTAACCCCATAATTGTATCAAGGTTACTAAATTCCATTGTTTGTTGACCTAATCTTGCAACAAGTTGTAAATTTTTTAGTTGTCCTGTACCACTATTGCCTAACAAAATTTCCATTAATGTAGTAAGGTTGTCACCTTTATTAAAATTGTAAACATCGTCAGGAAAGTTACTTACCTTTTGTGGGAAAGTAGAATGCAATGTAGTAGGGAAAACATTACCTGCCATTAGAAGTTACTATTCCCAGTGATTGTGTAGTTAATGTTTTTAAGAATAGGCAATTGGTTACTAGCAAGTAAAAAATCGCTTGTATATGTTCCTGTAATTGTTCCATCGATAGCAGTTGTATTAATGCTTGTAATTCTTACATTGACAACACCAGCAGTACCTAATATTTGGCCTGCTATCAAAGCAAAAGAAATTGGGCTTAGATAAAATAAATTACTAAAATAAGTAGATAATTGATTAAAAATATTTGTTTGAATAGTAGATTGACTATATCCTGGAGAAAATATAATTCTTAAATTCACTACTAAATTAACAAAATTAGCTTGGTGAACTAATGTATCAGTTCCTAATGGTCTGCTTTGTTGAACTAAAGATTCAACAGTTGTTACATCGTCATTATATGCATGGGTATATTCTGCCCATGAGGTAACAGAAGGCCATGCTTGTGGCCATCCGCTTGGAACAACACCACTATTATCAAAAGCTAAACCAGTTGATTGTAGAACGCTATTCTGGTTATCTGTAGTATCGTAAATTGGATATACCAGTGCTTTACCACTCATAGTAATGTTTGTAGCACCACCAGATGCAGCTGTATTTGGTAAATTAAGAATAATACCGCTAGAAGATACTTGAGAAATAAAATAATTACCACTCGCAGTGATCACACCACTTGCCAAAGCTAAACCTGGGTATAGGAAAGAATTTGCATTCGATACTGAAACAAACGTGGTTCCACCAGAAGCTACAGTTCCTGTAAATGTAATCATTGGATAAGGGTTTAGAGCAATTGGGTATGTTGTACCATTGCTTGTTCCAACATTGTAAAGATAAATAGAATCTGCAATCCCGCTTGTTGAGGTACTCAATTGAGATGGGAAATTAATGGCAGGTTGCTGATTTAATGGAACATAAATTGCATTGTTTACTACAGCGTTGCTAGCAGCCATTACACCACTTGCCAAGGCATAATATGCAGAGTTACGATAATTTATAGCATTACCAGAGCTCAGTGTAGTTCCTGCTATGAAAACAAGTTGTTCTGTTGTTGATGCGGTAGTTGTTCCATTTATAAATACATCAACAAAATTACCGCTTGTAAGAGCAACTGATCTACTTGAAGCAGGGCAGTATTCACTAACAACTTGAATAGCATTACCAACAAACAATGCAGTATTATTAGTATTATTACCAATAGTTATTTGAAGCTGTGCAACTGGATTGTTAGGGTAGTAATAATCAACTAGATTAGTATATGTTGATTGGTTAGATGTATTGATATTGTTACCAACTAATTCATTCCCTTGTGGATAAACGTATCCACTAAAAGTGTTATTATAAGATAATGTTCCACTTACACCGACATCAGGGTTTGCACTTTTTACAAAACTGTAATATGAGGTTCCACTAATGGTGGTAACACCACTAGTCGTGACACTGGATCCGGGAAGCGCGTACCCACTACCTAGAACTAGGTTGTAAGGACTTGCGGCGCTAAAGGTCAATTGCACACCAGATGCAACTGTATTGCCTGATCCTGTTACGGAAAAAGTTTGATTATAAGAAATCGGTGTAACACCACTAATCAATGCAGTTATTCCAGAAGCAAGAGCTGCGGCAGTGGTTGTAGAAAGGTAACTACCACTTGCAACAATTTTAGTACCACTAAATGTTGTTCCACTAATTGCACTAGTCATACCACTATAGGCAACTAAAAGAAATGTTGGGTTACCTGAACCACTTACATAAGCATTAATTTGGAGTTGTTCATTGTAGAAAGCTTGTTGCCCAATGGTGTTAACTAAATTAACATTTGGGTCTTGCATAGCAGTCATTACATAATTGCCTTGCGTACCAGTTGTATTATTAAACGCTGTATTTTGCCATCTTGAACGAAGAGCAGAATCACTTTCTGGGTCTAGACCATTGGTAATAGCACTGTTGTTTAGAACAGACGTAATACCAACTAGGTTAGTTACTTTTCTAGTGATGGCTCCGATAGGTACATTGCTGTAAGCTCCAGGCAGAGTTGCAACAACAGGCACATCAACGGATGTATCTCCTAACCCAAGAATTGCTGGAGATGTTGTAGAGTAATAAATAGCTGATGTATAATTTGGACCAATGGGGACTGCTACTTGTGTACCGACAGGTATGTCGTAAATATTAGTTGCTGGGGTGTTTATTGAAAAAGTTACAACACCTGAAGCTCTTTTACCAGATAATCTATAAACACCAAAAAGATTACAGAATGCATCTAACTCAACGCCAGATTTGGTATTTACATCATAACTGTATGTTTGAAGCACTGAGTTATTGTTTGCCAATGCAATTTCACTAGCAACAGATTCAAGTATCTTATATGTTGCACTACCTACGCTAACATCCCAAGTAGGGTCATATACAGATAGGGCGGCTTGTAGCCTAGCGAGAACTCCTGATGTATCAGCCATTGTATACGTTTACTCCATTATTGTTTATTGCAAGGTTTAAATTGATTACATTCCCACTTAAGGTATTTATTGTTACTGCAGCTATAATTGAAGAATTTTGTATCGTTACATCTACTGATACAATATTTTGTATTATTTCACTTTTATTCCAATTAGAAAGTTGAGCAACGTTTTGTGCTTGTTGCAATTCAATTGTTTGTTGACCCTGGTAAAGTTGTATGATTCTTGTTATTTCATTGGTTATAGTGGTTACAGTTCCACTATTTTGCGTTCCACCAACCATACTCGTTAGCAGACTGCCAAAGCCGGGTGACGTAAAACCAGTTCCAAGAGGTTCTTGTAGCCATCTAGCTAAATCTTGGAACAATTTGTTTGAACCCGTGACGAACTGGATTTTGCCACTATTTAGTTGGATATCTCCGTTACTGACTGCAATCGTCTTCATAGTATCTTAGGCAAAAAAAGGGGTTAAATACATCAGTATTTGATGATCTTGGTAACTACGGCATATGGCTGCATATTATTGTGGCCAGAAGCTGTTGTAGCGGTGTTTCCGCTGGTTGTAAGCCCCGTTTGGGCAGGCACTGTAAAAGCAAGACCAGGAATAGATACGCTACCGGTAACTGCTTGAGAAGCAATAGAAAGAGATGGAATCGAAAGTGCAGGTATAGTAGCACCATTAACGGTGAGTGAAGGGATGCTAACACTAACACCAGATAGACTGTGAGTGTGACCAGAGTCACTGGCAGAAGTAGTAGCACTAGAAGTAATACCTGTTGTTGCAGATTGAGTTGGGTTAGCAGTACCAAAGTGGTTACTAGGGGTTCCGGTACCATAAAGGTTTCCACCACCAGCAGTGTTGTATACCATAAAAGCATAAGATCCAGCACTATGTGTGTGACCAGGATCTGATATACTTACACTTGTACTAGCACTAATATTAGCATTACCGGTTGCAGTATTCCCAGAACTAATACTAGCACTACCTGCTACAGTAGTAGTTGAATTGGTAGTACCCGTTCCTGTAGATCCTGAACCAGTAGATCCACCGGCTGTATTCAAACTGACAGTATTGCTAGTTCCTGTACTAGTTGTAAGGCCTGTTTGTGCAGGCACTGAGAATCCATGGGAGTGAGCTACTAGAGGAGTTTCTCCAGATACTAATACGTGAGTTTCTTCACCGCTATAAGTAGCTAAAGCTCTAAGGGTAAGCCCTGTACCACTGCCTGCACCAATCGTTGTACGACCTCTAAGATCAGGTACGTTAAAACTAGATCCAGTTCCACCCCATGTATAACTAATGGCATTGAATAGACCACTATATGTAGTTGTAGAATAACTAGATCCATCACATAGTAAGTATCCCGATGGCGCGACAGGACCGGCATAATCTAAAAGTGTTCCTGCTGGTACTCCTGGTGCAGAAGGTCCAGAGTTAGTAGGAAGTGGTGCAGTGCTATTTACTTGACGAATAGTTGAATCATAAATACCACCATATAAATAAAGTCTATATTGTGTAGTTCTTTTCTCCACCCACCACACTTGATTTGCTTGTAATTGTGTGAGCACTACGCCCGGTGGCATAGCTTGTAAGTCAACTTGAACTTGGAAACCTTTAGTATCTAAAGCAAGGCAATAATATTGTTGAGCAGCGTTAACAGATTCTGCACTTTGTGGATAAAGTTGTGGACCAGTAATAAGTGTTACTTTTAAAACACCACTGTTCTTATCGAGTATTTGACCGTTTTGAACCATTATGTTATATTCAATCCGTAGTGCATTATATTATTATTCTTCTTAGGAGCTGTTACATCAAATTGCGTGGTAAAACCACCACTTCTACTACCTTGATGAGTAACACTCATAACATAGAATTCGTATTTATCTGTTGTACCTTTTTGATTAGGTATGTTAACAACAATTCTCATACCTGGATATAATTCAGGTAAGAAAGTTGTTTGTACTGTACTAGCAAACTGGTTAACCCAATCAAGCATAAATGTTTGCAATGCTAAGAAGTATTCCATCATTTGGCTGTGGATCATACTCTGTTGAATTACTTGTGGTCTAAGACCATATATGTTTAAAAATTGATCGACTGTATCAAGATTATTGAGGAATTGCGTTGTTGATTCTGTTTGCATAGGTCCACTGTCAATAGCATTGCTACCAGCGATAGGAAGATTATTAAACAATAATTTCATTGTTGTAGTATCTTGAACGCTTACAAGACCATTAGTTGTAAAAAAGTCAGCTTCACTAACTTGTTGACCAATACCTGTTGTGTCACCAACTACTCCTACGTGCGTAGTTAATTGATCATCATTATGATAAACATTAAAATTAATAATTTCCACTGGACTAATTTCTAGAACTGGATCAGTTCCATAAACTCCGTAATAATCAGGGAACCATGCTACAAAATCACCATTGGGAGCACTTTGGTACATACGCATTCCAGCACTCATAATTTGTGTTAAATCACTCATTACTGGGTTATCTAATAAGAAAGCTCTAGGCGTTCCTACAAGTACGCTTGCTCTTGGGTCAAATGCTGGAACTTGAAATAGATTGCTATACGCATCGGTTAATGCATTAATAGCTCTAGTTGTTGCGTTCCCTGGATCTAATGATTGCGTAGTGGTAGTAATATCGGAAGGGTTGGATTGGGGGTCAATACCAGCTTGTGGTGAAAGAGAAATTGGTCTACGTGCACCTAGATAGGTACCATAACCACGATCTTTGCCACCTGCTATCTTATTCCAATAAATGGGTCCTTCATTAACTGTGCGACCAGAACTAGGGGCTCCAATAGCATAGCCTACTCCTGGTTCTCCAGGAGCAGATGATCTTTTAGTATCACCTNTTATTCCTGAACTAATGTATCCAGGATCTGGGTCACCAAAAGCTACAGTCATCATAGTAACGTGTTGTGGTGATGGTGCACCATCACCTCCTTCTGCTGCAGAAAAATCCCAA
>TBL_comb48_EPIDRAFT_1002141_pt1 | contig 13887 bp, 10 predicted proteins | sample TroBogEpilimnion_37_FD_10681 | JGI IMG/M metagenome (IMG submission 10681)
GTGCTTCCGTGGCCTTGGGATGTTTGGTTTTTGGTTCTGCAGCGCTAGGAAATCCCCGTGTTAATTCCCTGGAAACCATCGTACTTTTGGGGATCGGTATTGGCGCTGGGGTCCCAACGGTGCGCCATATGCTCAACTCCCCCATGCCATTAGTCAGTTTTGTGGCGCTACGGGTTCGAACATTCAGAGCCGCAACAACAGGCGGGGCAGCTTTTAGAGTCGGCATCAACGCGGTTCCATTTTTATTGCCATTGATGTTTCAAGATAAATTTGGCTGGTCGCCGGTACGTGCAGGTAGCGTTGTGCTTTCGTTATTTGTCGGTAATTTTCTATTCAAACCGTTTACGACACCCTTGTTAAAAAAGCTACCTTTTCGTTCCGTATTGATGCTCTCCACCGGTTTGTCGGCGGTGAGTGTTCTGCTGATTGCCTTGCTACAAGCTTCTACTCCATTGCTTGTAGTGTGGATCCTCTTATTATTTAGTGGGTCGGTTCGATCATTGGGTTACACCTGCTACAACACGATTACATTTGCAGATATTGATCAATCAGGCATGCAGCAAGCGAACAGTCTTGCGACCATGATTCAAGTTACTACTCAGGTATTTTCGGTTGTAGTAGCGGTGTTGGGAATGAAACTAGGCACCGTCCTATTTGGAGCGGTTAATCAATTTAGCTTCGCATTTGTAGTACTTGCCTGCCTAGTATTTTGTGCCTTAATAGATTCGGTCCGTTTGCCACATAAAGCCGGGGATGCAATTCGAGTAAAAAGGAGTGATGTGTAATGGAACCTTTAGCTGGCGCCTTGAAATCAGCGCAACGTGATGGGATGTTTATCGATTGGGATGTCCCCATAACCATGGATGATGGCTTGGTATTGCGTGCAGATGTATACCGTCCACTGAATAGCGATCGTTTGCCCGTTATAGCGAGTTATGGACCGTATGCAAAGGGTCTTACCTTTGCAGCTGGATATCCCCGTCAATGGGAACGTTTGAATGCGAGGTACCCCAAGGATTTAGAGGGAAGTACTGGCAAATATGCGGCATGGGAATTAGTCGACCCCGAACATTGGACCGCATTTGGGTATGCCTGTGTCCGAGTCGATTCACGTGGTGCAGGACGATCACCAGGTCAGGTAGATGTGTGGAGCAAGCGCGAAGCAAAAGATTATTACGATTGTATTGAGTGGATTGCGGCGCAAGATTGGTCAAACGGGAAAGTTGGGTTGGCTGGAATCTCTTATTATGCAAAGAACCAGTGGCAAGTCGCTGAACTAAATCCACCTCACCTCGCTGCAATATGTCCCTGGGAAGGAGCTAATGATTACTACCGAGACATGTCACATCACGGCGGTATCCATAATGCATTCTTGCCCGATTGGTATCAGCGGTTTACAACAATTCAGAATGGTTTGGGTTCTAGAGGTTTTAAGAATCCAGAGAGCGGATTATGGGCCTGCGGAGATACCGATTTAACAGATGATGAGTTATATGCAAATCGCTGTGATTTAGCTAAGCAATTAGTAGAACATCCCTTTGATGATGATTGGCATTTTGCACATTCAAGCCAGCCAGAAAAAATTAAAGTGCCAACGCTTTCAGCTGCGAACTGGGGTGGTCTTGGCAATCACCAACGGGGAAACCTTTATGCCTGGGCTTCGACTGGTTCTGATAAGAAATGGTTAGAGATACATAACGGGACCCACTGGTCCGGTTTTTATACTGAATATGGTCGTACCCTGCAGAAGCGTTTCTTTGATTATTTCCTTAAAGGTGAGGGAGATTGGCAAGATCAACCATTAGTCTCACTCAACATACGCCAAGTCGATGGAACGGTTAAATTACGGGGAGAAAACGAGTGGCCATTGGCTCGGACAGAGTGGACACGAAAGTATTTGAATCTTGATACTAATTCGATTGACGCTAGTGCTTCCATCGATTCAAAATCTATTACCTATAGCGCGATGGGCGAAGGCGTTACCTTCTTCACGACCCCACTTACCGAAGCCATAGAAATCACTGGGCCAGTGAGCGCAAAGGTTTGGGTATCTTCTTCTACAACCGACGCAGATTTATTTTTGACCTTGCGCGCATTTGGCGACGATGGAAACGAAATATTATTCGAAGGCGCGAATGATCCAAAGACTCCGATGTCTCAGGGCTGGTTGCGTGCATCGCATAGGGCTCTTGATGTGGTTCAATCAAAACCTTGGGCGCCGTTCCATCCTCATAAGTTCGCAGAGCCATTAATACCGGGCCAGATTTATGAATTAGATATAGAAATCTGGGCTACCTGTTTGGTGCTTCCAGCCGGATATCGACTGGCCTTAACCGTAAAAGGATGCGATTTTGATCATGGGCTGGAGCCGGTAGAGATGGGCGGTCGAATCATGAAGGGCAGTGGTCCATTTAGACACGAACATCCAGAAGACCGACCAGCCGCAATATTTGATAATCAAGTCACCCTATATACCGGTGATCAATACCCATCGTCCATCTTGTTGCCGATTATTCCTGCACAATTAAATTAGAGGTGATCGACCATCCAGTCACCGGCTAGTGGGTGATACAGGTATGGATAGTTATTACAAACGTGATTGCCATCATCAATCATAACTAGCTTGGCATTCTTCGCCTCTGCCACGACTCTTTCTGCGTGCTGATACGGAACCAAGCGATCTTTTTTACCAAAGATTACAAGTAATGGCTGCGTAAGATTCTGCAAGCACCCTTCGAGTGTGATGCTGTCAGCAACTTTTCTTGCCTCATCTTCAGTTGATGCGCCAGAATATTGATAAAAGGCGGCGCGACTAATTGGTGGGCGCGCGTCGTATCGACTTCCGGTGTCATACGATCCACCAACCGTGACTGCTACCTTAATCCGCGAATCATGCGCGGCGCTTCTGGCGGCGTAATAGCCACCCATACTAACGCCGACTACTCCGAGTCGTTCTGCATCGATATCTGTACGAGTTAAAAGTTCATCGATAGCTACTTTGATCGCGCTCTCATAATTTGGTCTCAGCGGAAAGTAAAAACCAGATTCGCCTTGACCGGGTCCATCGAATGAGAATGTTGCAAGCCCTCGAGTTATAAATACATTCTCCCAATTAAAGAATTCTTCTTTGGTCGAATCAAGTCCTGGTAGCAAGATCACTACTGGTGGATGGGTTATACCTGCTGGCTTTCGCAAGTTACCAACTAAATGGTGGCCTTCGAATGGGATTTCTACTCTTTCAGCGCTTGAATCCAAATTCTTATGAGCACGCAGTAAAGCAGCGATTGACATCTCTGTTGCCATTTTATGTTTTGCCATATCTAAAACCCAAACAAATTTTGCGAAGTGATAACTCAGGGCTGCGCGATTCCATGCATTCCCGGCACTTATTTTGTGTCCTGCCACCTCTGCTTCACTCGCTAGCCCTGCGTGCATATCGCCGTTAGCAACCCATGCATCCAGCCACTGAGACCAAGTTTCAAGACTATTGGTTACACGCGCAAAATCATTGGCATCGACGCCCTGAGTTATAAATCTTGGTGCCCAATGATCTATCGCTGATTGAATATCGGAATCTCTCATCCTGCAATGCTAACGCTCGGCCGAATCGAAGTCACTACTTTTTCAGAATTGGACCCGTTGAATCGCGGACAACGAGGGTCACTGGCAAGGTGATTTTTCTTGGCCCAGGTTCATTTCCTTGGATCTGACTGAGCAATAATCGCGCAGCTTCTGCGCCCATTTCAAAATGTGGTGCACTCACTGTTGTCATCGGGGGCTGAAAATCTTCTGAGAATGGCATGTTATTGAACCCTATGACCGAAATATCTTGCGGTGTGCGAAGTCCGTGTTGACGAATTGCGTGGTAGACGCCTAGCGCTAACAAATCATTTCCTGCAACCACTGCGGTGATCTCTTTCGGATGTGCGTCTAAAAATTTATTCATCGCCACTTGGCCGGCCTCTACTGAAAGCGAGGTTGCCTTAACAATTTTCGTAGTAAGTCCTAACCGTTTTCCATTATCTGTGAACGCTGTGCTTCGGACACGTGATGTAGAAAGCGTGGTTGGACCAGAAAGATGAAGTATTTTTTTGTGGCCGAGTTTGACTAGATGTTCGAGTGCTGATGCGATTCCAGCCGAATCATCTCCAATAACAGATGGATATGGAACACCGGAAGCTTCACGGTTAACCATCACAGCTTTAACTCCTTGATTGTGATATTTGGCGATCATGCTTCTTTCGGTATGGCCAGTTGCAATTATCAGGCCATCAACTTGGCGTTCCATTAAAGAATCAAAGAGTGCATCTTCTACGGCTGCATTGTTATCGGTATTGACGACCATTGCTGAATAGCCGCGTGATTGCAAGATGCTGTCGACACCTCGAACTATCGGAGGAAAAATTGGATTTGTGAGATCTGGCACGATGACGCCGATTGTCATAGATTTACGAGTTCGCAATCCACGAGCCATGGTGTTGGGGGTATACCCAAGTTCTTGCGCAATTTTGCGGACCTTTTTCACGGTTTCTGCGCTTACCTGACCTTCGGTCTCACTGTTGAGAGATCGCGAAACCGTGCTCGTGTTTACGCCAGCCGCCATGGCTACGTCGGCCAAAGTCACTCGATTACGCATGGTTTAACACTAGTGGTCGAAGATTAACCTTGACGAGGGGGCACAGGTCATCAATAATGGTTCAGTGCAATCGATTGCACATATTCTGACAATTAGGAGCACTTTATGACCATCAGTCCAAAGCCAACTATCGGTTGGATCGGTGCGGGGCGCATGGGATTTCAGTTGGCTACTCGACTTTTAGATGCAGGGCACGATGTCACCGTCTATAACCGGACGCGTGCAAAAGCAGAGCCACTTGTGCAAAAAGGTGCAAAGGTTGTTGATCACCCAAGTGAACTTGCAGGACTAGATGTTGTTTTTATTATGGTCTCTGCACCAAAAGATTTAGAAGATGTCACTATGGGCGCCAATGGCGTATTGACCGTTGACGGAAAATCTCCCAAGGTAATTATTGATTCATCAACTGTTTCAACCGAAGTTTCGGAGAAGGTTCGAGCATTTGCCAAAACTAAGGGTACTGAACTCCTTGCAGCTCCTGTCAGCGGAAATCCAGCAGTAATTGCCGCCGGAAAACTTACTGTTGCGGTTTCTGGACCTAAAGCTGTTTACGAACAAGTTGCAGGATTGATCAATCTCTTCGGTCGCAAGGTTACGTATGTGGGTGAAGCAGAAGTTGCTCGCCTAGTAAAGATTGCGCATAACATAATGCTTGGTGTCGTCACACAGACACTGGCAGAGATCATAACGTTGACCGAAAAAGCCGGCGTAGAACGTGCGGCATTTTTAGAATTCCTTAACGATTCAGTGATGGGATCAACATTTACCAAATACAAGTCCCCATCAATTGTTAATTTAGATTTCACGCCAACATTTACGATTCCCCTTCTTCTCAAGGATTTTGATCTTGGACTTGACGCGGCTCACGAGCTTAAAGTTCCGATGCCAATTACATCGGCCGCGCAACAAATCACTGCCTCTGCTTTAGGAGCAGGGTATGTTGATGAAGATTTTATGGTTCTCCTTATAGAACAAGCCCGTCGCTCTGGAATGACACTCGTTTCTGAAAATAAGAAAGTATTGAGTGGACTGGAAGTGGAGAAATAATGGCCAATACCCCTCAACTACAAGCGCCGGGCCACATGGGCGTCGATTATGAGATGCGCGTGGATTTTGATCGGTTGCGTAAATATCGGATTGGTCGCGCAAAGGCCTCGTTAGAGGCAAGTAAGTGCGGAGCTTTTTTGCTCTTTGATTTTTACAATATTCGTTACACGACGCAGTCGTGGGTTGGTGGAGCTCTTGGTGACAAGATGACTCGTTACTCATTGCTCACTCGCGGCGGCGAACCCATGCTGTGGGATTTTGGTTCTGCTGTCCGTCACCACAAGTTGTATTCACCTTGGCTTAAAGAAGAGAACAACCGTCCAGGAATGCTTGGCATGCGAGGTGCAGTTGCACCGTCTGCTGGCCTGATGGAGTCAGCTGTTAAAGAGATTAAAGGTTTATTGATTGACGCTGGCGTCGCTGATCAACCAGTAGGTATTGACATCGTCGAACCAGCATTTTTATTTGAAATGCAGCGTCAAGGTCTAACCGTGGTTGATTGTCAGCAAGACATGCTCGATGCTCGGGTAATTAAAAATCAAGACGAAATTATGTTGCTTAATCAAGCGGCAGCGATGGTTGATGGCGTCTATCAAAATATTGTTGATGTCCTCAAGCCTGGTATCCGCGAAAATGAAATCGTTGCTCTAGCAAACAAGCGTTTGTACGAGATGGGTTCAGATCAAGTCGAAGCAATCAATGCGATCTCTGGCGAACGATGCAATCCTCATCCGCACAATTTCACCGACCGGCTTATCCGCCCAGGAGACCAAGCATTCTTTGACATAATCCATTCATTCAATGGATATCGCACCTGTTATTACCGCACATTTGCAGTGGGTAGCTCTACCCCGTCACAACGTGATGCATATACAAAGGCGCGAGAGTGGATGGACGCCGCAATCAATGCAGTAAAGGTCGGAACTGACACAGCTGCGATCGCAAAGGTCTGGCCAAAGGCAGAAGAATTTGGCTTTGCCAGCGAACTTGCCGCTTTTGGGTTGCAATTTGGACATGGCCTGGGCCTTGGACTTCACGAGCGTCCAATTATTTCTAGGCTCAATAGTTTAGAAAATCCAGTTGAAATTCGCCCCGGCATGGTCTTTGCCCTCGAAACGTATTGCCCAGCATCCGATGGTTTCTCTGCAGCGCGTATCGAAGAAGAAGTAGTTGTCACAGATAATGGGATTCATATTTTGACGAAGTTTCCGGCCCAAGAACTCTTTGTGGCTAACCCTTACTAATTACGATGACAACCAGCAAAGGAATTCCTGGGTTACAACGTGTAGATCACGTTGGGATTACGGTGCCCAATTTGGAAGAAGCCACTCGATTCTTTATTGATGTCTTGGGTTGCGAATATATGTACACGCTGGGGCCCTTTGCTAGCGATGAGAATTGGATGAAAGAACACTTGAATGTTGATCCACGTGCGGTAATGAAAGAGCTACATTTCTTCAGGTTAAATGGTGCAGCAATTTTTGAAGTATTTGAATATCAAGCACCGAATCAGCAAACTTCAGTACCAAAGAACAGCGATGTTGGTGGCCATCATGTTGCCTTATATGTTGATGATATGGAAGTTGCTATTGCGCACTTGAAGTCTCATGGAATCACAATGCTAGGTGAACCCACTGCAAGTAAAGGTCCGAGTGAAGGCCAGCATTGGTTATACTTTTTATCGCCTTGGGGAATGCAATTCGAATTAGTTTCGTATCCCAATGGCAAAGCTTTCGATCACCACCCCGAGAAGTTCGTCAAGAAGGTAGTAAATTAAATGGCGCTTCATAATAAGCACAAATCCACTGCTCCTTGGCTAGAAGTAGTCGTTATGCCGTCGGACTGGGATAACGCAGATCCGCAGGTACTTAACAATATGTTGGTCGAAATGGTTCTGGTACGTACCTTTGAAGAATATTTATTAGAACTTGCTGCCGCCACGTTAATACATGGGCCGGTTCATTCCAGCATTGGTCAAGAAGGTGGCGCAGTTGGTTCTGCGCTGTTGCTCCGTAGTGCCGATAGCGTAAATGGTTCGCACCGTGGCCACCATCAATTCTTAGCAAAAGTTTTTACTCATCTACAACCACAAGGGTATGACCCACGTGCCGAATTTTCGGCAGATATCCGTGATGCAGTGCTTCGAACAATGGCAGAAATTGCTGGCCTGGATCGAGGCTTTAGTCATGGTCGTGGCGGATCAATGCATTTACAGATGAAGGAAGCCGGCGCAATGGGTACCAATGCCATCGTCGGTGGCGGAGTACCACTTGCCGCAGGTTTTGCGTGGTCCCATAAATTTGCAGGAACCGATGCAGTTTCTGTTACATATTTTGGTGACGGTGCGATCAATATTGGATCGACGCTAGAAAGTTTCAACTTGGCCGCCGCCTGGAAACTACCGATCTGTTTCTTCATCGAAAATAATATGTACGCGGTTTCTACGCATGTTTTGGAATCCACCGGCGAACCTCGGTTGTCCGCCCGTGGCCAAGGTTTCAATATCCCAAGTTGGAAGGTTGATGGCATGAACCCACTTGCGGTTTATATCGCCATGACCGAAGCGGTTGCACATATGCGCGCTGGTAACGGACCAACGATGATCGAAGCCGATGTCTATAGGTACTACCATCAGAGCGGCACCTTCCCTGGCAGCGCATTTGGCTATAGAACCAAAGAAGAAGAAGCAAGTTATAAAGCGCGTGATCCGATCTTGCAGGTATCTACACAAATGATTCGCCGTGGGCTTATAACTCAGCCAGAGATTGACCTGTTGATTGCTCGTGCTAAATCACTGATGTCCGATACTGGAAATATCTTGCTCGAACCGATCCCAGGTTCGAATCCACCTAAGCGCAAGATTAAAGATAGCGAATGGCCAGATCCAGCATTCGTTAATACCGGTGTCCGTGGTGATCTTTCAGAATTTAATGGAGCTAGGTATGCCGAACTTGAAAATTATGGGGGAGAAATCACCCAAGCTAAATTCATAGATTCTGTTGCAAATGTTTTGGGTCGCCAGTTAGAGAAAGACTCAAGTGTTGTGATCATGGGTGAAGATATTCACCGCTTGGCCGGTGGAACAAATGGTGCAACAAAGGGCCTTAAGGATCGTTTCCCAGATCGTATTCTTGGTACTCCCATCAGCGAAAATGGTTTTACAGGTCTTGGCGGTGGCATCGCAATTGATGGCCGCTTCAAACCCATTGTGGAATTCATGTATGCCGACTTTATGTGGGTAGCAGCGGATCAAATTTTTAATCAGATCGGCAAGATGCGTCATATGTTTGGTGGCACCGGCGCAGTTCCGTTTGTACTTCGCAGCAAGGTCGCAATGGGTACAGGGTATGGGTCGCAGCATTCGATGGACCCTGCTGGAATCATGGCAACAAATCCTGGTTGGAGAATTGTTTCTCCGACGACTCCCTTTGATTATGTCGGACTCATGAACAGCGCCATCTTGTGTAAAGACCCTGTGATTGTCTTGGAGCACGTTGATTTGTATAACTCAACCGGGCCGACCCCAACCACTGATCTGGACTATTGCATCGAAGTAGGTAAGGCTGCGATTAGACGCCCTGGTAAAGATTTGACCGTACTCACCTATATGGCAATGACGCAGTACACACTTGATGGTGTCGCAGAATTTGGCCAGATTGATGCCGAAGTCATTGATCTGCGCTGGTTAGACCGCGCAAGCATTGACTGGGAAACAATCGGCAATTCGATTAAAAAGACTGGCCATGTTTTGATCACTGAACAAGGTGCAATCGGTACTTCCTATGGCGGATGGCTAGCGGATGAAATTCAACGCCGATTCTTCCATGAGCTCAGAGGACCAATTGAGCGAGTTACCGGTGGGGAAGCCTCTCCTTCTATTAGCAAGGTTTTAGAACGTGCCGCGATTGCAAAGAGTGAAGAAGTTGTCACCAAGTTGCGCTCGCTTTATGAGTCGGGCCGATTTAGTGGCAAGTGAATCTTGATGCATGACACGCCCTAACTCCCCGTAGGCTTACCCCATGGCGAGCCCACGACTGACCATTGCAATATTTCTAGCAAAGAGTGCAAGCATGGCCTCTCGAATCATTGGCAATAAGGGTGAGACTATTTCTGGACGAATTCTTCTCTCATTAGAACCAGAAGCAATTTCGTTATTGGCCCAGAAAAAGCAAGTTATTTTGATCTCTGGAACGAATGGAAAAACTTCTACGACCAGGGCAATTGCCGCAATTGTGCGCCAATTGGGAGAAGTGTCGACAAGTGGTTCTGGATCAAATTTATCGTGGGGTGCGGCGCACGCGCTGATGTCCAAAGCCCCGTATGCCGTATTAGAGATTGATGAACTTCATTTACCCACCGTTATAGCGCAGACTGACCCGGCAGTTGTTCTATTACTTAACTTAACGCGCGACCAATTGCACCGAATGCACGAAGTAAAACGGGTGTCGGACCGTTGGCACGTCGAATGCACTGAAGCAAGTAATACGGTCTTTGTGGCAGATATTGATGATCCGTTTATTAATTATGCGGTAGTAAATGCGACCAATGTTGTACGGGTTTCTTTTGGTGGGCGGCCACACCCAGATGGTGCGGTCTGCCCACGCTGTGGATCGTATTTAAAGTGGAAGAGCGGTAATTATTCCTGCACTTGTGGATTAACCAACAAAATCAGCGACCGCAAGTTCAAAAAAGGTTCTGCTGCAATGCGCAATGCAATCTTGGCCAATGTTGTTGGTGAAGTACTTGATGCCAAACCTATGAAATTTAAAGAGAGCGAATTAGAGCGAACCATCAGTAAAGCTTTTGGTGATAAAACTGCACATTTTAGATTGACCAAGAATCCGGCGTCTTGGACCGAGGCTTTACAAGCCGATATCAAGCAAGATGTCATCTTGGTTTTAAACGCTCGTCAAGTAGATGGGATTGATACTTCTTGGTTATGGGATCTTTCTTTTGCGCCACTTAAAGGCAAACGGATAATAGTTTGCGGTGAGCGTGGCCTCGATATGGCTTATAGATTGCATGTCGAAGGCATCGAATCAACGGTGGTCGATACCTTCGATCAAGCGATTGTTTTGACCAAGAACAAAGAGGTTTCGGTACTGTCTGCATACACCGCATTTTTTGAGCTGGTGATGTGATGCTAGAAATCATTAGAATTCATAATGAATTGTTAGGTACATACGGTGACCGAGGAAATGCAGATGTGCTCAAATTTAGGGCAGGGCTACGCGGCATTAAAGCAAAAGTGACAGATATTTCTTATACGGATGCACTGCCCAAAGAGGGTGATATTTATTTACTGGGTGGAGCAGAAGATGCCGCTCAAATTTTGTCTTTGAATGCCCTTAAAAAAGGTATGACATTGAATAAAGCTGCAGATAAAGGCGCGGTTCTTCTGGCTATATGTGCTGGATTTCAGATCGTAGGTTCTAGTTATGTCACGCGCGACGGACAAATAACCGGTTTGGGTTTGCTCGATGTCGCTACTAATCCTGGTGATAAGCGTTTGGTGGGTGATATCGCTATTGAATCGGAATTCTTTGATGTTCCGTTGACGGGATTTGAAAATCACAGTGGAGTTACGACTTTGGGTACAGATGTCATGCCATTTGGAGCAGTGCTATCAGGTAATGGAAATGGCATTAACGGTGTTGATGGTGCAATTAGTGGGAATGTATTTGGTACATATTTACATGGACCAATACTGGCGCGTAACCCAGAATTTGCTGATCTATTACTTGAAAGAGCGATGGGAATCCAAATTCCACACGTAACTGATGAGATTGCTGATCACTATGCAAAGTGGCGAAGAACAGTAATTAAATAGGTTACAATTGGCTAAGCTTTGCGAGTCTTACTTTGATTCCTTTTAATCACTGGGCACCACGAGACACGCATTCATGTCTCGATTGGTATATCTATGTCCACGTTCCGTAATTTAGGTGTTACTCCCGCGCTCTGTGAAGCGCTGGAAACACAAGGTATAAGTTCGCCCTTCCCTATTCAAACAGCAACACTTCCGGATGCAATCAAAGGTCGCGATGTTTTAGGTCGCGGACAGACTGGTTCAGGAAAAACTTTAGCTTTTGGTTTGGCAATGATGACCCGCTTAAACGGTCGTACTGCAAAGCCTCACAAGCCACTGGGATTAATTTTGTCTCCAACCCGCGAATTAGCGGTACAGATTAATGATGTTGTGTCACCACTTGCTCGTCGTATTGGATTATCTTCACAAGTTGTTGCTGGCGGGCTTTCATATATCGGCCAAATTCAAGCATTGAAGCGCGGTGTGCCAATCATTGTTGCTACACCTGGTCGCCTCATTGACTTGTTGGAGAAAAAGCACATTGATCTCTCTGATGTCATGATTACAGTTCTTGACGAAGCAGATCAGATGGCTGACATGGGCTTCTTGCCCGTAGTAAAAGAGATTTTGTCACTAACCAAAGATGACGGACAGCGTTTGTTATTCTCGGCCACTTTGGATCGTGACGTTGATTCATTAGTAAAGCGTTTCCTCAAGGATCCAATCACGCACTCGTTAGAGAACGAGAAGTCACGGGCAGTTGATATGAGCCACCACATCTTGATTGTTGATCAAAATGTTAAGGACGAAGTGACCACGCAGATAGCAGCTCGTGATGGACGTACAATTTTCTTCGTGCGCACTAAGCACGGTGCCGATAAATTGGCCGAAAAAATGTTGCGTAGCGGTGTCCCAGTTGGCGTATTACATGGTGGCAAGTCTCAAGGGCAACGCACACGTGTACTCAAGGCCTTCAAAGATGGTCGCGCAAATGCATTGGTTGCAACAGATGTTGCTGCTCGAGGTATTCACGTAGATGATGTCTCACTCGTCGTACACGTTGATGCCCCAGCAGATCATAAAGATTATCTACACCGTGCAGGTCGTACCGCACGTGCTGGTGCGACAGGAACAGTTGTAACTCTGGCTACTCACAAGCAGAAAAAAGCTGTTTTTGGCATCACAATCCGTGCAGCTGTAAAGCTGATTGAAAATCAGGTTCGCCCTGGCGATCCAAAGCTTGCAGAGATCACAGGTGCTCAAACACCATCGGGGATTCCAATCGCAGTAGAACCAGAGAAGCCGTCTCGTAATGAACGTAAACCTGGTAGCCGAAGCCGTTCAAATGATCGCGGAAATCGTGATGGCAATTTCAAGCCACGTCGCGAAGGTGGCGGACGTTTTGATCGTAGCGAAGCCCCTACTCCAAAGAAATGGGAAGATAAGGCGTACGCAGATCGTGCCGAAAAGCCAGCACGTAGCGAACGCAATGATCGCCCGGTTCGATCTGAACGAACAGAACGAACAGAACGAACAGAACGTTCAGCAACTGCGGGAAACCGTGGTCGTGTAGAAGAAAAGCCACGCGCAGCCAAGAAGGCTCCTCGGATGCCGTTAGAGAAGCGCATTGCTCTCGAAAAAGAATCTTCTCGCGCACGTACAGGCAAACCAGCATCGGCAGGTGGATTTAAGAAGAAGCCAGCATCGGCCGGAGGATTTAAGAAGAAGCCAGCATCGGCCGGAGGATTTAAGAAGAAGCCAGCTGGTCCGCGTAAAGCTAAGCGAGCTTAATTTTTAGGAAGTTAGTTCTGGGCAAGGGCTCGGAGTCCAGCAAGTGCAAAAATAACTGCATTCTGGATTTCGAGCTCTGCGTCATTTCCGGCATCTATCCGGATTGATGCAGTATCTGTCACGCCTGATAAAAATGCGGCAGCGCTTTGTGAATCTTTAATACCGGTCTCCATAAGAGATTGACGAAGTGGCGCCAACATGTTTCGGTGACCAAGTGAGATCTCTTCCTTGCGAAAATCTGGGGTATTGATGGTGTTTAAAGATTTGACCAACATATGGCGACCGTCCGCGACATAGCGAAGACTTTCGGCGATCCAGAGCTCTATTTTTTCATATGGATCCGTTGCACCTCCAACAGCATCCGCTAATCGTTTGGTGTAGTAGTCAAGTTCTTCAAGGACTAAGTCGGCAACGAGGTCTGCACTAGAAGAAAAATATTCGTAGATAGAACTTCTGGCTAGTCCGGCTTTAGAAGCCACGGCCGCAACCGTAATTGCTTCGGCCCCACCTGCAATAGCTAATTCCATTGCAGCGTTTATTAATTGCTGGCGGCGAAATTCGCGATTTTCTAAGAGGCTAGCGGCTTTGATCTTGGGCATAAGAG
>TBL_comb48_EPIDRAFT_1002143_pt1 | contig 13886 bp, 19 predicted proteins | sample TroBogEpilimnion_37_FD_10681 | JGI IMG/M metagenome (IMG submission 10681)
TAGCCTGAGCGGCTGCTGCTTTTTCTTGTTTGGCAGCTTCTGCTTTAGCTTGAGCGGCTTCGGCTGCTTTTTCTTGTTTAGCAGCCTCTGCTTTAGCCTGAGCGGCTTCGGCTGCTTTTTCTTGTTTAGCAGCCTCTGCTTTAGCCTGAGCGGCTTCGGCTGCTTTTTCTTGTTTAGCAGCCTCTGCTTTAGCCTGAGCGGCTTCTGCGGCTTTTTCTTGTTTGGCAATCTCTGCTTTAGCCTGAGCGGCTGCTGCTTTTTCTTGTTTGGCAATCTCTGCTTTAGCTTGAGCGGCTTCTGCTGCTTTTTCTTGTTTAGCAGTCTCTGCTTCGGCTTTAGCTAAAGAAGCGGCTTCAGCTTTTGCTTGTTTAGCAGCTTCTGCCTCGGCTTTAGCCAAGGCTTTGGCTTCAGCCTCAGTGTTTTCTTGTTTAGCATTCGTCTCAGGGTTGTCCTTTTCGACTTCAGTCGGTAGGGTCGCTAAATCAATCATGGTTGCATGAATGATCTCTGTGACTGGCGGTTGCTCTATAGGCGCTGGCTTATAGAGAGCGCTTAATGCAAATAGCGCCAATAGCGTAAGGTGTATTACTAACGCAAATGCAAAAGGTCGGGTGAGTTTTTTTTTTATATCCATCTAACTTATTTTTCTTTGGGTTTAGTCATTAACCCTACCGTAGGTACACCGGCATTTTTTAGTTCGGCCATAATGGTTACAACAGTACCGTAATCAACACCTCTATCGGCATTGATTAGAATTTGTGTTTTAGGCTTATTTGCTAATACCGCTACCACGCTTGCATTTATCGCATCAACTAATATAGGCTCATCATCTTCAGTGCCAATTTTGATGTAATACAGACCTTGTTCTTTAATTGAAATAACGATAGGAGGATTAGCATCGCCGCCTTCTGCTTCTACAGTTTTGGATTCAGCTTGTGGAAGATCAACGTCTACTCCCGTCTGTAATATAGGCGTGGTTATCATAAAAATAATGAGCAATACCAAGGTAACATCAATGTAGGGGACTACATTAATTTCGGCCATAGGCTTTCTGCGTCCGTTTTTTCTACTCATGTGCTATGAACCTGTCTTTGCAATAACACAACGAATTCTTCAACAAATAATTCGTAACGACCGGTTAATCTATCTAATCGTGTAGAAAAACGGTTATAAGCGACAACAGCGGGGATTGCAGCAAACAAACCAATAGCGGTTGCAATTAATGCCTCAGCAATGCCCGGTGCTACTTGAGCTAAGGTTGCTTGTTTAACATTACCCAGTGACATAAATGAATTCATAATTCCCCATACCGTACCAAATAATCCGATATAAGGACTAGTAGAACCTACGGTGGCAAGAAATGCTAAATGTTCGTCTAGGCGCTCTAATTCACGAGATAATTCGATACGCATGACTCGCTGTGCGCTCTCAACTTGAACGCCGGGGTCAATGCTACCCGATTGGTGCATACGAGAAAATTCTTTGTATCCAGCTAGAAATATTTTTTCTATGCCTTCTGGTTCAAAGTCTTTTGCTGCAAGTTTTCTATAGAGATCCGCTAAGGCGACACCTGACCAAAATTGCTCCTCAAATTCATCAGTAATTTCAATGGCTCGGTTTAATTCCTTGCGTTTTGAAAGAATAAAGGTCCAAGAAGCTATGGATGCAATCATCAACACTAGCATGACAAATTGCACAACAAAACTCGCTTCAGTAATTAAATGGAAAATAGATAAATCAGTGTTCATTCTTTAACTGCTCTTGTAGAATTTTAGGAATTTCTTTAGGACGTAGTGTGTTAGTATCCAAACAAACGATGCGAGTTATGCTGGTGCATAAAACATCATTGCCTCGTGTAATTAATTGTTCAAAAGTAAGGCTTGCTCTTTTTGTGAGTATTACTTCGGCACTGACTTCGATTTGTTCATTAAATCGTGCCGACTTTAGATAATCAATCTGTACAGAACGTACAGCAAAAACAATACCAGGATTGATCATTAGTCTATCTTGCTCATAGCCCATTGCGCGGAGCATTTCGGTTCTTGCTCGTTCAAAAAATTTAAGGTAATTGGCATAAAATACGATGCCACCCGCGTCGGTATCTTCATAATAAATACGAATAGGCCATATAAATTTCTTAATTGTCATATCGCTATGTAAGATGCTACCGTTGTTAATCAAATAAATCTTCGGACGCTCCTGCTTGTTTTGGCAGAGGTAAGCCAAAATGCAAATAGGCGTTTTTGGTAACTACGCGACCACGTGGTGTGCGCATAATAAAACCTTGTTGTAACAAATAAGGCTCTAGGACATCTTCAATCGTCCCTCGTTCTTCACTAATGGCCGCTGCCAAGGTGTCCAATCCAACGGGGCCGCCATCAAAATTTTCTATCATGGTCATGAGTAGTTTGCGGTCTAAAGCATCAAAACCGTTATGATCGACTCTTAACATATCCAATGCTTGAATAGAACAGGCTTCAGAAATAACCCCATTACCTTTTACTTGTGCATAATCACGAACCCGTCTTAGTAATCGGTTCGCAATTCGTGGCGTGCCACGAGAGCGGCGGGCAATCTCAAATGCGCCCTTTTGCTCTAGCGTAATAGCTAAGACTTTAGCTGAACGAATAACGATACTAGCCAGATCATCAACGCTGTAAAACTCCAGTCGTTGCACAATGCCAAATCGATCCCGCAACGGAGATGTTAGTAAACCTGCTCGGGTTGTCGCACCGACTAGCGTAAAAGGTGGCAGATCCAGTTTAATAGAGCGGGCTGCCGGCCCTTCACCTATCATAAGGTCTAGCTGGTAATCTTCCATGGCAGGATAAAGAATTTCTTCAACGGCTGGATTTAATCTATGTATTTCATCAATGAACAACACGTCATGTGCTTCAAGATTGGTCAGTAATGCGGCAAGATCGCCTGCTTTGTCGAGTACCGGCCCTGATGTCTGGCGAATTTTAACACACATTTCGGCTGCAATGATATTAGCGAGTGTAGTTTTACCTAAGCCTGGTGGGCCAAAAATTAATACATGATCCAACGCTTCTTTACGTGCAGTCGCAGCTTGAATAAAAATTTCCATTTGAGCACATAATTCTTTTTGACCCACATACTCAGCTAAACGTTTAGGTCGAATAGCACGGTCTTGTCGTTCTTCATCACTATGATTGCGAGCGGTTATCAGTCTATCGCTTTCAATCACTTAAGCGCCCCTTGTAAGGCCAGCCTGATAAGGTCTTCACACGACTTGCCTTCAGCATTAATGTTCTGCACCATTTTACTGGCATCTAATGGTTTATAACCTAAGGAGCATAAGGCGCTGACAGCTTCTTGTTTGGGATTGCCAATAGTAGACATCGTTGAGTTGCTGGTGATAGTTGATGTGGCGGATACGGCTAAATCAGGCAACCTATCACGCATTTCGATAACGAGGCGTTCTGCGGTTTTTTTACCGACCCCCGGCAAGCGCACTAAGGCTACTGTATCATTATCATGAATGCAGCGATGGAATTCTTCAGCACTTTGACCGGATAAAATCGTTAAGGCCAGCTTAGGGCCGACACCGCTAACTTTTATAAGTGTTCGAAATAAAGCTTGATCTGCTGGGCTCGAAAAGCCAAATAAGCTGTGCGCGTCTTCTCTAATGACTAAATGAGTATATAATTTAATTTCTTCATTAAGGGCGGGCAGGTCATAAAAGGTCGTCATGGGGGCTTCTAGTTCATAACCGACACCCTGAACATCCAGTATTAAAAACGGCGGTGCTTTATATACCAATTTACCGCGTAAAAAACCGATCATTTAAATACACCTTGCTTACTTAACATTAGCGCCGTTTGTTGATAATGTGCGTGACAAATAGCGATACCTAAGGCATCGCTGGCATCTAGCGATAATTCGCCCTGCACGTTTAATAATATTTTTACCATATGTTGAACTTGATGTTTATCGGCCGCACCCTTGCCGACCACGGCTTGTTTGACTTGTCTGGCCGCATATTCAAACACGGGTAAGTCCTTAGTTTGCACGGCACAAATCGCCGCCCCCCGCGCTTGGCCGAGTTTTAATGCAGAGTCTGCATTCTTGTGCATAAAGACTTGTTCTATGGCCATTTGCTCTGGCTGGTAGTTCTGGATAATTTCCAATAACCCGTCAAAAATTTGCTTAAGTCGATCAGGGAAATAATCCACTTTAATCCGAATACTACCGCTGGCTATATATTTATAGCCTTGCGGCGAGTCGTCTATAATTCCGTATCCGGTCAGTCTCGATCCGGGATCTATCCCTAAAATTCTCATTGCTTATTTATATCTAGTAGAGGATGTTATAACTATTTTTTATTAAGTAGCTTTACTAATTTTCTTAGCTATATTTGTGTACAGCGTGGTTTTACAGGTCTATTTATTGATATCTAAGTTAGCGCCTCTGATGGATTTGCTTAATTCTGCACGCTGTCTATCCAGCACCAAAAATTCAATTTCTCGACGTAAATATTCATCCTTACTTTTAATAGCCTCGGCGAGGAGTTCTCGCTCTTGGGCTTCGGCTTCTAAGTGCATATGTTGCAAGCGGTTGTGATGCAAAATCTTATCTGCTTCTAATTTTTCTTGTAGCTCTTGTCGCTTCAATTGTTGTGATTCTAATGTCTTAAGTTCAGCATCCAGTTCTAACTGTTTTATGTGTTGCTCTTGGTCTTTTCCAGTTAACCACTCTTGGTGTTGTTGAGCATATTCTTTAGCGGTTTCTTCTTTCTGACGTTCTTTTAATAAGCGCTCATGTTCAAATTTCTGCAGTTGTTTTTCTAGTTCTAGCTGTTGTAATTGTTTTTGCTGATCTTTTTGAAATTGAATCACTGCGGCTAGCTCGATTTCTCGTAGCTGATTTTCATGCTTAGTTTTTTCAACATGTAAGCGATTTAGTTTGTCTTCTTGAAATTGAATTTCAGCCGCTAATTCAATTTCTCGTAACTGAGTATCATGAGCGATATTTTGTTGATGTAGACGTGTTTCTATGAGCTGTTGCTCTATCCGTTGAGCTGTCTGCTCTTCAAGGCGGCGTTTGATACCCTCGGCTTCTATCGCTTGTTTTTGACGCAAAATTTCATCGTCTTGAGAGATAGATTCAAGTTCTTTTTGTTGGTGTGCTAGGCGTAAAGTAACTAGCTCTTCTTCGTGCTTAAGCAATTTCAGACTTTGTTTTTCACGGAATTCAAAGTTTTTTTGCATGACGTTCAGATAAACAGTTTTTTGGGTAAAGTGTCCATTAAGCTGCTCATCATCTGTGAGTGCTAAGAATGTCGGTGTTAATGTACACATAACGCGGCATTGAATATGCTTTGAGATAAGACTTTCATTCAGCACACTTTCAATAGCTCGTTCCATTTCGGTCAAACCAGTTTGTACCCATAAGCCATCTTTAAGTTGGCTCAGTTCAGCGATAACCGCTTCTTTAATTAAGCATTCATAGCGTGTTTTAATTTGCGAATTAATGTCTGACAAGGTATCTTGGTTTTTTTCTGCGTATTGTAAGGTCGCTTGAAAATAGACATTAAGATCAGTAGTAATGGTACAAAAGCCATCATAAAGACGCGTTGTTATACTCAATTGCCAGTCGGTTATGGGTAATGAATAAATTCGATGATAAAAGCGTGGTATAAAATTTTCTGGGCGTTCATATAGACTATAAAAAGGCCCAAGCTGACGAACAACAACTTTGCGCTCGGCATCGAATCCAGGATCCCAAAATTGGTGGTTATTAATAGATTCGTTATGCTCACCTGATAACCAGGCGTCCAATGGCGATAAATTAGTGCTCATAATGCTCTGCCTGTAAGTCAGGGGTTTCTGCTTTTTCTTTGATGGCTCGTAGTTGAGTACTCATGCGTTCGGCAATCAAAGGATAAAGATTGGGGGCAAATTCTACTGAGCGATTATCGACTTTACGTAAAAATCCTCGGCTTAATAAAAAACCAACGGCAAACATACGCGACCAATCAGAGTAACGTCTGGCACGTTCAATGTTGGATTTTTCAATGACCATTTCCAGTTCGTCATTTTCATTGATTCTAAATTCAGAAAATTGTCTGAGGCATTCAAAAACTAACTCTTGTTCTTGTTCTGAAAGTGGTCCAGGCGCAGTGCTTTCTAAGCGATAAGACAACAGGAAGGTAAAAAAATCGACCATAGCGGCACAAGCAAAAGCAAATAGTGAGAAATTACTCCACATCGCAAAGCTAGGTGTTACGCCTTGAATAAATTGGCCATACGTCATTAATATGGGGGCTTGAGGCGCAACGATACTTGCATTGGCAGCTAGTTGATTAAAATTAAGCTGTACTTCTTGCAAATCTATGATTGCTTTTTGATAGTTATTTTCAGTATCACTAGACAGATGGTTTAGGCTAGAGTGAAGATTGCGCACATGTTCATCAAGTTGATGAAACTCTTGATCTAATTTATTTAGATCTGCTTTTTTAGCTTGATATCGTTGATTGTAATGTCGCCAGAAAGGGCCTTCACCTGCTTTATTTTTATATTCTAAAGGCGTTTGGTCATGCGTTCCAAAATAAGCTTTAGATAGATCATTACTGGCTTTATCAAGCTCGATGTTTTGCAGCCTTAAAATGTCACCTTTACTGATCAAAATGGCGGCTAAATAATCATTAACCTCTTTGCGTATTTCATTAATTCGATTAATTTGTATGGTCTCACTTTGTGAAACTTCATAAAATTTAAAATAAGAAAAGGTTATTGAGGCAGTAATAGCGATTAACAAGGAGATGACTACACTAAGGTAACGTGAGCGATTAGCTTTCCAGTGTATGCTGGCAATCTCTAATGAACAAATAACGATAATTGATTGAATGGCGATGGTGATGACCAATGCGATCCAAGGAACTATAAAATAAGATAAGCCATAGTAAGTAGTAAATCCAGAAGCAATACTGAGCATTAATACAATCGGTATCGACCATATCCTTAGCATTCCGATAAACTGCGTCTGGATGCTGTTGAGTAAGCGCCCTAGTCCACCGTGGTTAATTTGTATAACACGCTCTTTTGTCATAGGAATTTCTGTCGCTGCCGTAAGTTAAAACGATAGGCAGTCTATGGGATTAAAATAAGAAATGCAAACGTCAGGTGGGAGTTTGAATCGTTTACCGGCTTCTGTAGGGGCGTATGCAATACACCCCTACAGCGCGATCGCTCAATAACGGTTAGGCAAAAAAAAGGGCGCATGATACGCGCCCCTTTAATGACCTAATTCTTAAGCTTTTAACATGTCCTTAACGGTAGCCATAATTCCAGCTGGATCAAGACCTTGATGAGGGAATTGTTCCCAAAGACCGCCGCAACCTTCTTTATGAGTCGCAATGTGCGCAAACTTAGGCGTTAAGCCACGTTCTAGCAACCAAGAACCGAAGCGACTACCTAAACCCGTTTTACGGTTATAAGATTCGACCACTAATACCAATGGTGAATTACCGATTTTGGCTAGCATGTCTTCATCAATAACATTCAGTGTCGGTTTGTTGATTAAACCGATATCAATACCTTCAAGCTTTAAGCGCTCTACTGCATCTAAAGCGCGATATAAAGATTCACCGAAGCTGACGATATAACCGTGTGTGCCTTCGCGGATAACTTCATCTTTACCTGAAATAAACTGATAATCGCCACCAAAGTAATCTTGACCTTCAGTATTCAAAATCGTTGGCACTTTAGAACGTGTTGAAAATACAAAACGTAAGCCAGGATTAAAGAAAATAGTTTCAAGACAGGCTTTCATTTGCAGAGGATCTGCTGGAAAGTAAAGATTAGTGTCATAACCATCACTTAAGCCATTATCAGCAAACATATTGTTTAAACCGAAATGACAGGTGTTATCAGCCATATCGTCTATGCCTGAATGTGAGAAATGACTCAGTACGTTTGAATTATTTAAACGTGCCATAGTGATTTCAGACATGAGCATTTCTAAGAAAGCACTAAAGGTACCAAAAATACCTTGCTTGCCTGCTTCCATACCGAAACCGGCTGCAGCAGAAAAGTTACCACGTTCCATAATGCCAGAAGAAATAAACACTTCGGGGAAGGCGGCATGGATTTTGAACAATCCACAAGAACCTTCTAAATCGCTATCAACAACGCGAACTTTTTCGTAACGTTCAGCTTCGCTTAAACGACCTAAAATTTCAACAGCTGCATCACCGAACACGTTACGGTTAGCATCCCAACGATCACTAGAACCTAAGAACACAGCATCATTTTTAGGCGCTTTAATTTCTTTAAGGTGATCTGCAGCGTCTTGTTGGCCGCGAGACTCTAAATACTCAACAGCGACTTTAACAGAGATAACGTCATGTCCGTGAGTTGAGCCTTCAAGACCAACAATGCCAGGGCACATAGGGCGATGGTTAATCACAGCCACAGGGCCGTCGGTATTGACAGCGATACAAATACGTTTGTAAAGATCGTCAAGATCTTCGCCGTCGCCTTCTAAGACAGTAACGCCTTGGCCTGCCAAGGTTTTAGCAGTAGTACAGCCAGTTAGATATTTAGACGGATGGCCAGCGATAGTGACATCATTGTCATCAATAATCAGTTTAACATTCAGACCTTGAGCAACCGCTAAGCGAGCAGCTTCAGCATCATTACCTTCTTGTTGTGAACCATCAGAACCTAAGCAAAAAACAACTTTGCGAGGATTTGCGATAGCAACACCATTAACATAAGGCCACATGTGACCTAAACGACCTGAGCTAAATTTCACACCTGGCGTAAAACCTAGTTCTGGGTGACCGGGTAAATGAGAATGCGCGGCGCGATATTCCATTAAACGTTCAGCAGGTAAATCGCCGTTTAATGTAGACATCAGGTATTGAGTCGCTACACGGTGACCCGCTTCATCAAAAAAGATAGGTACAAATTGACTTGCAGAGCCACGAAATAAAGCATCCATAATCATGACTTCAGGCACTGTATCGTATGGGCCACCAGTATGACCGCCCACGCCTCTAGCTGCACCTGTTGCGGTAAAGAATACAATGGCATCACGACAAAGTTGGATGTTGGCTTTAAGGCTGGCTCTTTGTGAGTCAGTCAGTGTGCTAATGCTGGGATCTAAAGTTATGCGCTGATAAGCGCCAAGATCGATAGGGAATGTTGACATAGTTTGCGTCTCGTCGTTAAGGGTTAATTATTTTTGTTATTATCTCAGGTAAATCCATAAAACCGAAAAAAAGCTTGTTGTTATGCGCTAGTTTATCAGTTTTACTAGGTAATATTGGCCTTTGGATTTAAATACTGTGTGCGCTTTTAAAGATAGAGTGACGTTGATTGAGAGTGAAGACTACACCTTGCAGAATGTAGTCCGCAAGGTATTTTTAATGATATTGAGTGCCTGAACGAAAACGACTCATTTCCTAGTCCACCTTCCGCTATTTCGCAGTGTCCCTGTAAATCAGCAATTGTAAGGACATCTATCCTTTAAATAACCGTAAGCACTAACAAAGAAGAACCCAGCAAACCGATCGTTCTTACCCGATTTTCGCCATGTTCAGGCGGAGTCTTCTCTTCTTCAATAGCCGTTGAAAAATCTATGCTATGTTTTGGTGGATGCGCTAGCGCTTATCTACCCTACAGAGCTATTTTTAAAGTATGTTTATTGAGATGACTTTAGTGATGCTAGCGTAGGGATGGCTTTCTTCCATGTGTTCTATGGCTGTTTTTGAAACCGCATAAAATATACGCTGCAAGTAGTCATATTCACGATCATATTGTATTTCTATGATGATTATTTCTTGCTTGTGATTACGTACTTTTAGATCAACTCGGTTGAATTTTTCTATTTTATAATCTTTGTTACTTTCACTTTCCAGTACATCCAAAATGGTGATGTCTTCTTTAAGTAATTCACTTAAAAAGCCTTCCAATATGCCAAAGTTAGCTTTATTACGTAGTAAGCGTTTTATTGCCCAGTCAAAGGTGATGAGTTTTCTTTTTGTGGCCATGTTAGTTACCGTAAGTTAAAAACTGCTATGTTGTTATTTAAAAAACAAAAGATTCATGATATTACCGTTTTTGGCGGCTACTTGCTAATCATGGTACGTCGCCTATTGTTTAAAAAATAATCGCATTACTCATTAATCAACTTGGTCTGCAATACATCATAACTAGGAAATTTAGTATCAAGACTGACTAACAAAGTTGAATAGTGCACGGCTGTGGCAATAATTATCCGATCAAGCGGGTCACCATGCACATAAGGCAGCAATCCGGCTTGTTGAGCAATAATGTCATTAATAGCGATAATATTAATGTCAACACCTTGCGTAGCACGATCTATCCAGTCATCCAACTCACGATTCAAAACAATTCTTTTACGCATGGCAAGCACAGTTTGTCATATACAGATGCCGCCGATACAGACATTCTGCCGTCAAATTGAGAAATTAATGTTTGTAAACTGTTCGGAAGACGATCATTTTGGCTTATCCACCAAAACCAAATGTGGGTATCCAAGAGTAATACAGTATCTTCTTTCATTTAAATGCGTCTGGATCACCCGCGCATTGAGCGGCTGTCCGCTCAAATGAAGCCTCCCACTCAACTTCTGATAAAATGGGCTTTAAGGCATCATCCAAACAATGAATACTGTTTTTTAATTCTGGAGGTGGCGTTCTTCTTTTTTGTTTGTATTCGCTGCTCACTGACGTTTCGGACTGCTCAACAACGACCAACATTTTAAAGTGCTCTACCTTTGGCGGTTCAGAAAGCCATTGAATACGACCATGATCGTAACTTTTCAACATTGCACTATCCCCTAATAAAATATATTTATAACTTCATTTTATAACAGGTTTTAAGCCTACTTTGTAATTCGTCGAAAATAGCTATTTTTAGCGTCTTAATAGATGATCTGAAAGTCGCTATGATTTTCATCAAATCCACAGACCATCTATTTGTTGTAATAAATTTTTAAAACTTACAAGTAGATCTCTAAAATTGTTATCGAACTTTTCATATCCTGTTGGGTATAAAGAGGTTATTTGTGAATCAAAGAAAAAGTTCGTTTTCCCCAATATATATAGCCCTATATTAGAAATATTTAATTGAATATCCAATCCAGCAAGCATACTAAGAGGTATCGCATTCGCATAAATTACTTTATAAATTTCTTTTGATTTATCTGTCCAAAAAAAGAATACTTTCCCATTAACATCGTTCTCTCTTTCTCCGTTACACGCAAAAAAAAAAGGGCAACTGACGAATTTTCAGTCACATCGAGCAATCTAGTTGGCAACCCATAATGTTGCATTCTAATCAGCTTCTCAAAGATAGTTTTGTCCTCAGAAAAAGCAGATGGATTTCAATGTAACATGTCTTGATACAAGTCATATTCAGACTCCCTGTAACTTTTTCCATCGATCACACGATATACACTAGACTGCATTTCAAAATTTATTCTGCCATGACCTCTGTAAAAAAACATAGTCGCGTTTTTGTTATGGTCTAGGGACTACTTAACCCAAGTTTTGTATTCGGATAAATTTTTGATTTCAGCAATACCGCTCATTTATATTCTCTAAATTTTTCATGACTCACTGCAACATTTCCAACAAAACAGGATGCCATAACGTAGGATTAATTTCGCCCATTTTTCCAAGCAAACGTTGTTTATCAATCGTGCGTATCTGGTCTAACAAAACTCTGGTTTTTTTACCTGCAAAGTCAACTTCAGGGCGACAACCCAATGCCTGACCTTTACTTGTCAACGGCGCGACAATGACACGCGGCAAAATAGTGTTTAAATCATCAGGTGACACAATCAAACACGGGCGCGTCTTTTTGATTTCAGTTCCAACGGTTGGGTCGAGATTTACCCAATACACCTCACCACGCTTTACCATTCCCATTCCTCTAAGTCTTCATCAAGCGGTAAAGAGGCTAAAACATCGACATCTTCTTCAACGTTATAGCCTTCAAACCAATTTGCCCGTAGTATTTTTGATGTGGCTGTCATGCCATTTTGCGCGGGTAAATCGGGCGCATTTGATTCCAAGGCCATAAAAATAATTTCAATTGGCCTATGACGAAATTCGACTGGAACAGCAATAACATCTTGTGGGTCTTCAATAATTTGACGTAGTGCAAACATTTCTTCTTCTCCTAATTGTCGTTTTATCAATCTAATAATCTCTGTTGGTCGGGTTAGGCGCTAGCCGTAACCGGACACACATACTTCGATTTGTCGGGTTACGCTGTCGCTAACCCGACCTACGCAACTGACATGCTTTTTAATCGGGAAATATCTGCAGATGTCTTTATTGTATTTAAGATTAATGGTTGAATCGTAGCGTTTATTCTCTGCCAATTGACCTGAGCCAAAGCAACCATTTTCTTCACACGTTGCCCTTGTTGATTAGTCAAAGGCAAGAGATCATCTAAATGTTCTAAAACTAGGTTTGCTATTTTACGAACACCCTCTGAATCTGTTTCATTATCGAGGGTTTGTAAAAAACGCTGATATTCAGCATGGATCATATATCACCCTTATTTACCACGGTCACTTGGCCGTTCATTAGCATGGGGAGTAGATAGTCGCGGAGCTCTATTAACGTCTGATTTTCGAGACTACGTTTAAAAATAATTTTATTGTAATTTGAAACAATATCATCATATCGCTTCAAAAGCACCTCGTCTGGATATGCAAGCTTCAGAGAAAAAAGATCATCCTTTGTTATTGAGCCAAAGGTTGTACCTTCGGTGTTTCTTCGATCAAAAACCTGCTTGAAATACTTCATAACATAAAATAGAAAACCATCGAAATCTGCTTTACTATTCAATGCTGATAACCCTCGACCTATGCAGCAATTATTATTAGCAATATTCATGTCACCAACTGGAGCACGGACACTTAAAAGAATGTCACCTTTCTTGGCCATTCTAGCGGGTGCAGTCGTATATTTACGAACAGTTGGAAATAACCAGCCAAAATCTGTTGAGCCCTGAAAAAAGATAGTGCCTTGAGCGTCTTCGTTATAGGATTCTCCATCAGGTGATTGCCCCATAGTAATATTTGCGATTTCAGACAACTGTTTTGCTTCCCACCCATCCGGTATTTCTCTTTTCAGGGCTGCGTTATAAACCATCTTGCCGCCTGATGTTTTATAGGGTTTGCCGTTAGCATCAGGGAAATCAAATTGCACAAACCAATAGTCGTACAAAGTCTTCGCCATTGCTTCTAATTCTGTATTGATGCGGTTGTTGACTTCGATTTTTGCATCAAGAGCTTCTAAAACTTTTCGAATAATAATTTGCCTATCCTTGTCCTCAATAGCCGGAACAAACATCTCGTGCAACTCATTACGATTAACGCCAGGTACTGCGCTTTTGTCAGATGTGTGAATGCGACCAAGGCAATTTAAAAGATAGTAGATATATTTAGGATCGTTGCCTTTAAAATTTTGTACATAAAGTGCTGTGTTATGTGGCCAATATTTCCCATTAACATAATACATTTTCCCAAGTGTGCCATATCGGCCAGTGACAACCCCTTCACCTTCAACTTTATAATCATCGTGATATCCAGAAATTCCAGCAGAACTAATTATAGGATAAGGTCCAGACTTTCTGTTTTGCTCGGGAAGATCGTAGCCTCTTTTGAATGTAATTAGATCACCAAGACGTTTCGAGCTAACCTTACTCATACTTCAACCCAACCAACTGCTTTTTAATCTCAACTTCCAAATCCCTAGACTGCCCAAACAAACTGTCCAAATGTTCGCTAAAACCCCGCATCTTGGTGGTAAACTGTTCCGGTGTTATATCGCTATACTCAATCTTCACATCAAAATACTGCCCTGCACTCAGCGAGTA
>TBL_comb48_EPIDRAFT_1002145_pt1 | contig 13878 bp, 26 predicted proteins | sample TroBogEpilimnion_37_FD_10681 | JGI IMG/M metagenome (IMG submission 10681)
CAAATTACTAATACCCGTTTTACTAAGCCCTGCGTCATTAAATAATCTATCGCCCATATCACTGAAGATGTTTTACCTGTACCCGCTTCGTTAAAACAAAACGCGCGTTGATGTAAAGAAAGGAAGGATGCTGTAATTTTTTGATGAGAGAATGGCGTGTACATACCAGGCCATGAATAATCTTTTTCTATCGGTGAAGGAACTTTTCCATCAAGTATTTTGGTTAGGTGTTGCATCTCCTCGATGCCCCAATAGACTAACACTTCAGCGTGGTCGCCGTTATCAGTTAATACTTCACTTTTATCTAAGTGGTCTGTAATTAATTTAACTTTACTTGACTGGACGATAACTTTTACTGCTTCGTTTTGTACTATTTCCACAAATATCCTTTAACTAAATTAACAACCCCTTACGGGGGTTAATCGGTTGAACCGAGTGCAAGGAAAAGTGCCAGCAGGATTAAAGCTAGTCTTAGGGTACACTGTCCAACTGACATGGTTATTTAGAGTCCGCCCACTCATGCCTTACGACGGTTATACCAGCCTTACTTTTTCATCTTTATAATCTTGCTCAGTTTCTTCTCTCCGCCTTTTTCTTTCTTAGCGTGTTCAGAAACTAAGTTACCTTTTGAATCTCTTTTAAATGATCTATTGCCGTGTGCTGATTGAATAAATACACCTGCTTTATTTGAGCCGCCTTTATCTAATGCTTTAACGTGCGCTACGTCTTTGCCTTCACGAATATCAGCTTTACCGTTTTTGTTTTTATCTGCAAACTTTTTATCGATCTCACGTCTAGCACGTTGACGTTCTGCACGGCGTGGTTCTTCACCTCTAGCTTTTTCCTGTTGGTATTCTTTTGCGTATGGTCGGGGTTTATTAACGTATGGCATTATCTCTCCTTATGAAATTCGCAAGACTTGACTGGACACCAGCCACATAACCCAGTAGGGTTTGCTTGCCAAACATCATTTTCGTATGAAAGTGTTAATCTTTCAAGGTGGGGATCAAAAGTTTCCCACAGTTTATCAATATCCTCACGCCTGTAAACTTCTGTAACAAAAGCATTATTAACAATAAACAACAGCCCAGCTTTGATATTATCTACTTCGGGGAAATGAGCGAACGTCATAAGCGCCATTAGGGTTAACTGCTTCACGTCAGGGTACTTTGAACTACCCGTTTTGTAGTCGACAATAAATGCTTCTTTACCATCCACGATTAGCAAGTCTACAATCCCTCGTACCCAATAACCTTTACCGTACGCACATGGTTCTTTCGCTGATGAGAGTGCCATCTGATGCTCAGGGTACTTGACCCCAGGAATAGCCCGTAGAATATCGAGCGTATCTTGAAACCTCTCATAGTTTTTTGCAAGAGGTATATCTCTACCGACATAATCTTCGCAAGCCTTATGCACTTCCGTTCCATAGCGCATTTGCTCCGTCGGAAACTTGACGTGACGCTTAAGAACCTTAACTTCCTGATACTGCTTAGGACAGTTAATGTAGTCTTTGAGAGAGGAGAATGACCATGTAAAGTTCATCTATACATATTACACTAAAATAAATCTTTTACAAATCTTTTTTGGTAATTTTTTTAATCCGTGCGGCTTTACGCAAGTCATGGCTATGAAGTTTTTTACCCACAGACTTAGGTACTTCACCAGCTTTCTCAGCAACTTTCGCCGCTTTTTTGCGGCTAACCACTTCACCGTTTGTCAACTCAAACTCATGCTTCGAACCTTTAGCTTTCTTGCCCTCTTTAGCAATCAATTCATCATGTGACCATGCCTTGCTAGGTGCTTTAACAATTTTGCCTGACTTCTCTTTAATTGCAGGGACTTTAACTTCTAGTTTCTTAACCATCTTCTTACCTTTCTTGATTAGTTTTTCATCAGTATATATCGGTATATCATATCCGTCACGCTTGCGCCTACTGAACCAAAAGAACTTCATCTTCTTAGTATGCAGTCCGCCCCACGATATCCAACCTATGCGTTTATATTTCATATCGTTCTTTTAAAAATGGATTGTCCTGCTCCATAACTTCCATACGGTCTTTTATTCTTTCTATCTCACCACCATATTCTGCATATTTACGCTCGATCATTCTTTGATGGACTAAACTCATGGCATGACGCTCAACTCTAAGTTTAGAATACTCAATCTCGTTACGTTCTTCGGCGGTAACAGTAGAATCTGTAAACCCTCTATGTGCTATCAAGAGGTGCTTTAATCCTCGTTCTAATTCTCTAACTTGTGTTTCAAGTGCTTCTATCCTTTGTTCGGCTTCCATTCTTCCATTTCTCCATAGTTGTATCCATAATGGGCTTCACAAGCGACAGGTAGTCCATTAGCCCATTTAGGTGGTGTTGACATGATCTCGACGATCCATGCACAAGCCTCGTCTACGTCATCTTCGGGGACAATACACACCGCCGCATCATGCACCGTAAGGACAGGGCGATATCTCTCGTTCAGTTTTAACATCTGCTCACCAACAATAATCCTAGCGAGTGCTTGCACTACGTTTTCTACAATCGATCCGCCCCACAAACTTATTGGGCCCTTGCGTGATCTATATTGGTATCCGCTAGTAGTTTCATCAGTATTAAGCTTAAGTTCGGGGTAGCGGATATATAACCCGTTTGGTAGCTGTATACCATCGCTATACACTTTCACACATCTATTTTTGCCGTAGTAAAAAGGCTTAGTGTTTTTATCCCAATCAGCCAAAGTCTTCAGCATCCTATCGCCTTCACGCCATAGCTTCACAATCATGTCGTTAGTTTCTCTGTATAGACTAACTATTTCCACACACTTATCTTCTGTGAGGTCAGCCCCAGGGGGACTTGTCTTTAGTGTGTGCTGTAACTTTAATGCGCCAGTCCCATAACCTAATCCTAAAATGCAAGTTTTACCTACGAACCTTTCAACAGGATTTTTCTTAGTGATGTGCTGGTCATATATTTTTGATGCAAACTCTGAGTAAACATCTTCGCCTTTGGCAAATGACTCAACCAAATCATCTTGCCCTGATAGCCATGCAAGCACCCTAGCTTCAATCTGTGATGAGTCGCAGTTAATAACAACATAACCTTCAGGCGCACATATTGCGTTCTTTAAAGTCTTTTTCTTTTTGTCACGGCTAGGTAAATTTTGAAAATTAACTTTGTCTGAACCCGCCCATCTACCTGTGTGCGTACCATAATACTTAAGCGGGATGGGTAGTTCATGTCTATTCCTAGCACCAATATCTATGAACCTTTGAATCCTACTTTCTTCAATCGTTGACTTCGTTCCCAAACGCACCGCCGCCAGTTGTTGAACAAAAGGGTCTTCATGCTCTACTAACGCTATAAACCCTTCATCGTTTTTAGCCAGCGCATATGTGGGTTTACCCGTAGTTTTACTTATCTTCATCGGTGTTTCAACATTAAACTCTTTGAGGATGCCAGCAAACTGTTTATTACTAGCCAAGCGTTTACGCACCGCTTCTTCATTATCGCAGTCTAGTTTTTCTTTGAGTGTGCCTAATAACTGTAACTTCTCATGCTTAAGTTCTTCTAATCTTTCTTCCAATAAATCGTAGTTGGCTCTTAGGATAGGATGAATAAACATTCTTAGTGTCATATCGATCAGATTTAATTCTTCTTCAGGGAACGCACTAGACAATACTTGGAAAAGTTTAAAAGTTAACTCCACATCGTTTTTGCAATACTCGCCATATTGGGCTAACTCAGTAGGATTGAAACCAGTTATTTGCTTGCCTTTAGCATCAACTACCTCTGTGCCTTTCTTCCCTAAAGAATATCTTTCTGCAAGGTAAGCTAGTGATCCGCCCACATCAACACCATTAGTAGCCCGACCCATACACAAAGTATCAAGGTACATCTTAGGAGTAATACCAAATTTCCATTTAAGGATTGCACCATCAAACATTGTGTTGTGGCAAAGTAATGCACTGTCATTCCACGGGAACGTGGAAAGGTAATTACGGACTTCGATGTGTGAACCAGAAAACCATTCAACAATACCGTCATTAACTTTAACCGCAACTCCGATTACCTCAAAGCGTTTGTCCCTGATATATTCTTCAGTAGTGAGTTTTGTTAATGAGTAGTCTTTAGAATAATAGGTCTCAAAGTCCAACGTAATTAGATTCATTTAAAAATCATTCCTTTTAATGCTCGTAATGCTTCCGCATGTGCATAAATATGCCGACCTGTATTGGCTAGATCGTTATTGGCTGGTGACGAGTGAATACGGGACTGCCCACCCATATCCATACCGATCGCTTGATCTAAAAACAACTTTCCCTGCGCACCCGTCGGTTCGTCCTCTCCTGCTAAACGCTGCATCACACGACCAGTAAAATTCTCTCGGTTTGCTTCACGAATAGCTATAAGAACCGCCTCTTTTTCCGCTTCATTAAAGTATTCAGCATCTATTATCTCCCTAAGAAAACTTCCCCATTTACTATCGTAAGAGATCGGTGACCCTATTACAAACTCGTCAGGGTGCGTCTTCATACGCTCTAATATTATTTCTACTCCACCGTTCATTTTTCACCTGCTTTCTTTAGTATTGCTCTTGCAAAATCCGTCATGTAAAGTTCGCCAACACCGTTCTTTTTCCATGTATGGCATACGCTATCAGCCACTTCTCTTATTTCATCTTCCGTTAGTTCAAGAGGTTTGTTGTATTCCATAATTGCTTCAGCAAATCCAATGTAATCAATATAATGTTCACCTTCCCATTTTTTTGATTCCCAAATTACTTTAATTTCTTCTCTTGATAACATTTATAACTCCTCTGTAGCGTTAATTAAAATAAATTTCACCATTTCTAATACACCCAATGTTTCAGCAATACTAATGTTAGCAAATGGTTCTAACTGAATAACATCAAGTAATTTTTGTTGCAGTTCTATCAATGTTGGTTTTGGGTTAATTGATACAACTTTCATTTCTCACTCGCTCTTTTTAGTATTGCTCTAGCAAAATCAAACAAATCACCTGTTTCGTAATAAATTGTTTTTATTTCCTCATCTGTTAGTGTCTTTGCTGGATGGGTGTAGAGTGGAATACAAGGCTGTTCAATATCAAAAGATATGTTTAATGCCGCACCCAAACTATTAAAAAGCACTCCATCTACCATCCACGCTACTGGTTCATCTATTGGTCTTACAAATTGCCCAATATCTGACTGTAAATTGTTTGCATCAATAATTTGTTTTAGCATTGCTATTTCTTTGGCTTGTTGTTCTATTTTGTTGTGTAACAATTCAATTTCTTTATCGTCTAAATCAAGTTCCTTATCAAATAGTTTAAGTGAATTTTTTAACTCCTTAATTTCTTTGGCTTGTTGTTGTAGCATAATGGCTGATTCTCGGTAAAGAATAATAGCCCTACCTGCTTGCTCAGTTTCTTTACCCAATAATCTAATACTTACACTTTCTAACTTATCTACAAGTTCATTTGCTGTCATTTCTTTATCCTCATTAAAACATTCTGCTAATTCTTGAATAATTTCTTCCCCAACTTTTGTTAATTCAGGTAATGGAAAACATTTACGACAACCATCTAAATAAACACCATGTTTACATTTGCCGTAATGACTCATTTTTAACTCGCTTTCTTTAGGATGGCTTTTGCAAAACTTCTAATTGCTTCTTTGAAATCTTTTACACTAACATCACTTTGAATCATGTAAATCAATCTTCCGACACCTTCAAAATTTTCTTGAGCAACTTCGTCTATTTCACCATCTGTTAGTTCACGCATTTCTAATGCTACGGCTCTTCGATGTTGTTCTTCTGCAAAATTTTGAATAAATCTATTTGCGTTTTTCAACGCTTCTATTTCTTTGGCTTGTTGTTGTAGCATAATGGCTGATTCTCGGTAAAGAATAATAGCCCTACCTGCTTGTTCAGTTTCTTTACCCAGCAATTTAATACTTGCACTTCTTAACTTATCTAATAGTTCATTTGCAGTCATTTCACTTTCCTCGCTTTCTTTATAAGGTCTTTAACCTCACCCATTGATTTTTTAATATGGGCATCGTAGGCTCGTTCCATCATTTCAATCTTTTCTTTGTATGGTTTCAACGCTTCTATTTCTTCTTTCAACAAACTAATTTCTTCTCGTAATACACCAATCATATGTCCTGCTTCAGTCAATTCAGCTTCTTGTTGACGTAGCATAGTGGCTATCGCTTGATGTGTTTTATCGTTAGGGTTACTAATTTCAATAAAATCCGCTAGTTCATTTGCTGTCATTTCTCACACTCGCTTTCTTTCCTTCATAAGCACGTTTGCTCTGTCTGTTTAAACAATGTACGCACTTCCAAATCCTTACCTTTCTGTTCGATGTATTCACCAATGAAACTTCACTTGCTGGTCGATATTGTGTACACGCAGGGCAGTATTTTTTATCCTCACTCATTTCTTTACCTTCAACCTAGTGTTATATTTAACTGAACTACCATTTGATTAAATTTTTACGTTTTATTGGCGCACTTCCAAAAGGTGAATTATCTTCCTCGTCATCGTCGTCCTCGTCCTCGTCCTCGTCCTCATCTTCTTTTTCGATCAGCGTTCGGAATACCATGTTATTAAATTCTTCCATGCGAATCTGTTTAATCTTCTCAAAAATCTGCCCCTTCTGCACTTCAGTCATGGCATCTCTAAAATATTCTTTATAGATGAATCGCCACTTTTCGCTATCGCCCCAAAATTCTTCGGGGTGCGTATCCATCCTAGCCAATACAATGTTTACTCCGTTGCTAATATCGATTTGTTTTTCTTCGCTCATTTTAAAATCCTTAAATAGTGTGGTGTATAGTTACAAAAAAGGGGAGCGAGGCATAGCCTTACCCCCCTATAAATTAATTACGCTTTAACTGAGAATAAAAACTACGCAGATTAGATGGTAAGCGGTCTTCATCGTAAACACTAAAACGATGTAAAATAATAGCCCTTAATGCTTGCTTGTGTTCTATATCTGCATTGGCATACTCCATCTGTAAGTTTTCTAAATCACGAACCATTCCATCGTTGTATTGCTCGCTCTCTTTGAATACTTTATTTTCTACTGCTCGGTACTTTGGCGCAAAGAAGTTATAGCTTGCTAAGTCAAATAAATTTAGCCCTGTGCTAAGTGCAAGTAATAAAAACAAAGAAACGATTAGAGTAATAAGTCCTATAAAAAACTCTTTCATGTTAACCTCCTAATGGAATTGGTGAAACAATGATGCGTGGCTCGATATAAACGACTCTCGCTTTACCACTCTTAGGGTCTACACATTGAACCCATGTGCCGTCGGCACTCGCTGGAGAATAAAGTCCATTAGGGTCTGCTTGTGGCAAAAGACTCCAATGCCCTACTTCGTCGTTTTGCATCGCTTGTGGATTAGTGTATTGAGTCGCATAAGGTAAGCCGTAACCCACCGAATTACATAACTTATGAAGTTCTCCATTCATACCAACAATGTAAGTAGTCGTAGCAACGTCTTGGTCTCGTATCTCAAGAATATCCTTCATCATGCGTTTCTCAGCGAAGTTCACAATCGAAGGCATACCTACTTGTTGCACTGCTTGTAGACTTAATTCTTCTTGTTTACGACGCTCGATTTTTGCTGAAGACTCAGGCATTGGTTGACAAGCAGTAAGGACACCACTCGCTATCATTAATGCGATAATCTTTTTCATATTACTTCTCCAAGTTAAAAACTGCACGATTTAAATACCATTGGGCTTTCTTTAGGTTATCTAATCGATCCCCTTTATGGTCTGCCCTAGTAATATATTTGACGACGTTACCGAGATGGTAGTCTAACTGTTTCGCTTCGATGAAGTCGATAGTCTCAATGCCACCTGTTGTATAGTGCGGTGGGTGGTTGATGTTATCGTTTGTAAAAACTTCATGCAAATGAATCTCGCCATCATCACGAATTTGTATGAGGGGCATTTCATTTAAAGTTCCACTACGTTGTGGAGTCTTGTTTAAGTTTCTTACCTTAGACATCATCGTATAGACATAGCCAATCTTAATGCCTAACTTCTTGGATATCTCAGGTGCGGTCATGCTAGGGTTTTTGTCCATCAAGTTTTTTACTGCTTCAATTTTGCTAACTTTCATTTACTTCTCCTTTTCTTTGGGTTTGTGCTACTTTAAATAATTGCTTGGTTAAATATTCTGCAAAATGCAAATCAATTTCTTCATCGGATAAACCATACTTATCTAATAATTCTTGCTTATGTGCATACCTTGCTATTTTCCATCTGTCACTCTCAAGACATTTATCAAGGATAGAATTAAATTCTTTATTACCTATACTCATATTCCATCCTGTCATATGATTCCAACAAAGTATCGGTGATGAATTAATCCTATGTTCATAACCTTTAACTATGTTACTTACACGATATACTTCATTTTTATCGCCCTTACCGCAAATGTCGCATCTGCCATCCCATTTACGATTCATAGCATTTTTATATATGTTAGAAATCTCATTGAACAAGGCTAATATTTCTTTCCTTTCATAGCCATATATTTCATCCAAGCGTTTGTCGTGCGCAAAATTTATTGCGTCGTTAGGAGAAACGTGATTAATCATTAGGTACTCCAATAGGAATTCCTTTAGCAGTTAAAGCCAATGGTACAAACCTTAAACCCGACTTATGAAAAGTCGCGGCTTCTATTTCTAGCTTCTTGGTATTAATAATCTGAACTGCTATTTTTGCTACAGAAGACGCTCGGTGTGCATCGCTTTTACCGTTACGCAATAAATCAAATTCTTCAAACAAAGCTTCACAAAGTCCAGCACTCGTTTGTTGTGTTATTTTTAACTTTTTATTCATTTACTTCTCCTTTAAGGGTTACTGCGGTTATGCCCATATTGGGCGGTTCTTTTTCGTCACGCACTTTTAGCATCATGTCAGCCAACTCGTAAGAAGCAACTGCTAGTCCTCTCTCACTAAATTGTTTTTTACCTGACATATAGCCGTTCATAGCAAAGCACGCAATCAAATCTCTTAAATACTCTTTATCTTTATTTTTCATATTGAAGCCAGTTATTTAGCATCTCCCATCATCTATATCATTAAATAAACCATCTAGCATCGTGTCAATATTATTCTCATCGACCACAACTGCCGTTCCACCATTACGTTGAATGTTCTTCATGTGTTCAGCCTGTAATGCCGTAGGCTTATTCCCATTAGCTTTACACTCTATGCCGTAAAACTTTCCTTGATAACAAACAAGTATGTCAGGCACACCATTCGCACCATATCCAGCGGTAAACGGCATTGTGTAATAGATTCCTCTAGCGGTTAAATAGTCTTTAACTTTCTTCTTTACTTTAGCTTCAGGTGTTGCCATTATCTTCTCCTCTTAGTTTCATTAGTAATGAATATGGCAATACGACAACGAACCAACTATCGCTCGCTTGCCAGCCAACATTTGCCAACTCATTATTCCTCATTAACATAAGATTTAAATGTGATATCTCGTCATCACGAACTAACTCATGGTCACTTGCAAGTATCATAGCCATCTTACTTTTAACTTCATCAGGCAAAGTCTTTTCATCGAACTCTCTGGTATAACCGTCAGCGACATACATCGTGTAATGATCTTTTTCTTTACGCAAAGGTACACGATATAAGTCCCATTTATATGGGTGAACAATCGGGCTAAGATTATTTATTACCAAGTTAATTCGATGAGGGACTGGACTGATGTTAAGTATTTTCATAGTGTTGGCAAACATGGAACGAATGTCCAAACAAAGTCATACACGCTTGGGTGGGCATTATTTATTTGGATGATATCAAGGTCATTTAACAGTCCACTATGGGGTGGAATTAAATTTGCGTGGTATATAGTATGTCGCCCTTGTTGCTCGTGATATACCTTCTGCATAAGCATGATGGGTTGTAAGTGTTCGTGTTTGTCTAAGTTTTTAACTCTAACAAACGGTTCAACTACATTAAATTTAAACCCCGACACATCATCTCCAATATGTTTAATTTTACCTACAACTAATTGTCCAAACCCATCAGCACCAATAGCATAAAAGCCACCACCAAAAAATCTTTTTATGTCTGCTTTTGCAGTTTCTTTTATTTTATCTAGTTTATTATATTTGTCAAGTATTGTTTTACATTCAGCTAAAATATTTAACTCAGTAGTTTCCCCTAGTGCATACTTTAATAAGGTGTGTACTTTGTCTACACTTAACGCATCGTCCTTATAAGAACGACCGTGTGAACTTTCTAATGTATGTACTGCACTAAAAAATGATGCTCTGTAAAAGTGTAAAATTTGTTCTTCAGTAGGTACGATGCTATTACGCTTGATTGTTGCTATCAATGTAGATAACTTCTTACTAAAGAAAGTTTCTTTATCTTCTCTGCTATGCCCTCTATCCTTAATGAAGTAAGGCGAACGAAAATAATATGTTAGGTTTTTACCTGTATCCTCAGTCCACGCTCTCGCCACCACAAATGTGCCTGTTGCATCGGTAAGAACAATCTCCTGTGGTCGTCGGGTATACATCTCGCCTTTCTGTTCTAACGCTAATACTTTTAGCCCAAACTTAAAATTTAGTTCGTATATTAATTTCTTTACTGGTGTGCTTTCAATAGCGTCTATAACATATTGCTCAGTTAATCCATCGATTGCGTATTTCATTTCACTTCTCCTTCATTAAAATTTTCGTTAATAAAATATATAACTCTTCATCATTGAGATACCCATACACGTCCTTGTTGTTAGAGTCTACTAATTCATACCACAACTTATTATCTTTCATGGGACAAACTTCGTATAAGCCTGAGTCCTCATTAGAATAAAACAAATTACCCATAACTACACTAGCACCGTATCCATTAGGAAACTTATACCTAACACGTCGAGCAATATAGTCAGTAATATGTATTAGGCTTTTGTCTACCTTGTCCGAAATAATGTATTCCTTGTAGGGCATATCTACTTTTTCTATCTCGATCATAATTCTCCTTAATATTGTTCAACTTCTTTGCCGTCAACTGTGATAGTCAAGCCCCACTCGCTTTGAGGGAAACGCTTACCCATCGTATACTCTACAGGTTTCATCACCTCGTCATGCCGTTTGTATAATTCTTTATTCAGCTTACGTTTAATACTAGAGTAAATATACATCGGGTCAATCTCCGCATTTCCATACGCACTTGCATACCCATTATCTAAGGTAGATGATCTTACACGACGATACATATTGCCAATATCATGTGCGACTGCAAATGCCAACGCTGAGTCTAGTGGTGCTACGTTGATATTCTTGTCTGCCCATGCGATCATATTATCTTTAGTTTCTTTACTCAGATAAAAGTTAATTAGTTCATCTTGGTTTGCTAATGACTTTACAGTATCTACCGCAGTATCCATTAGCGTTTTCCAATCTATTGTTTTAAACATTACCTCGTTGATTTTATAAAAATCTGCATACTTACTAAGAAACTGCTTCGCATCTTTACGATTGACACGCTTACCAGTTACCTTATAGATAGAAGATTCATGGGGCATCATAGTATCTAAGTTAACCCGCATACCTTTGAAGATTGGGTGAAAAATATCATTCATTCCTTCCTTATATACCATTCCACCATAACGTGAACTGCGAAAGAACCATCCTCTACTCCATCTACTCATCAATATATTATCTCCTTGCCCATAGTATTCGCTTGTAAATTCAAACGTGTTGTCTGAACGAATAATACCTAATTCACGAGGAAAATGAATATAGCTTACATACTTTTTGGTTTCATCTTTTTCCCAATCACGCAGAAAAATATTTTGTTTTTTATTGTTTTGGTCTTTTTTATATTCTTCCTCTGTGCGGAAAACTTCTTGGTATCTGTAACCATACGTCACAACATAAACAGTTTCATCACCTCGTTCTTCAACATAAAAACATTTAGTATTATGTTTCCTATCCGCAATTGGATATCTATTTGTTGTGCCACGATACGGCATTTGAGTATTTTTAATCTCGGTAAGTCTATCCCAATGTAATGCTCTCATTTCACTTCTCCTTGTCTAATAAAGTTAATACTGCTTTCCATAGGTTTACTTCTTCTTTACTACTATTCTCGTTAACTACTCTCTCCAACGCATAGATGTGTGCCATGTCCCCATGCGTTTGTATCAACAACTCTGCTATGTCGTGCGAAAATTTAGGATTACTCGCATCAGTGCTATACCATTTTTCATACCGTTTTTCTTTTTCATCAGTCATCCTTTACCATGACTTTCTTACCTGATGGGACTTGTAATGATTTATTCTCAGTAATCATCCACAGGGTAGGGGAAGCGATTGTCCACTCGATATCATCTTCCACATATCCGTCAGTAAACACGATGACACATTCTGCGTTAATCTTCTTCTGATTGATGTACTTGTTTACACATGAGACCCTAGTACCGCCACCGCCTAATGGTTTCAATAGCGATGCAATATCTTGGTAATGTTCAGGTTTAAAGTATTGTTCACCATGCACATCGTAATCCCACCATATAACTCTTACCGCTTCGGGCGACACCACTTCTACAATCGAAGCCAGTTCCGTAGCAAATTCAGTCAACTCTTTGATACCGATTGAACCTGATGTATCTATCGCAACTACTACCTCACCGATTGATTCGTTCTCCATGCTTGGTAAGTAAATGTCATTAGCCATGTGACGCTTATTCATCTTGCGCCATGTGTATTCATCGTTCCCCTTAGTAGTGGAAGCAACAAATTCTCGCAACACTTCTCGCCAATCTATCTTCGGCTCAAGCAAGTCACTAATCTGTCTAGGCATCTTGCCACCCATGCGACCAGCCAACATACCGCCTTCACGCAAAGCCCTATCGATCTTGTCACCCAGCTCTTTACGTTCGTCATCGCTTAGACCTTCAACATACGATTCCCAGTCATGCTCATCGAACCCATCGCCACTCATGTCATACTCTTTGCCATTGGCTTTGATCTTGCCATCTCCCGTTCCACCCCCCTGTGGATTGTTAGGCTTACCACTTGATCCACTTGGTTGTTTTTGTCGTTGAGGGTTCTCCTTACGGATATAGTTATAGATCTCACGCATCGACCAATTATGAAAGAACGGATCGTACAATGCACCATCAGGTAGTTCAACGATAGCCTCGTTACTGTTTGCTATTCTTCCTTTAATATTCTTTATAATGTCATTCACTACAAAGTCCGCCGCCATGTTGGATATCTGCTTATCTTCCTTAAACATATCCTTCCCTCTTGGAATCTGTTTTAATGCAACGTGCAAATTCTCATGCAATACTAAGCCACGCAACTTTGCTTCTTCTTTGATTTCCTCTATGAATGGTTTAGAATATCTCTTGTTCATGCCATCGGTATAAGCCGTAAACTCTTTATCGATTACTTCGGACTTACCCATCAACATCACACCGCTATACAACGCAGTATCGTTGTGTTTCATTAAAGCGATATGTGCTTTCTTCAACCGTATTTCTTGTTTGTGCATCGTCATATCCATGTCACTTCTCCTGTACAATGATTTCAATAGAGTCGCCGTTGTCAACGACTCTTGCCCTACCGTCTGCTACTTGTTTCAGCCTGAATACTGTAAACTGTTTGAACTCCTCTGCCTTGTATAATGCCCTTTGCCATAAGACAGTCATAACTATCCCCCATATTATTAAAACTATTTCGCTTGGTGTTATCGTAATCATTCTTCTTCTCCTTAAAATAACTCATGGTTGTTCTTAGCCCACTCTGCGATAGTCGCATTGTTTCTAGCCAGCTTAATTGCCTTCGCATTACGCATCATCATAGTAAAGAATACGGCT
>TBL_comb48_EPIDRAFT_1002152_pt1 | contig 13830 bp, 12 predicted proteins | sample TroBogEpilimnion_37_FD_10681 | JGI IMG/M metagenome (IMG submission 10681)
GAGTTCATTCAACTAAGAGGCTACAGCTATCACGTAAGAGTTTGGGGAGACTCCAAAAACAATCAATCCTCTAAGCCATTAGTTTTATTACATGGCTGGATGGATGTGGGTGCATCTTTCCAATTTTTTGTTGACGCACTTCAACAAGACCGATTAATCCTTGCACCAGATTGGAGAGGCTTTGGCCTTACGAAAAGTTTGAGCGGCGAAGACGAACAAACGGATCACTTTGTTTTTGCTGACTATTTGGCAGATCTTGATTTTTTGATGGATCATTATTTTGCAAATCAAAGTGTGGACTTACTAGGGCACAGCATGGGCGCAAACGTCTGCATGCTTTATGCAGGTATCAGGCCCGAGAGAATTGCAAAACTGATCAACCTTGAAGGGTTTGGCATGGCCAAAACGCGCCCCGCTCAGGCCCCCAACAGATATGTGAAATGGTTTGATGAACTAAAGAAGTTTCACCAAGGAGAGATGAGGTTGAATGACTACGAAAGCAGTTCCGCAGTTGCAGATCGGTTAAAGAAAACCAATCCCAGAATTTCAAACGACAAAGCTGAGTGGCTAGCCACGCAGTGGGCCCGTGCCGACGCTCGAGGACGCTGGCAAATACTTGGCTCTGCAGCGCATAAACTGACGAGTGCAAACTTATACAGGGAGGATGAGTGCCGAGAAATTCATAAACGGATTACTGCCCCGGTGCTGTGTATAACGGGAGAGGAGGATAGCTTGAAAAAATATTGGGGTGAGTCGTACAAAAAGGATGAATTTTATGAACGGATGTCAGTAATTGAGTGCATCACCCATCAGCAGTTGTCCAACGCAGGGCACATGCTTCATCACGATCAACCTACCGAACTCGCTCACCTTGTTGAATCTTTTTTAAGCGAAACGAATCGATAATCAGCTTTATGCAAACCTTAGATCGCAATGATTCCAACACCTTTGATGCAGTGATTTTGGGGGGTGGTGCAGCTGGACTTTTTTGCGCGGGTGTTAGCGCCTCTCGTGGTCTTAAGGTTTTAGTGATAGACCATAGTGAAAAAATTGCCGAGAAAATTCGTATCTCTGGTGGTGGCCGGTGCAATTTCACTAATATAAATATGGATCCTCGCGCACCTCACAAATATTTTTTAGGCGAGAATCCTCAATTTTGCAGAAGTGCTCTATCCAAATACACGCCTGACGATTTCATAGACCTATTAAAGCGCCACAACGTTGAATTTCATGAAAAACACAAAGGTCAACTCTTTTGTGACCACTCCGCTCAAGATATTATTGACGTATTGATAAAGGAATGCGAGGACAGCGAAATTGGTTCTTCTCAGATCCGTAACCCCTGCAAAGTACTCAGAGTTGAACACATTCAGACCCAGTCCACAGTAAGTAGTGCAGAGCACCCCAAACCCTTTTATAACGTAATAACTGATCAAGGCATAGTTAAATGCCGCTCACTGATCATCGCCACGGGTGGGTTATCTATCCCACAAATTGGTGCGAGTGATTTTGGATACACCATTGCAAAGCAATTTAATTTACCAGTCGTTGCCACACGCCCTGCTCTTGTTCCCCTCACCTTTGCTGGTGAAACTTGGGCAAAGTACTCGCACCTCAGTGGACTGTCATTACCGGTGATCATTGGTACAGGACAAAGAAAGTCTCGCATTGAGTTCAGCGAGGACTTATTGTTTACCCACCGCGGCTTATCGGGACCTGCAGTGCTTCAAATATCGAGTTACTGGAATCCATCAGATCCAATTGATGTAAATTTAAATCCGGAGCATGATTTAAAAGATATCCTTATACAAACCAAGAAGACTTCCCGTAAACTGCTTTTAAACGAACTCTCAAACTGGGTGCCCAACAGACTTGCTCAAGCGTGGATTGATCAAAAAACAACACTTTCAAATCCAATCAATCAAATTGCTGATCAAGCCCTCAATGAGTTAGCCCAAAATCTCCAACATTGGGAAATCAAACCAGCCGGCACTGAAGGATATAAAAAAGCTGAGGTTACTGCGGGCGGAGTAAGTACAAAAGTATTAAATCAGCAGTCTATGGAGTCATCGCAAAAGGGGCTTTATTTTATTGGCGAGGTAGTAGACATCACGGGATGGCTTGGGGGATATAACTTCCAATGGGCATGGTCGAGTGGATTTACCTGCGCTCAGTCGCTTCCTCGCTTAGAGGATTAGTCAGGTCAACGGTTCATTTGGTGGTTTAGAACTAGGCACTTGTACCTTCTGAGTTATAATTTGAGGCTAACTTGGCTAAACCCCCAACGGCCGCAAAATAAATAGTTGGGGTATCAATCGCAGTCATTGCTTCGAGGCTCTTCGATCTTCCTCGATAAGGTGATCTGCACATTTTGAAAAATTCCGTTAATGACAACCATTCGATTAAAAGAAAACGAGCCCTTTGACGTAGCACTTCGTCGCTTCAAGCGCACTATTGAAAAATTAGGTTTGCTTACTGAATTAAGAGCTCGTGAGTTTTACGAAAAACCAACCGCTGAGCGCAAGCGCAAGAAAGCAGCTGCAGTAAAAAGACATTACAAACGCGTGCGTAGCATGCAGTTGCCTAAGAAGATGTATTAATACACGCACTATTTACTTAGTATCTTAGAGCATCAAGGCTCGCACGGGAAACCCCGAGCGGGCCTTTTCTCTTTAATACCTCTTAACTTACAAAACAAAATTTTATTTCGGAGTACCCATGAGCCTAAAAGATCAAATTACAGAGGACATGAAAAATGCCATGCGGGCCAAAGACACTCAAAAGTTGGGAACAATTCGACTGCTACAAGCCGCCATCAAGCAGCGCGAGGTTGATGAGCGGATCACACTCGATGACGCTGCAGTCATCGCAATTGTTGACAAGTTAATCAAGCAACGCAAAGACTCAGTCGCTGCTTATATCAGCGCAAACCGTCAAGATTTGGCAGATCAAGAAACTTCAGAGATGGGTATTTTGCAGGCGTATCTGCCCCAAAGAATGAGCCCAGAGGAGATCACTACAGCCGTGAAAGCGTTAGTTGCAGAACTAGGCGCAAGTGGTGCAGCAGATATGGGCAAAGTCATGGGAGCCGCCAAATCAAGGTTTACGGGTAAAGCGGATATGGGTTTGGTGAGTGCTGCTGTAAAAGCGTCGCTCAGCTAATATACAAATCCAGCCCAACTTCACTGAAATACTGTTTATCGCTCAGGTAGAGCCAGCAACCTTCATTTTGTTGATAAGCACTGAACCTATTGTTTTAGCGCCGTAGTTGTAGGCATCCGCTCCAACGGCAGTGATGCCTTTGTACATATCAAGTAAATTACCAGCAATCGTAATCTCTTGGACGGGGAATGCGATCTCGCCTTTCTCCACCCAAAATCCACTGGCGCCTCTAGAGTAATCGCCGGTTACAGAATTAACGCCTTGTCCCATTAGTTCGATTACAAAAAGCCCGGTTCCAAGCTTTTTAAGCATTTCTGCAAGATCGTCCCCTGCGCGCGTGAGTTTTGAGCTGAGGGTTAGGTTGTGCGAGCCGCCAGCGTTTCCCGTGGTTTTCATGCCGAGTTTACGCGCTGAGTAAGTACTCAAGAAATATCCCTCAACTCGCCCCGAATCAATTACTTGGCGCGCCTTCGTGATCACGCCCTCATCGTCAAAGGGGGAGCTTCCCTTGCCGCGCAAGACAAAGGGATCTTCAAATACGTTGATATGCTCGGGCAGTACCTGTTTGCCAAGGGAGTCAAGCAAGAAACTACTCTTTCTATACAAAGCGCCACCACTTATTGCCTGGATTAAATGTCCAAGAAGTCCTGCAGCAAGTGGTGCTTCAAACAGGACCGGGCAACTGGTAGTTGGTATTTTTCTGGCGCGCATTCGGCTTAAGGCGCGCTCTGCAGCGTAGCGCCCTACTCGTTGTGCAGAAGCTAAATCCTCAGCGCAGCGCATAGAACTGTACCAAGAGTCCCTTTGCATTTCTTCACCCTCGCCCGCAATAGGGGCGACAGACAGGCTATGTCTTGAGCTTGCATACCCACCCCTAAACCCGTTTGTGTGTGCGCTAAAGAAATGGCTTTGTTGGGCCGATACCGCAGCCCCTTCGCTGTTAGAGATTAAGGGACTTGTATCAAAAGCTGCAGCCTCGCACTCGAGGGCCAACTCTAAAGCTCCAGTGCTATCGATGCTCCAAGGATGAAACAAATCAAGGTCTCTGTGGTGTGTAGAGATGAACTCTGCCTCGGGCAGGCCTGCGACGGGGTCTTCTGCAGTGAATTTAGCAATATCGTATGCGGCTTGAACAGTACGCTCAATGGCTGCGTCAGAATAATCTGAGGTACTGGCATTTCCCCTTCTTTTGCCCACATAAACGGTTACACCAAGAGATTTGTCGCGATTACGTTCTACGTTTTCTAGCTCACCCTTGCGAACCGAGACGCTAAGGCCACACCCCTCAGAGGCCTCAGCCGCAGCGTCACTTGCACCCAGCAACTTTGCATGCGCCAAAGCCTTGTCAACTAACACTTCAAATTGGGCGCGCGTATGGCTAAAACCGCCTTGATTTGCATCGTGGGAACCGTTGTGGGAGGAGTGATTGAACTGAGAGGACATAATGCAGTGGTAAGACCTTTAGGCGTCGTAGTAAAGAGGTTGAAACTATACAAAAAAAGAAAGCGGTTTAAGCAGAACTTAGCGCACTTTGAGATTGCAAAAGCATCTTTAAGTTTGTTGAGCCTTTCAAAGACCAGGCGCTATTGTCGCTCATCGGAGATATATGATACTAGGGTACTTAAAAACACGTAAAGAAGACAGATATACCCATGGCTAAGAAACTGAAAAAAGGTTATTTTGTGAAGGGTCAATTTGTTGCCGAAGGCAGTGAACTCGACTTGGAGCTTAAGCGCGAAATGAAGGGTACCGACGCCCTCAGCAAAACTGACCTTAAAAGGGAGAGCTCAGAGCTTCAAGCTTTAGGGGAATCGCTTTTAACGCTCAGGCAAGACTTGGTCGACAAACTCAGTAACGGTGGGCACTTACCCGACAGCTTGATTGAGGCTGTGGAGCAGGCCAAGAAAATAACAAACTTCGAGGGCAAACGCCGCCAGCTCCAGTACGTGGGCAAACTCATGCGTAAATTAGATGATGAGGATGTGCAAGCCCTTCGCGCCAGCTTAGAGGAACAACAATCAGGGAGCGCATTAGAAACACAAAAGCTCCACCTTGCTGAGGCCTGGCGGGAGCGCCTCTTCAAGGACGACGACGCACTTGAACAGTGGCACCTAGCCCACCCCAGTTGCGATCTCCAAGAGCTTAGAGCGCTTATCAGACAAGCAAGACGGGACAATAAATCTCAACCTAGCGATATCTCCAAAGGCCTTGCACAAAGGCAAAGCCGAGCCTACAGAGAGTTATTCCAAATGGTCAAAGAACATTTGGACGCACCTGATGGTCACGCAAACTTTGTGCGAGACGTAGGTGAAAATCCATTAGAGGATTAGTCAATGCAAACGAACAACGCTCACCTGGATGTGGTGAAAATTGGCCTGGTCTCGGTGAGCGACCGAGCAAGTGCAGGTGTTTATGAAGATAAAGGCTTACCTGCTCTGACTCAGTGGTTACAGCGGGCCCTTCAAAACCCACTTGTCTTTGAAAGCCGTTTAATCGCTGACGAGCAATCTTTAATAGAGAGCAATTTGATTGAACTCGTTAATATGGGTTGCTCACTAATTCTCACAACAGGTGGAACCGGACCAGCACTTAGGGACGTAACCCCTGAGGCAACACTTGCGGTCGCGCATAAAGTAATGCCAGGGTTTGGTGAGCAAATGCGTCAAATTAGCCTCAACTTCGTACCAACAGCTATTTTGTCAAGACAGACTGCAGTGATCAGAGACAAAAGCTTGATTATCAACTTGCCCGGACAACCCAAGTCGATTGAGGAAACGCTGAATGGGCTAAGAGACAGTGAAGGTCAAGTGCTAGCTCAGGGCATATTCGCTGCAGTGCCGTATTGCGTTGACCTAATAGGGGGACCCTACATAGAGACGGTGGAAGGAATTTGTAAAGCCTTCCGCCCTAAGAGCGCAATTAAAGCGACTCATTCAAAATAATCAAATCGGTATTGATCTAATTATTGCGTTGATTCATATTACCGCGGAACTGTCCGCCGCGCTCGATTTCAAGCTCAGAGTAATCTAACTTGCCACTGACTACGCCGGAGGAGTGAATAATGATGTGGTTGTCACAAGTGATATCTTCATGCAACTCACCTTGAACATCGATTTCTTTGGCCTTAACTTTTCCGGTAATGTGTCCGGTTTTACCAATCTGTAGTGAGTCCGTTGTAACTTCACCACTAACCTTGCCATTAATGATGGCCATTCCAGGCACGGTAAGCGATCCGCTGAAGGTAACGCCCTCACCAATCATTAAATTATTATTGTTGTTATTGTCGGAGTTAAAACGTTTTGGCTCAGTCGGTGCCGGCTCCTCAGAGCCACGCTGAGCTTGCTCTCGGATCATTTGTGATCTGCGTCTTTGCTCTTCAAGTCTGTTTCTAAGTTCTACGTCTTCTTTTGCCATAAGTTGCCCCGACTATTATTGCTGTAACTATAGCGCATTTGGAGTATCTTTTACAAAAACAGATCATTTTTGTGAGTACAAAAGGGTTGTTTTACGACCCGTTATGTAAAGACTAGTATTTTCCCCTGTCAACTGGGTGTAAATGGCTTTGTAAAACCTACACATTGCCACACAAAAACGAAAGCTCACCCCTGTTGGTCCCACCAACCCAATCTCAGAATAAAGCTTAAAACTCTGCCTCGTGTCTTCTCTTTTTCAGGCGATAGACCATAAAAATCACAACTGCCAAATTACCTATCAACACGCAAGCATTGATCGTAGTTGTGTGCTTGATCAAGTGACTCAGTTCAAACGGCAAATACAAAGTCCCCCCCAAAGCAGCCAACCACTCTGCCCAAGCCCTGTCTTTCCACAATCCGTAAGCCTCAACCAAGCGAATGACTGCGTAAAGAACCGCAATTAGAAAAATTGTGTATACATTTGAAGCTGCAACCCAATTTGCGGTCTCAATGAGCATTTGGGGGTAATGAGCCTCTGGGTCAAGGTGGTAATGCCCAATCAAAGCATAGGCAAGTTGCCTAACATCTCGGTGCGCGAGGGAGAGCAGACCAAGACTTGCTGCGATAGCAGCAAAACCCTTGATAGCCTCGAATACTGCAATCGTCAGTAATGCACCACGAGTCTTCTCAACAGCCGAGGAAGTTAACAACTCCGTAGCTTCTAACTCTTCTAGGTGTGCTTGCGAGCTCTTAGGGTCTGTCATTAGGTAAGAGGTAAATTGTTATTGCTTTTTAGGGCGTTGGTAAACCGGATTAAGAGACTCGTATGCCGTCTCTGCGCATCAATCCAAAAGCTTGTTCAACCGGTCCGATTCAAAGTGACTTTGTTGCGCAGCACCCTGGGGCAACGACTGCTCTGTGTTCTTCGCGATTTCTTTTAGGGTAGCCCATAAAAGTGCAATTTGTTCATCCTGGCTTTGTGCGTTATCGATCAAACCTCTAAGCGCTTGACTTAGTGGGTCATCATTTTGTGTTACTCCGTACGCAGAGAAACCCATCTTCATTGCAGCCTCCTCACGTTTTGCGTCTGAAGCTTGTTCAATGATTCGAGCTGGATTACCAACCGCTGTGGCGCCCCTTGGGACGGGCTTGGTTACAACTGCATTACTGCCAATTCTTGCGCCGTCACCCACCTCAAATCCACCAAGTACTTTTGCTCCTGCCCCAACAACCACGTCGCGACCAAGGGTCGGGTGTCGTTTGGTGTTTTTATAAAGACTTGTGCCGCCAAGCGTCACACCTTGATAGATTGTGCAACCGTCCCCAATCACAGCTGTCTCCCCTATCACAACCCCCATCGCGTGATCAAAGAACACTCTTTGTCCGATGGTGGCTGCAGGGTGAATTTCAATACCTGTGAGCCAGCGGGAGAAGTTGGATATAAACCTCCCCAACCAAAAAAACTTCATTTGCCAAAGTTTGTGCGCTACGCGGTGAAAGATCAATGCATGAACACCCGGGTAGCAGGTCAAAACCTCCAGCTTGCTTCGGGCAGCCGGATCTCGGTCCAAAATACACTGAATATCGGATCTCAATCTCTTAAACATGTTTAGAGTCTATCTTTTTTTAAATCCAAGGTCTGCACCACGGTCTTTGNGGCCAAATGTTTATCGTTCATGCTCGTGTACGCTCGATTTGTCTGCTTGCTCAGATACTCGGATCATAGCCTTAGCGATACCTCGAAAAATATGAATTTCCTCAACCGTCATCCTGGCTCTGTTAAATAATTGATTTAAACGAGGCATTAGCTTCTTGGGCGCTGCGGGGTCTAAAAATCCAAGCGCTTCTAACGCGCTTTGCCAGTGACTGAGGAGTCCCCCAATTTGAGCTGCATCGGCTAGGGAGTCCTTTGACTCGCCTAGGTGAGCAGCATCTGGGGATCCAAATCCCCCTATGCACAGTCTCCACTCGTAAGCGATCAACTGAACTGCAGCAGCAATGTTTAAGGATCCAAAATCTGGATTGGACGGAATTTGCAGCGCGACATGACAGCGATACACGTCTTCGTTGGTCATACCAAAACGCTCGGAGCCAAACAAGAAGGCGACTCCGGTGTGTTGACTATTTTGAACGCTAGGCTCACTTAACTGTAAAGAGTTGTTAGCTTTAGTTTGATTATTGATTTCTTGAACAAACTTCGTCAAGTGTTCTCTGGGGTACTGTGTTGGCGGACCAAAGTCCCGCGGGGTCATTGCAGTCGCACAAAGATGCGACATCCCCTCCAACGCCTCATCAAGCGTCTGAACTATCCGTGCGCTCTTTAAAACATCTAACGCCCCGCTTGCCCGTTGAATGGTTTCCTCTCGCCTAAGCACGTTATCCCACCTTGGACGCACTAACACCAAATCATGAAAGCCCATGACTTTCATGGCCCGCGCAACCCCACCGACATTGCCGGCGTGAGAGGTTTCAATTAAGATAAATCGTGTTGCTATCAAAGGGGAGCCATATTTAGGGGAAAAGCCTATTATCTTCGAGCTAGTGAGACAGCACCTCAAACTGACCCATCCTTGAATGACGAAAACACAACTCAGCACAAATCAAGCAAAAAATCTACTCATCAAACAGTGTTGAAAGGGGTAAAATAAATGGGTTGTATGCCTCCATCACCTCTTGCATTGCTCAAGTGCGTGTTTTTTGTTCTTCACGGTGTCAGTTTAGGTGTTTAGCCAGCGTATTTATACATTACGCCCTAAGCATTCGAACGCATCCAAAAATCTATGATCACCACTCTTCACCCCATGCTTAACGTAGCCATCAAGGCTGCACGCGCAGCAGGCGCTATCATCAACCGAGCAGCACTTGATGTTGAATCGGTTCGTATTTCTCAAAAGCAGGTCAACGACTTCGTCACCGAAGTCGATCAAGCCAGTGAACAGGTGATCATTGAGACATTGCTCACGGCTTATCCTGATCACGGCATACTCGCCGAAGAATCAGGAACCACCCACGGCAACCCCAACTCAGAGCATGTATGGTGTATTGATCCACTGGACGGGACTACAAACTTTATTCACGGCTTTCCTTTTTACTGCGTAAGTATCGCCCTCATTAGCCACGGCAAAATTGAACAAGCCGTTGTCTACGACCCCACGCGGAACGATTTATTTACTGCAACAAAGGGACGCGGAGCCTTTGTTAACGACAGACGCCTTCGGGTCAGCAAGCGCATTCGTTTGAACGAGTGTTTGGTCTCAACTGGATTTCCCTTTAGACCGGGGGACGACTTTCCGACTTATCTACAAATGATGTCTGAGGTGATGCAAAGAACTGCGGGGATTCGTCGCCCTGGTGCTGCAGCTCTAGACTTGGCTTATGTCGCAGCAGGTTACACCGACGCATTCTTTGAGACCGGGCTTCACCCTTGGGATATGGCCGCTGGTGCACTGCTCATTACTGAGGCAGGTGGACTGGTAGGGAACTTTACGGGTGATTCAAAATTCCTAGAACACAGAGAGTGTCTCGCGGGCAATCCAAAAGTCTACGCGCAACTGGTACCTCTCCTACAAAGGTTCTCCAAGTTTGCAAGTGTTGCTGAGAAGTCCTCTGTCCGCCCCTCAGTCCTGACCCTTCATTCAGACAAAAACAACAACCCTCCTCCTACTAACTAGCCACTGGCCAAGTCTTTTGCGCACGTGACCAATGACCGACATGCCCGAGCAACCCTCAAAGCCTGAGTCCAAAAAGAGCAAAGGCACAGAAACTGGTATTCAGCAAGCCGGGGTTCAACACACGCCTATGATGGCCCAGTACCTGGCCATCAAGGCGGAGTTCCCGAGCACACTGGTTTTTTACAGGATGGGGGATTTTTATGAAATGTTTTACTCAGACGCCGAACGCGCAGCTGAACTCCTTGACATCACCCTCACTCAAAGAGGGCAATCAGGCGGGCAACCTGTTGTCATGGCTGGAGTCCCGTTTCACTCAGTTGAGGGTTACCTGGCGCGTTTAATTAAAGCGGGCGAGTCGATTGCAATTTGTGAACAGGTGGGTGAGGTCAACAACAAGGGTCCCGTAGAGCGTCGTGTAGTCCGCGTCATTACACCGGGCACACTTACAGATAGTGAATTGCTGAGTGATAAAAGTGAGTCCATACTCCTTTGCATATACGCTGGGGAAAGGGCTGGAGCGCAAGCAGGTTGTGGCCTTGCTTGGCTATCCATCACGAAAGGTGAAATCCACATTGCCCAGTGCTCAAGCGATGAGTTACCTACCTGGGTCCAAAGAATCTCGCCAAGTGAGCTGATCTACAGCCAAGAAATTTCAACTTCCCTTTTAAAGCAAGTGCAGAACAATCTGCAAATTGCTGGACTCGGTTGCACCATGACTCCAAGGGGGGACTGGCAATTTGACGCAGCTCTTGGTTATAAAAAACTAACCCAACTACTGGGTACTTCAACTCTTGAGGCTTGGCACGCACAGGAACACACAAGCGCTCAGGCCGCGAGTGCTGCTTTGCTCACGTTTGCAGAACACACCCAGGGCACAGCCCTAACCCACATCCAAAACCTGATCGTTGAGCGCGATGACAAACTCATTGATTTACCCATAACCACTCGAAGAAATTTAGAGCTCATCCAAACCCTAAAGGGAGAGGACAAACCAACCCTCTTCTCTCTTTTAGATACCTGTATGACTGGTATGGGATCCAGAGAGTTGAAGTCCTGGATTCTTAACCTACCCAGAGACCGCGCAATCGCCAAAGAACGGTTGAACGCTATCTCAACGCTCAAAGGTGAGAATGGTGAGGGAGCTTGGAAACTGATTCGCCAAACCCTAAAAGGGAGCGGAGACGTTCAGCGCATTACTGCTCGGATTGCTCTTGGTCAAGTTCGTCCTAGAGAGTTAATTACGCTCTCAAACGGTATCCTTAAGGCCGAGGCGGTCTCACGTCTTATAGTTGCTGAACAAACCGCTCTTAGTCCTTGGCTATCGCAGATCAGAGCAAATTTAGTGATGGATCCCAAATGTCGCTCTCTTATTGAAGCTGCTGTACTACCCGAGCCCCAGGCATTAATTAGAGACGGGGGTGTCATCAACGACGGATATGACGCTGAGTTAGATGAACTTCGCGCCATTCAAAATAACTGTGATGCATTTTTACTAGACCTAGAGATGCGCGAAAGAGCCCGCACCGGTATTGCCAATTTAAGGGTGCAGTTTAATAAAGTACACGGGTTTTTCATCGAGGTCACTCAGGGGCAGGTGGACAAAGTACCGGACGATTACAGAAGACGTCAAACCCTTAAAAACGCCGAGCGATTTATAACCCCTGAGCTCAAAGCGTTTGAGGACAAAGCACTCTCAGCCCAAGACCGCGCTTTAGCGAGGGAGAAGTTTCTTTATGAAGCCCTCACTCAAAGCCTCACTGAGTTCATTACTCCACTCAGCACAATGGCAAGTGCACTTGCGTCCTTAGACGCACTTTGTGCACTCACAGAGCGCGCTTTAACGCTGAGTTGGTGTGCGCCTGATTTCTCCAACACCGCAAGCATTCAAATACGTGGTGGGCGACATCCGGTTGTAGAAGCGCGTTTACAAGAGTCCGGTGTGAACTTTATCGCCAATGACACGGAACTTGGCTCCACACACCGTATGCAAGTCATCACAGGACCTAATATGGGTGGTAAATCGACCTACATGCGACAGGTCGCTTTGATTGTGGTGCTTGCAAGTATGGGCTCCTACGTCCCAGCTACTCAGTGCACGATCGGACCCATTGACGCAATCTATACGCGTATCGGATCCTCGGATGATTTAGCCAACGCACAGTCCACCTTCATGCTGGAGATGACAGAGGGTGCTCAAATCTTAAACCGTGCAACCTCCAAGAGTTTAGTCTTAATGGATGAAATAGGCAGAGGAACATCAACCTTTGATGGACTTGCATTGGCAAGCGCGATTGCAACCCACTTGCACGACAAGTCTCAGTCGTTTGCACTTTTTGCGACGCATTATTTTGAGCTAACTGAGTTTCCGAGTAAACACCGCCACGCTGTCAATGTCCACGTAAGCGCAGCGGAGAGTGGTCGTGATATTGTTTTTTTGCATGAGATCAAAAGCGGACCTGCTAGTAGGAGTTACGGCATTCAGGTCGCTAGGTTAGCGGGTATGCCAACACCGGTGGTCAATCACGCTAAACAAACGCTTTTAGCGCTTGAAACACAAGCACTCAGTAATCAACAACAAGTTGATTTATTTACCGTAGCTCCAGAGTCCATCGAAGAAGGACCAAGTCCTTTGCAAATCAAGCTCGAGTCACTTGACCCAGATGCAATGAGTCCGCGCGAGGCCCTCGATGCGCTTTACGCCCTTAAAAAACTACTCTAGCCCCCGTCAGCCCAAGTCACCCAACCCGCGTACGAGCTAAGTAAAACGAGCAAACCGAATGCGATGCGGTACCAAGCAAAAACAACAAAGCTGTGAGTTGAAATGTATTTAAGCAACCAGCGCACACATATCCAAGCGCTTATAAATGAAGTCACTGTCCCAACTGCAAATAACGGTGCATCTGCCATGCTGAGCAAAGCACGCGCTTTATACAAACTATAAGCGCCCGCTCCAATCAAAGTTGGAATTGCTAGATAAAAAGAGAAATCAGTCGCTACTTTGCGAGACAAACCAAATAGCATACCGCCAATAATTGTGGCGCCCGAGCGGGAAGTCCCAGGGATCATTGCCAAGCACTGCGCAAGTCCAACCTTTAACGCATCAATAGGCGCCATTGTCTCAACATTTAGAATCCGAGCTTTATCATTGGGGTGCTCATTTGCCGGTCGTTGTCTACCAAAGCCTTCGACCCATAAAATAATTAAACCACCCAGGATAAAAGTACTCGCGACCACTTGCGGCGTAAAGAGATACTGTTTGATCGTATGCCCAAGTAAGAGTCCTAGCAAGACCGCAGGCAAAAAAGCAATCAAAACATTTATTGCAAAACGACGGGCAAGGCGTTGGCTGGGCAGCGCGATGATAGTTGCTGAAATTTTTGACCAAAACACAATTACAACAGCCAAAATAGCGCCGGTTTGAATTGCAATATCAAATACTTTAGCCTTGGCGTCATCAAACTCTATCAATGAACCAACCAGTATTAGATGGCCCGTTGAGGAGATAGGAAGGAATTCGGTTAACCCTTCGACCACGCCCATTACGGCTGCTTTGATCAATAAAATGATATCCACACACGCCCCCC
>TBL_comb48_EPIDRAFT_1002153_pt1 | contig 13830 bp, 11 predicted proteins | sample TroBogEpilimnion_37_FD_10681 | JGI IMG/M metagenome (IMG submission 10681)
ATCCCATGGCCACCTACGACGACGATCTGAACTGGATGCATTCGTCGGGCGGCGATGGCTTTTCCGTGCTCTTCACGGTGAGGGGCGCGATGGATTGGATCAAGATGCACTTTATCCAGCAGCAGCATGCAGACGATGACACAGTCGAGGCGATGAGGATAGGCGAAATGGAGGTGACGGCGGACAGGAGCTCCAACCTGATGGACATGGCGCACATTGCGAATTGCAGGGCGTACCACATTGCGGTGGACAAGGCGACGGCTTGGACGGCGGCCAGGAAGGGCTGGAACAAGCGGAGGAGGGGGGACCACGGCGGCGAGCAGCGTCAGGATGATTCCGAAGACAGGAGGACGATCGAGTTGCTCGAGTATGGGAATGAGCTGCGGTGGATCCCCGCGTGCAAAATCGCCCTGAATGTGAGGGTGCCCAAGCCGGTGGAGGGCCCCCTGACGCTCGACGCGTTCAAGGTGCGCATCAAGACGTTCCCGCTGTATGTGAGCCTGCAGCTCTTCTCCAGCAGCGCGGGGCATACGCACCTGCTCGATGAGATTCTGGGCGACGAGCACGAGGAGCTGGACCAGACGGGGGTGGATCGGATCGTGCTGGATACGGACGCGGGGAGCATGCGGACCACGATTGCCAATGGCGACGCGGCCTGGGCGTGGCAGATGAAGCGGATCGTGGAGCAGACGGACCCCTGCGAGGGGCGCTACGAGGCGTATCTGCGGCTGCTGCGGCTGGGCATCTCGATCGCCTGCACGAGGGCCAACGGGAGCGACAACTATACCAACAGCAGGGTGGCTGCGTACAATCGGTATGCGGAAATTGCCAAGGGGCGCCTCTCGCGGGAGGATGTGCAGGAGGTCTACGACCTGGCGCGCCGGGGCGAAAAGCGCCTGGGGTGTCCCGTGGAGGAGGCGATGCACCTCGTGATGGAGGTTCTGTGCGATTGCAACGAGGAGTGGGGGATGTGGCCCGACAACTTTCACCTAGTGTTTCAGGTGCTGGTGTCGGACATCATGCTGTGCCTGAACTTTCACGATTCGGCCATTGAGGCGGCGCCCAACGGCATTGGGGCGACGCTCATCATCCGGGACGGGGGCGGGAGCTACCGCATCAAGCGGTCGAGCACCGACCCCCCATCCCAGGTGAACCGCAAGCGAAACGGCACCGGGGCGGACAAGGTGATCAACGCGTACAAGAATGCTGTGCAGATGAGCAACCACACGCGCGACTCCCAGTGCAGCTGCCCCGAGTTTTTCACGGACCTCAAGAAGGCGACGGAGCTGAGCATTGTGCAGGACACATGCAACACGTACGTCAGCTCGGGGAGCAAAATGGTGCTCTCCAAGACGGTCTCGGAGATGATGTTTCGGATGTACACGACGGAGCTCAAGGCGGGCAGCGACCCCGCGTCGATGGGCTTTATGCACGCCATCTCGTGGCTGATGACGCGCAACACGACGTCGGCGGACAGCAGCACGTACAAGACCACGTACGAGAATGTGGTGACGAAGAAGCGCGACAAGATGGAATACCGGCAGATGCTGTATGGCTACCTGGCGTTTTGCGGCAACAGGATCGACCCGGCGTGCGAGGAGCGCTTCGCCACCATCGCGGCGGTGGCGCGCAACATCGCGTCGGGGACCATGGGCCTCGATTCGGACGCCCAGCTGTCCGAGGCCTTTTTGGCCGACGTCGAAGAGGAGGATGAGACGGCCTCGACGGAGAAGAAGCGGGTGGATCTCGAGCGGCTGTATCGCATGGCGAGGCCCCTGTTTTTCACGTGCCTCCACACGGCGATAAACGCCGGGTTCATTCAGTGGACCGGAATGCTGGGGCCGCTGCGCGAGTCGCCCGTGCCCGACGCGATCCTGTCGCTGTTTTATCACCACCTGGGCAAGTGCGAGAGCCTGCTGAACCCCAGCATGGTGGACATTTCCGCCAAGCCCCGCGCTCTCGAGGTATCGAGGGCCAGGGGGGTGGCCGTCTCGCTGCTCGCCTATTCGGTGCGCGAGACCATAGAGGCCGGAAGGCGGGACAGCGACAACCACAGGGAGGCCGTGGAGCGCGTGTGTTCTGCCCTCAAGTCCGAGGGCACGCCCCACGCCGCGGTGTCGTGGATCATGGCCGACACGCTTGAGCACATGCTGCGCCTCGACTTCATGGTCATCATGCAGATTTTGTGCCAAAAGTTTGGCGTCCCCGACGACGTGCTGCTGGATGACGTGCTGTCGTGGCTGAGCGAGCCCGACAATAATAATCACAACAACAAGCACGCCGAATTCGACGCCTTCTACGAGGCGCACAGGGCGAGGCGGGGCCCGAATCAGGACGCGGAGCTGATGCTCGGGGGCGGCGACCTGACGCCAGTGGCCAACTGCATGTATCTCACCGACGAGTGCTTCAAGGTGAGCGGGCTGAGCGTGTTTGGCACGCCGGAGGAGCAGATCGATTTCTTCTGCTCGCAGGTGGGCCGCCGGCTGTACAATGAGTTTGGGCACACGCTGAGCAATCGATGCCAGATCGAGAACAAGCGGGAGGGTATCAGCATGGTGTGCAGCATGCTGGAGTGCAACCTGAACCGAAACTTTGAGTGGCCGAGCCTCCTGACGGGCGTCGATGGCCTCAAGCGGTTTTGGAAGGGCTCCCCTCCCGCCATGGGCAAGGAGTCGCTCTCGTTGGCCCCGCTGAGGATGGTCAAGATCGACGCCAACCTGGCCAAGCTCTATGTGGACTACCGCTGGCTGCTCCTCTTTTCGGCCTTGGCGGGATCCAAGGCGGCGCAGTCGTGCCGGTTTGCGGTGGTGACCAACCTCGTGCAGCGCTTCTATCAAAAGTGTGTTCCCCTGCACATGATGACGTCGCCCACCCTCTTCAACGGCCTCCCGTTTCCGGTCATGGGCTACGGCTTTTCCCAGGCCAGCGTGCTCCCCAACGCCCTGCGCCTTTTGAAGCGGCCCAAGAACGAAAACGGCAGGACCATCGGCATGAACGCCCCGATTGTGCCCACGGGCATGGTGGAGGATATGGGCGCCGCCGCGCCGAGGCTGATGCTCGCGCATTCCCTGGGCATGAAGACCGACTCTTTCCTTCCGACCGAGTGTGTGCACTACAGCTTTCCCCACGGCGTGTGGACCCCCGTCTGCCTCGAGGCGGACGTGCAGCTCGACGCAGAAGAGCACATGGCGGCCAAGGGCACGTTTGGGGCCCTCAAGACGGAAAACGACGGTTGCTTCTGGCTCGAGTGCCCGTCGTCTCAAGGCAAGGCCTTCATCAAGGATGTGTCGAGCGCCGANGACGACGGGGCGCTGTCCGGGCGCGTCTCCGTGCCGCTCCGGCCCCTGTGCTTTTATAACAGGCCGGGGATGCTCGTCAAGATCGTTGAGGATGTGGGGGAGGAGAACCCCGTGGAGTCGTTTGCCGTCCTTGTCAGGTATGTNGGGGGCCGAGGCGCATACGAGGCGCTTCGCGCGGACGGCGGGACGATGTTCCTAACGCCCGCGGTGGTCGACCAATGCATCGTGCGCCCGGACGCGCCGTTGCTCGTCGATGCCGACGGGCTCAAGGCCTGCCACCCCAATCTAGAGTTTTCCTTTGAGGCCGAGGGCAGGCCGGTCCTATGCCTGCTGGATTCGCAAGGCGCGCCCGACGACCTGCCTCCGGAGAAGGTGCAAGTGCGCTTCAGGCGGATCCGGAGGGCCGCGCAGTCGAGCATGACGCTCCGTTTTGGATCCACAACGAGGCCGAGGGGCGCAAGCGTGGAGTACGCGTCCATGTGGATCACGAGCAAGTGCGTCCTCAACAAGAGGGACCTATCCCATGTGTGCGAAAGCATCGATTTTTTTTGTGTTCGGCAGCAGCCACAGTAGCTGTGTGCGACGGAAAATATAAAAAAAGTCTTTTTTTTTTCTGTGTTTTAGTTAGCTTTAATTGCTTTAAAGCTGCCAGTGATTGAAAAACCAAAAGCACCAAAAAAAAAAAAAATGACGCCATCNTCACCATGCGGATTGAGTTTCTCCTTTTTCGAGAAAGGAGAAGAGGAGGCTCCGTCCGAAGAAGAGGCCCCACCATGCGAGGAGACACTGATCATCGGATTGAATTACTGGGCGACGCGGATGAGGTGGGTTGACGAGCACGAGGCGAAACGAGTGGCGGATGCTTGCGCGAGAGCGGAGAAGGGCTTTGCTGTGTTGCGAAACGGCGGGACCAGCGCAAAGGTGAACCACATGATCAAGTCGCTGATCCTTTCGCATTCGCTGCCCGCGGGCCTCACGCGCAAACTGGCCCCGTTTATGCCAGAGCCTCCTCTTGATCAGCAGCATCAGCACGGCTTGTGGAAACAGAAGCACGTATGCATCTATGAAATCTTCAAGTCCCTGCTGAAGTCGACGCACGAGCTGCGATACGCCAATAGCAATACGGCTGCGGTTTCGCTGGAATATTCTCGGGCAGTGGATCTGCTGGCATTCATGGAGGGCCAGCGCGAGATGAAGGAAACCATCGAAGCGCATATCGCCATCGAGGCCGCGTGCGCGCTGGTGGAGGCCAAGGAATTTTTCCATAGGCACTTGTTCGGGCGAGGCGGGGGCTGTGTGTACCGCACGGGGTGGTCCTCCAAGTCCTAGTAACTCCTCCTCCTCCTCCTCCTCCAAAAAAAAAGGAGGGCGTCATGCATGAAGTACAGCAGCCACCGAATATTTAAGTGAGAGCCAGCCGTAGGCCATATGACCACCTTGAAAGCTGCCACCTCAGGAGGAGGCGCGAAACGACGGGAGGCGCAGTCGGGCATACTGCACGCGCTGTATGAGCGCTGCACGCAGCCGCACGGGTTTCTGCTGCCCAAGGATTACGCTAGTTGCACCCACGAAGCCATGTACGTATGCCTCGACTCTGGGTACAGCATCTGTAGCCAGTGCGGGGGCGAGCATTTCTGCTGTTGCGGAAAGTGCCCCGAGATCATCACCCATCAGAATGCGCGCGTGTGCGCCATAACGGGGTGCGTTACGCTGGAGAGCGAGTTCAAAGCTGAACGAAACATTAATGAACGTTGCGGCCCCACCCTGTGCAAAACGCGTGATGATGATGAGGACGACCCAGGTAGTTGTGGAGTTGAAAGCACCGTAGAGACCCTAGGGAGCGCATCGAGAAAGGTAGGGGCGAGAAAGAGAGGAGCGTCCTCCTCCTCCTCTATGCTGGAAAGCCGCGTGGGGACCGCCACAGCAGGGAAAAGGCGCGCGACGATTAAGGAAATCATCACGACAAAGGGGGGCGGCGGGGAGCATCTGAGAAGTTTGGTGGAGTGCACCGTGAGNGAGATCCTGCAGTCGGACAAGACACAGCAATGCATGATCCAGGAAAGGAAACGAAACGAGAGCAGAGAAAATTCCGTCCTCGCACGAGCTGTGAGGGAGGTGTCACACATACATGTATTTTGTTTTCTTATATTGCGGCCGGCCCCTGACGGGTGGTGTGTGGTCATAGGCCGTTCATGACAAACGCTGCCTGAGACCCAACATGTTGCACCTCGTGGCGCAAGTGGTGTATCACTGCCGAAAGAACCGTTGCATCGAAACGAATCCGGACGTGGTGGAACAGGCCATAGAGGAATGCACAGAGTCCATCACCAACCTCCTCATCATGTATGGGGGGCCAAGGGTGGTGCGGCAGATGAACAGCGCCTCGAGGTACAGGGAGTTCATCTGCAGCATGCTGTATTTGATGCGCGTCGGCATAACCTTTCAAAACAGACAAATCCTTCCTCGGATGGGAAAGCTGCACCGCCTGCTCCCCCTTCAAGTGCTGCTGCCCTCCGTGTTTAAGATACGCGCCAAAAGCATCACCGAGGGCGAAAACATGGTCAAGATGGATATCAAAAATCTGCCCATTTGATGATATGTATCACGCCGCCTCGAGGCCATCCAGATGGCGCACGTAGGCGTCCCGGTGCTCCTTTTCTGGATATGCGTCCGTCAGCAGCTGGTGCAGGCGGGGCAGCATGATGGCCCTGCCAATCTTGCCGGCCTTGAGATAGTTGGTAATGTGGGCCTGAAGCACCTCAGCATCGTCCCGCTCGATGTCGCGGAGCACCTTGTGCGTCTTTTGGTGCAGATACAGGGCGATCTCGTGCCTGTCGCGCGCCGTATTGTTGTTGTTGTTGTGGTTTACGTCTTGCTTCCGTGCGGGTTCTGGTGTTATTATGGATGTTGGTTGTTCCTCGTTATTGGAGGTGGAGGAGGCTGCAATGAGCTCAGACAACGGTTTCTTCATACTATATAATACACCTTCAAGTTATAGAAATATGCGCCGCTTAAGTAGTGTCCTCAAGTTTTTCAATGCACGACCAGGCTCGCTTGCGCGTGGCGCTCGAAAAGCTGACTGTGGATGTGACCATGAGCTTCTGCCGGCAGTCCACGACCCTGATCACCAGCTCGCACACCCCCCCGCTTGCAGACCGCCCAAAGGCGATGCTCTGTATCCGCGCTGGGCTGACCGACTTGACAAACAGCATGTCATCCAATCCAATCTCGAAAATGTCGCTGGCAGGCAGAGTCGCAAAGATGAGGTAGGCCGAATCCACCGTCTTGACCTTGTAGCTGCCAAGGCACGGCTTGTCGCGCCCCCCCAAGCTCTGCAGCGCAACCAGCACGTTTTGCAGGATCAACACGTCATCCTCGGGAATCCCGTGCGGTAGATCAAAGTCGGGCTCCATCATTTCCTCGGCGGGTTATACGAAAAAAACTAATTTTAGGATTTTAATCTTTTTCCCTCAAAAAAGAGTTTTGGACAGGCTTTATATACAGCGGATACGGGCAGAAAAGCAGCAGCCCCCCTCCAATGCAGCAGCAGCAGCAGGCCTTGCTGAGGATCGGCACCCCGTTTGGTGTGCGGGTAGAAATCTTTCGCGCGTGGCCAGGGGGGGAGGACCTGCTGCTGCTCGCGAGCAACGACTTTTGCGCCCAGAGGAACGGGCAGGTGTTTGCCCGAGTCTGCGCCTGGGAGGCGGACACGTGCTCGGTCCGCAAGGCGTCGGTGGCGCGCCTCCGCGCCGACGCGGTGTGCAAGATGACGACGTACGACGCGAGCTGCAGCAGCGACGACGAGGATCACGAGAAGAAAAGAGGAAAGAAATCCCACGAGGGTAGAAAGAGAGCCCACGAAGAGCCACCGCAGCAAAAGGAGAGAAAGAGGAGGAATAAGAAGAGGAGGAGCGAGGAGGAGGCCTACGAGATAGAGCTTTCGGATTTTAAGAGCCACGTGTTTTATGTTTGGGTTATCGTGTTTGAGGGGCACGACAAGAGCATCGCCCCCCACCCGCCGTCGCAGTTTAGGGTGGAGAACTGCTGCGGCTCGTGCAAGTCGCTGTTCGAACTGAATTTCGATCTCCTCAAGGCCATTGCGCTCCCTAGAAAGGAAAAGGGCGGAGCGCGCGGCGAGCAGATCGCCACGGTCGCGGGGACGTTTGCCATTTGCGCGCCAAAGTATAAGGTGGACTTTCGGGGCGTGCGGTGCTTTCGACTGATGGCTAGGACATGGGAAGAAATCACGCGCGGGATGCGCCTAGAAGAAACTGACGTAGGCGTGTACCTCCTTGTCCTCAAGGCCAACGTGGGAATGCCGATTCTCCTGTCCAACCCTGTGCAGTATGGCGCGGTCCTGGACGCGACGGCGACGGAGGGATGCTACATCGCCAACCGATTGCGGCAGTGCTGCAGCGAGACGGCGCTCCGCACCGAAGTGTGCGAGACGGTGGTGCTGAAGGGCATCAAGTGGGCCTCGCTCGTATCCAACAACGCGCGGCTCCCCAAGGTCCTTGCCGAGTCCCAGAGCTGCATCCACATTTCAAGGAAGGGGGGCGTCATGATGCGCATCGTGATGTCCGAGGTGACGTGGTCCCCCGAGCTCGAGGATTCGGTCCTCGCGCACAGCAACTCGCTCCTGGAAACCCTGCGCTGCGTCCTCAAAGGCAAGGCAGCGTTTTAACGCGGACAGTAGGCGCAAAAGGCTACAATCGAGGCAAAGAAGGTCTTGATGCCGCTCAGGACCAGGTACGTCACGCAGAAGATGGTCAAGAGCGGCGTGCCCGTCGAATAGAGGTCGCTCAGCATCGGCGTGCAGGTGGACGTGGAGATGGCGGTCGAGTATATGGGCACGCCGATGCCCAAGAAAATGGCGTTGTATACGGCATACAAGAGATAATAAGTGCATGATGCACATTCTTGGCTATAGTGTCCGCCGAAACATATTGACCAAGCGGATCCCATCACGATTAGAAGCCCCATAACAAGGATGACACAAAAGTCCAAGACGCAGTTAGCCAGGACGAAATTCCACAGATTGCTACCGCCACACGCTGCGTTGACCGCGTCGTTGGTGGTTTGGCTGAGCGCGTAGCACACATGAGGCAGGAAAACGAGAGGTACGCCAGAGACAGCAGGCAGACCAGGCACGGATTACTATCATTGTTTGGATTGTCCGATCCCAGCATTGTCCCTTTTGCGGCCGAAACCCTCACATCATTTATATTCGCAGTGACCACGAGCGTTAGCGTCTCTTTATCCTCCTCATTGCATCACCGCCGCTAAAAAACCACAGTCGCCTCCTCCACACAAAGCAGAGGATGAGGGCGAACGCGACGCAGCTGCTGAGCCCGGCAATCAGGACGATGCTCCACAGCGGCATGCCACCGTCGCCGCTTGCGCTCGGCGGCGGGGTGGCGGCGGTCTGATGCTGCTGTTGAGAGGAGGGCGGGGCGGCCAAAGTAGGAGAGTTCCACATGATCGAGGTGGACGACGCTTGCGATGCCGCCTGGTGCTCCACCAACATCACCTGCGGCTGTTGCTGCAGCAATCGTCGGGCCGAGGTCGTCGCCACTGCTGTCGAATCTGGCACGCTGCATTGCAGGAAGCTGCCGAGCCCCTTCGCAATGGATCCCCTGCACTGCTGCTGCTGGGCGTTGCTGATGTTGAAGCCTCGGTTCGAGGCCGCCGATAAAATGTAGTGCCCCTGGGATACGACCCGCATATTGTACTCCGCCTCGTGGGGGCGGAACAGCGTTGTCATGCCCGTCCTCGCCTCGGCGCTCGCAATCAGGCATCGGACCAGACTCTGCTGGGTCTGCGGGATCCGCACGCCCGCCAACTGCGCGTCGAGGGCGTCCGCCGCCATATTGTAGGGCTGCTGCGGCGACAGGGTGGTGGAGGAGGAGCACTGCCCCCCCTTGGCCGACGCGTACAGGCATATGCCCTGCTGCACGTGCTCCTCCGAGACATTCTTGCTCGCGATGAGGGTGAAGGTCTCAAAGATGCTGTTTGGAGTGCACTGGATCTGCCACGCCACCGAGGCGCCGCCTTGCTGGCAAGGGGTGCACACGCCGCCCACCTGACCGAAATACGAGGGGGGGCAGTAGATGAGATTGGTGGCGCGCGCATAGCCTGCCTGCGTCCTGTCGCGAAAGAGGATGCGCTTGGTGGAAATGAGGCCGACCGACGTGGGCGTGACGTAGATCACGTCCAGGACGCCCGTCAGCTCGGCAAAGTCCACCGGCGTCGTGTTGGCGTAGACGGACGTCAGGATGCTGCGGTAGAGGAGGGGGCCCCCTTCTGCGGATTGGTTTTGGCACGACGAGGCGAAAATCTCGGAGAGCTCCGAGTGCGTGTGGGTGGAGCTCAGGCCGTCGGGCAGAAGAATGGGCGATGTCATGACGTCGGTGATGAAGGGATTGTTGAGCGGCGTCGCGCAATCGACGCCCAGCCTCGGCGCACGCTTGCACGCGTTGCCGAGCGTAATGACGGGCGGCGACTTGCCGTCGCTCGTCACAAGCTGGCTCTCGATCTGGAAGCAGGCCCCCGTGAGCGTATACTTCAAGCTGCTGCCACTGTACCTCACCAGCGGGTGGCCGAGGGCGTTGTCCATGAGCGACGCAGTCGTCAAGCTGTAGTACTCGATATCCAGGCCCCCAGACTCCGGTATGTAGGCCCTGAGAAACTCCATATGGGCGGGGCGCTCCATGTACACGACGTAGCAGAGCTGCAAGGAGCGAAAGGTCGCAGGGCACGGCTCGAGCAGCACGGCCCTCGGCTCCATGCCGCTCACGTCAAACGACAGGATCTTGGAGGCCCCCTCCCACACATTGTAGATGGTCTGCGGAATCGTCGCCAGCATCACGGGCGGCGTCGACGCGCTCGCGTAGAAGTCCTCAAAGGCGCTGATGTTCACCATCTGCACGCCAATGAGGGAGGAGGCCGGCAGCAGCGTGCCCGCCACCACCACCTGCCGCGTCGCCTTGTTGTAGTACGCCTTGTTATTGCTATTGCGCGTGCTCTGAAACACGGCGCTCCAGTCGGCAACCATCTGCACGTGGGAACCGTCCGCCATGGACACAAACAGCTGCTGCGCGCCGCAGTCGTGAAATGCGATGGAGGCGTCGGGGGCCAGGACCGCCAGCGAGCACACGTCCTGAAACGTCCTGTCGATACTCGCCTGCAAGGGGTAGATGCTGTTGATCAGGGCGTCGGTAAACAGATCAAAGCGCAGCAGGGTGCCGCCGTCGGCCAAGATGACGTAGGAGCCGTCGGGACCGCTATCCACCGCCCTCAGATTGCAAAAACGCGCCTGGCCCGTGGCACCCCCGAGCACGGGCCCGTGGCGGCTGCTGGGGCAGGGCAGCGTGCCGCCCGCCAGCGTGGCCGCAGCGCTCATGGCGTCAAAGGCCGAGCAGAACGCGTTGCATCCGTCCCAGTTGATATTGTTGCCGTCGTCGCACACCTCGCCGGGGTCCAGCACGCCATTGCCGCAAAGCGGCAGTGCGCTCGACGCCTGCCCGGCAGGCACGTCGTAGCACTCTGGCGGCTGCGCGTGGCACGCGAGCAGCAGCAGCAGGGGCAGCAGCAGCAAGGCGGCGCGGATGCGCATCGGCTAACAGTAGAATGCCCTCTGCATATATATTCTTTGCCCCTGTGGGCCCATACAATATAATACGCGGTGTCGTGTCATNTATATGTCGCTCCGCCGCCACTACGCTACCCGACGAGAGGAAGACCTCTTCTCCCTCGCGCGGCCCTCCTCCCTCGCGAGCTGCTACGCCCTGTTCCGGGGCATCTCGTGGCTGAGCGCTCACCCCAAATATGCCCACATCAGCTACATCCTCGCCGAGTACGCCGCCAAGGCCGCCATCTGCGCCTGCCTGCCGCCGTGCAAGGCCAAAAAGTGCAGGCGAATGCTCCAAACCTTCGGCTTCGACGTGGAGTCCATCGGCATGGATACGGTGGGCAAGTCCGTCTTCGACCTGGTCCTGCCCGGAGGAGCCCAGACCGCCACACAGTACAGCTCCAGCGCTGGAGCAGCAGCCTCGCCGGAGCCGCCCGCAAACGTCATTATAGAGGGGCTGCTGCGCAAGCTTCGGGAGCTGGCCTCCCTGCCGTCCAGCTTGGGGGGTGCCCATGGCAAGTTCGCCCACGCGATCAAGGAGAGGCTCGCCGTGCCTCAGGGCGAATCCGCCCGAGACATCCTCCGGAAGGCCGGTAGCGACGCCTATGGTAGAGCGCATCAGTACTGGCTCGAGCTCGGTCTACCCGTGTTGTTCTCCTCCTTTGCGAGTGTGCAAGATGGCCTCCATTGGCTGAGGACCAGCGGCGAGCACGAAATAGAGCAGAGGCTCTCGATGTCGTACGAGCAGCTGCGCCAGTTTGCGCGGCGCATCCAGCCCGAGATCGATCGCCTGGGCCACGAGGCCTTGGACTACCTCCGATTCCTGGACCACCATCATCATGATTCACAACATGCCAAAAAAAGGGCAGCAGCGGAGGCGGCGCAAAAAACCCATTCCGATCAAACCAGCCAGTGACTATTTAAGACGGACAACAGGCCAGCGGCAAATAAATGAGCTTCTACTGCCCCATCGTGGTCACCGCCATGGCCAAAATGTGCTCGTCCGACGACTGGCTGAACGCCGACATCCTCATGCATCGCTCCTCCTCCTCCTCCACCAAAAAGACAAGACGAATGTGAGTCCTGCCCTCTCTTCTTGGATGATGATCATGATGATGAATTCATAAAAGCTCAATTCCGCAGAATCATCACCACGCCCCACCATCAGCAGCTGCCCCCGCTCTCCGTCATCGAAAAGCTGCCCGTGGTGGTGGTGGAGCCGCTCCTGTTTGCGGAAGCNGTCCTCCCCCCTCCTCTGCAGGAGGAGGAGGAAGCAGGCCATGATGATGATGACAGCAGCAGCAGGTTTAAGGTGCTTGTGCTCAAGGCCAAGACCAAGATGAGCGTGGCCACCCAAAGAGCGTCATCCGCCTTTCTCCATTCCGTGCGTAGACTGATGAAGTAGCAGCCCGATTTAGAATTTAAAATTTTAAAATGGAAGCTGTAGATTTTTTTTAAAAAAAAAACAGCAATAATGTTTTAATTTGTGTATATAAGGAAGCCCTTCCTCTCGGCAAATCCAACCGAAACATGCCTCCTTCTCCTGCTACCGAAGAGCCATCCTCTTCTTCTTCAGGAAAAAGGAAAAAGAACGCCGAAGAAGAGGCGCCTGAAGCAGGCAGCAAAAAGTCAAAGGCGGAGGACAGCAGCAGCAAGAAGAAGGGCGGGAAGGAGGAGAAGAAGAAGGAGGAGGAGGCGGAGTTGAAGCGGAAGGAGGAGGAGGAGCAGCTGCGAAAGAATGAGCTGTACCGCATTTGCATGAGCTCTGGGTACGCCCTCGTCCCGCACGCTGGCGATAACACGAAGAGCGCGGAGCAGCTCAAGCAGGCCAGGACGTACAACTGCTTCCTGCACGGCGCGATGAATGCTTGCAGGGCGCAGGCCGACAGGATGCTTGCCGAGATTCAGAGCCCCATGGATGGCACGGGGTTGGTGCGGGCGGTGTTTGATGAGTGTGCCGCGGGCGTGAATCCGCAGATTGCAGCGATTCTCGAGACCTTGTACGAGGATGCGGTCCGATGGATGTGGAACACTTCGAGGTTTCAGGGCAGTTTCGAGCAGCTGCGCGATCAGCTGCGCAACGGGGGCGTGGAGCCGGTGAAGCCCCTGGTCCTTGAGCTGAATCTGCAGGACCAGAGTTTTGAGGATACGGCGCCTGCTCGCGAGTATTTGATGCCGATGGGGGGCGCAGGCCTTCGCGTCGTGTGCGCCCAAACTGGAGCACTGATTGTGGAGATTGGGTTTCATCCTAAGGACGACGCCGCCAGCATGATGATGGAGGTCGACAGCCGCTATGGCACTATGTTTGATTACCTTCGGCTCGCCGCGGACACCATCAGGTGTCACCCGCTGCTCCTGAACCATGCGGGCGCCGACGCGGTGGAGGTGGCGGTGGATCATGGGATTCGCGAGGCGGCCGAACGGGCGGCGTCTCGGATCGCAGAACTCTATGATGGCGAGGTTGACGCGACGAAGGAGGCGATTGTGCGCCTCGAGGCGGAGGCCAAGGTGCTGCTGAACTCGGAGGAGTTGGACAAGCTGCTGTGCGACAAGGACGCCGCCAAGGAGAATTTTGAGTGGCAGCGGCGGATGCTCCAAGTGTACCAGGATCACATGCAGGAGCTCGAGCAGAGGAAAAAGGACCAGCCAGGCGACGTGCAGCGCATGCTGGGCGCTCAGGAGGAGATGATTCGCGCCTGCGAGGAGCGCACTGCGCTGCTCAAGGACGTGTATGAGGACAAGGTGGATGCGCACGAGAATGAGCTGATGAATATGCGCGAAAAGTCGAGGGAGGCCTCTGCTTGTGAGGACAGGATGTTGTTGCTCCGCACCCTCCCGTGTCAAAAAAAGGACGAGATGGCAGCGGACGCGTTTGGAAACCTGGTGTCGAAGAATGTGGAG
>TBL_comb48_EPIDRAFT_1002161_pt1 | contig 13809 bp, 16 predicted proteins | sample TroBogEpilimnion_37_FD_10681 | JGI IMG/M metagenome (IMG submission 10681)
GCAGGAAAGCACCGCAATCGCAAGCACTGAGGTTCGAAGTGAGTGAGTGCTTGTTCCAGACCAATGAATAAGCGAGTGACGAATGCGTTCAAGGGCGCTGATTGTTCGGTGATCGGTGAGCGGGAGTATCACAGGTAAGAAACCTGCTGGAATCGCATACATGACTTCGACCCAGAGCGGCTCACTCGATACATTCGCTGAGATTCGATACTCATTGATGAACGAGGCATCGCCAAAGCCAAAGTGGAGNCCACTCATGATGAGCACACAATCAAAGGCGATCAGATTCCAGGAGGCGATAGCAANCCCTGCCGNGATGGCAATAAGTACGTANCCCACAATGTAGGCGACAAANTTCTTCCGNGGATGTGATGGAATCGAGATGAGGTGATCAATCGCGCCATGCGGAATGCCGAGCGCAATTCCAAGGAGAGCGATTGAGATCTGCCAAGAGAGAGATAACTCAACTCCAAAAATATGGAGAGCGATGAGAGCTGCGATCGCAATCAAGACCGCTGATCGAGAGGCGGTTACCGTCAGCCGATAAACATCGGAAAGTCTGCTTGCCACACTGCGAGCCTATTTCATTGCGCTCGCGAATGGGAGAGGATTGGCCTATGAACCACCTTCACTACATAGGAGTTCTGCTCTTTATTGGTCTCTGTGGCGTCGGGGTTAACGTCTTCTTCAAAACTGGCCTCGCCCGTAGGTGGCGAATATTCCTCATCACCGATCTTTTAATCCTCGCCCTCTATACGGCATGGGATTCATGGGCTATTTATAAGCGAAATTGGTACTTCGATCCTGCTCAGATCTTGGGAGCTAAAGTCCTCTTCTCGATCCCGATTGAAGAGATTCTCTTCTTTATCGTGGTGCCATTTACCACCGTCGCAACGTATTTGGCGCTCAAGAAACTCACCGGCTGGGAGCGCGATCGAAAATGATCTATTCCGATATTGCTCTTGATGCCGTATTGATCGCAGTGATCTTTGATCTCTTTATTCTCCGAAGTCAGATGGTAACCCGTGGCCTCTTCTGGCTGAGCTACGGATTAATCTTGCCATTTCAACTTCTCACCAATTGGTGGCTGACATCGAAGTTGATCGTGATGTATACCCCTGCCTCAATTATCGGCCGTCGGTTAGCGGGGGCGCCAATTGAAGATCTACTCTTTGGCTTCTCGATGATCTTGTTGACACTCTCGCTCTGGGATTATTTTTCCAATAGAGCGCAATCATAAAAAGTTTAAAGTACCTTGGAGAGGAAGCTCTTCGTTCTCTCTTCTCGGGGATTACTGAGAACATCTCCAGGCTTGCCAGATTCGACAACGACTCCGCCATCCATGAAGACGAGCGAATCTGCAACTTCGCGAGCAAAGCCCATCTCATGAGTCACAACAATCATCGTCATTCCGGTGGATGCCAGCTCCTTCATGACATCGAGAACTTCACCCACTAATTCTGGATCAAGTGCAGATGTGGGTTCATCAAAGAGCATCAGCTTCGGCTTCATCGCAAGGGAACGGGCAATCGCTACTCGCTGTTGTTGCCCACCAGATAGGTGAGCCGGGTAGTGATCTAATTTTTCAGCAAGGCCAACGCGAGCGAGTAGCTTCTTGCCCTCTATCTCAGCATCACTGACGTTAACACCTTGAACGCGGATCATTCCAGCGGTCACATTTTGTAGCGCGGTCATGTGAGGGAAGAGATTGAATTTCTGGAAGACCATCCCGATTCCACTGCGCTGGGTAGCAGCCTCACGAGCCTTTAATTCATAGATCTTTCCGGCACTTTCACGGTAGCCAATTAAGGTGCCATCTACGGTAATGCGACCAGAGTTGATCTTCTCGAGGTGATTGATGCAGCGCAGGAACGTAGATTTACCTGATCCTGATGGGCCGACGAGACACATCACTTCTCCGCGAGCAACCTCAAGGGAGATTCCCCGGAGAACGTGATTATTTCCAAATGATTTATGAACGTTCTCAGCAATAACCATATTTGTCATGATGCCACCCCAATGAGTGCAGAGTGACCGCGAGCAAAGCGCTTCTCAACGTAATACTGGATAACCATCAAGATGGTTGTAAAGAATAGGTACCACGCAGAAGCAACGAGAAGCAGTGGGATTGGGTTATAAGTCTCTGCTGAAATATCACGAGTACGTGCATAGAGATCAGTCACCAAAGGTACTGCCGTAACGAGTGATGTGGTCTTCAACATCGAGACGATCTCATTTCCGGTTGGCGGAATAATGATTCGCATCGCTTGTGGGATAACCACGAATCGCATGGTTGTCCACCAACTCATGCCAAGTGCAGTTGCAGCTTCTTCTTGACCTGAGTCAACAGAGAGAAGTCCGGCGCGCACAATCTCTGCCATATAGGCCGCTTCATTAAGTGAGAGGCCAATGACAGCGATCCAGAACAAGGAGAATTGTTGCGAGATTGTTTGGTGGAAACCTAAATAGAAGTTATTGATATGTATGAAGGGAATACCAAAGAAGAATGAATGATAAATCGTTGAAAGAAGTCCCCAGAAGACAAGTTGGACATAGACCGGGGTGCCGCGGAATGCCCAGATAAAGAGCCATGCGACGCTACGAAATACTGGGTTAGGTGATCTGCGCATTACAGCGAAAGAGATACCTAAAATTATTGCAAAGAACATGGAGAGCGCCGTGAGTGCAAGAGTCACTCCTGCGGCATGGATAACGCGGCTATCGAAGAGATACTTACCAAAGGATTTCCAGTCATATGCGCTGCGGTGGGCAGCATCAATGACAAAGGCTGCAGATAGAGCAGCCAAAAACAGTGCCACTACCCACCGAATTGGGTGGCGCAGTGGCACTGCCTTAATTGGTTCGTGGTTAGTTGATTGCACCGTTCACGCCAAATGAAGAGACTGCGCCAGCTTGGACGCCCCACTTCTTGAGGATCGCTGCATACTGACCGCTCTTATAGACATCATTGAGAGCGAGTGAGATTGCCTTTACGAGTGTTGAACCCTTAGCAGTTGGGAATCCGTAGGGAGCAGCTCCATAGATTGCACCTGCAAGAACGAGCTTGCCCTTGCTCTGCGCAACTGCATCTTCTGTTACTGGTGAATCAGCAGTAAGTGCGTTAGCGCGACCAAGAACTACTGCAGCAGTCGCTGCATCTTGAGCATCGTATGAGAGCGGAGTGATCGCCTTCTTGCCAGCCTTGAGGCAAGCAGCTGACTTGGCCTTGAGATCGTCAACTTCTGTGGAACCAGTCTGAACTGCAACAGTTAATCCGCAGGCATTATTTGGATCAACGTTCTTTCCCTTTGGCGCTGCCCACTGGATTCCAGCGGTGAAGTAGTTTGCGAAATCAACTTGAGCTTCGCGCTCTTTAGTATCAGTGAATGATGAGACGCCAGCATCGTATTTTCCACCCTTAATTGCAGGGAGGATGGAATCAAAGGTAGCGACGACATAATGGACCTTGACTCCAAGGTCTGCAGCTACAGCGTTAACAAGTTCGACTTCCCAACCGATTGGATTGCCCTTGGCATCCTTGAATTCATTTGGACGGTATGTGGCATCTACACCGAAGGTGATGTAGCCATTCTTCTTAACGGAAGCTGGTAGTTGAGCGATTGCTGCGGCATTTGTTGCAGCAAATGCACCGGTTTGTGATGCAAGCAGAGCAGCGACGGTGAGGCCAGCAGCAACTGCAATCTTCTTAGATGTTGTGAACAAGAGAGCGACTCCTTCAATAGTGATGGCTACGGTGGGCGACGTTGACCCGTAGAGCGTGAAGTCTACCCCTCACTGCACGCTTAGAATAAGCGCATGCATCCAGAGATAACCTTGCTCGACGGTGGCTTATCGACCGCTCTTGAGGAGCTAGGGGCAGATCTCAACACCTCACTCTGGTCTGGCGAGTTGTTGCGAACTCATCGCAATCTCATTCGAGCAGCCCATCAATCATTTGTCGATGCTGGTGCGAAGATCCTCATTACGAGTTCCTACCAAATAACGTATCCCGGTTGTGAAGCTCGGGGTTGGTCGCGAGAAGAAGTTACCGATGCGCTTCGTGCTTCAACAGAACTTGCGAGATTTGATGGTGTGAAAGTTGCAGCATCAGTCGGCCCATATGGCGCATTTCGTGCAGATGGCTCTGAGTATCGCGGTAACTATGGACTTACTATCGAAGAACTCAAGAATTTTCATCGAGAGCGCCTACACGTATTGATCCACAGTAACCCTGATTATTTAGCGATTGAAACTATTCCAGAAGTGACAGAGGCGAAGGCGATACTTGAGCTACTACAAGAAAGTGGCTCATCGATCCCGTTCTGGATCTCGTTCTCATGTAAAGATGAAGGACATATTTCTTCCAGCGAACTCTTCGCAGAGGTAGCTGAACTTGTATCGAGCGCTCCATATTCAATGGGTGTGGGAATCAATTGCACAGCACCACACTTCATCACTCCTCTCATGAAATCAGTCAAAATTCCTACACAATTTGTTCTCTATCCAAATGCTGGTCGTGAGTGGGATGCCCTTAATAAGAAGTGGCTCGGAGATCAGAGCACGGCCTTTACTCCTGAGCAGATTTCCGAGTGGGAGTCTGCTGGCGCCACCATTATCGGAGGTTGTTGTGGGGTTGGGCCTGCGGATATCGCAGTATTGGGTAGTTTCATCGCGCAGTAATCGCACCAACCGATTAAATTTCTCCCATGCTTGGTGGAATTAACAACTCGATGTTCTTTGAGGCCTTTGGTGGCTTCGTCATCATCCCGATCTTTGTTCTCTTTTTGCGCTGGGCATTTCCTTCCAAGAAAAATCACACTGAGATTGCTCGTCGACGAGAGATTAAGAAATCCCTCCGCGAATTGAAGAAGAGGTAACCATGGGCCTAGCAGTCGTTACTGGTGGTTCTCGCGGACTTGGCTATGAGACGGCTCGCGCCTTGAAAGAGGCAGGTCACAAGGTTCTCTTGGTCGCAAAGGATCAAGAGAGATTAGTTGCATCGGCAACCACTCTTGGCTGCGAATTCCGCGCTGTTGACCTTGCAGATATCGATTCTGCGCGCACCACCTTTCAAGAGATTCTGGCTACCTTCGGAACGCCAGAGATTCTCGTCCTGGCTCACGGTGTGATGAGTGAGAAGATGTCGAAGACGCTACGTACGACAAATGAAGAGTGGCGACGGGTGATGGCAATCAACCTTGATTCTGTCTTCACCGCAATCAACATTCTTGGTGCACCAATGGCAGAAGCCCGAAATGGTCGCATCGTTATCTATTCCGCTTGTCTTGGACGAATGTCCGGACCAGGTAATGCCGGCGGATTAGCGCCTTACCGCATCAGCAAAGCTGGTGTGAATGCCCTTGTTCGCAACTTGGCGCATGAGACTGGACATGGATCGCGTGGATTGCTGGTTGATGCGATCTGCCCCAATCACACCAGAACAGATATGGGTGGTCCTGATGCTCCGCTCTCTGTCGAAGAGGGCGCTGATACTGCAATCTGGTTAGCAACACGTGCCTTTGATCCGTCCGCTGATAAGACTGGCTTTCTCTGGGAAGAGCGTCGAATTATCGAGTGGTGAGGTTCTAAGATCTGGGGATGTACATTCCGCCAGCGTATGAAATCACCGATTGGAACGAGATCACATCTTTTGTTTCACATGCACGTGCTGGCGAATTTGTCACTGTAAATGCAGATGGAATTCCAGAAGCTTCGACTCTGCCATTCACCTGGTATCCACAACAGCCAGATCACAACTCACAGATTAAAGATTATGGCCGGGTGACAACACATATGGCCCGTTCTAATCCTCAGTGGTTAGGTATAGAAGATGGCGCTCCTGCATTGATCATCGTCCACGCGCCAGGTGCATATGTATCTCCTGTGAACTATGCAAAGAGCACAGAGAGCGGAAAGGCTGTTGGAACGTGGGATTATCAAGTAATCCACCTTCGCGGAACAGTTGAGGTGTTGCACGACCCGGCAGAAATAATGCAGATCGTCAGCGATTTACAACGTGATCATGAAGCAGAACGAGAGAATCCATGGGATCTCGCCTCTGCGAACCAAGATTTTCTACAGGAACTCATCAAACATGTCGTCGGCTTCACGGTAAATATCACAAGCGTTGAGGCGAAATACAAACTTGAGCAAAAAGAGAAGCAAGATGACCGTGCAAAGATCGTGAGCGATTTGCAATCGTCAGAGCGAACTGGAGATCAGTACGTTGCCGGAGAGATGAAGCGCCTCTTTAATTTATAAAGAGTTAGTTTGGCTTCTTACCGATTGAAAGCGGCTTACTTGTCTCGGCAAAGAAATCATTTCCTTTGTCGTCGACAACGATAAAGGCTGGAAAATTCTCAACCTCAATCTTCCATACCGCCTCCATGCCGAGCTCTTCATAATCAAGAACATCAACTTTTTTGATGCAATCTTGCGCTAGGCGAGCAGCAGGTCCACCGATGGAGCCGAGATAAAAGCCGCCATGGGCTTTACAGGCTTCTGTTACCTGCTTTGATCGATTCCCCTTAGCGAGCATCACCATTGATCCGCCAGCAGCTTGGAACTGATCAACATAGGAATCCATACGTCCCGCCGTTGTTGGACCGAATGATCCTGAGGCATATCCAGCAGGTGTCTTTGCCGGACCTGCGTAATAGACCGCATGGTCCTTGAAATATTGTGGGAGTTCTTTGCCTGAATCTAGAAGTTCTTTGAGCTTTGCATGTGCCAAGTCGCGAGCAACGATCAACGTGCCATTGAGTTCGAGGCGAGTTTTAATTGGGTACTGCGAGAGGATCTTTAAGACATCTGCCATCGGCTGGTTGAGATCTACTTTTACAACATCATCGTTGAGGTGCTCATCCGTTGTTTCAGGTAAGAAACGAGCAGGATCGCGCTCAAGTTTCTCGAGGAAAATACCTTCCTTAGTGATCTTGCCCTTTGCTTGGCGATCTGCGGAACAAGAGACTGCAATAGCAATCGGCAGTGATGCACCATGGCGAGGAAGTCTGACAACGCGAACATCGTGACAGAAGTACTTTCCGCCAAATTGCGCACCAATACCAAGTGTTCGAGTGAGTTCGAGAACCTCTTGTTCAAGGTCGAGATCACGGAATGCTCGACCAGTGGCCGCATTTCCCGTTGTTGGCAAGGAATCTAAGTAATGAGTAGAGGCAAGTTTCGCGGTCTTAACAGTGTGCTCGGCACTTGTTCCGCCGATCACGATTGCCAGGTGATACGGAGGGCATGCCGCGGTTCCTAGTGAGCGAAGCTTCTCATCGAGCCACTTCATAAATGTTGTTGGGTTAAGTACTGCCTTCGTCTCTTGGTAGAGGAAGGACTTGTTCGCAGAACCGCCACCCTTGGCAATGAAGAGGAAGTTGTACTCATCTGCATGATCAGAAGCCGAATAAATCTCTACCTGTGCGGGGAGATTATTTCCTGTGTTCTTCTCTTCCCAAGTTGTTACAGCTGCCATCTGTGAATAGCGAAGATTAAGTTTTGTGTAGGCATCGTAAACTCCGCGAGAGACTGAGATCTCATCTTTCTCCGATGTGAGCACGCGTTGACCCTTTTTGCCCATGACCAATGCGGTTCCTGTGTCCTGACACATAGGAAGTACGCCACCTGCTGCAATATTGGCATTCTTCAAGAGATCAAGTGCGACGAAGCGATCATTGGGCGAAGCCTCTGGGTCAGTCATGATCTTTGAAAGTTGTTCTAAATGCTCATCACGGAGGTAGTGGGAGATATCGTGAATTGCTTCTGTTGTTAATTGTGCAATCGCTTCAGGGGATACCTTGAGAAATTCCATTCCTTCAGCGGAAAATGTCGAAACACCTTCGGTTGAGACGAGGCGATATTCCGTCTTATCTTCACCAATAGGTAGGAGATCTTCGTAGATGAACTCAGGCATTCTCTGTTGCGCTCTTCTTCTCTGATTTCACGGCATCGAGCTTTGCCTTTGCGCCATCGAGCCATTCTTGGCAGATCTTTGCTAAAACTTCACCGCGTTCCCACAGTGCAAGTGACTCCTCGAGTGAGGATTGCCCGGATTCGAGTTCTGCAACGAGATCAACAAGTTCGTCGCGAGCCTCTTCGTAGGAAAGCTTCTTCTCAGCCATGGTCCTCAATCTACTCCTGTGGTGCGGCCGGGAGTGCGGCGTCGGTAGTGGCAGCAACCACACCTTCTGCGACCTTGATGCTGATGTGGTCTCCAGGCTTGAGTGCTGCTGCTTTTCGTACGATCTCACCCTTTTGGGTCAGCACTACTGCATATCCCCGATCGAGAGTGGATTGTGGTGAGAGAGTTCGAAGTTGTGCCTTGAGCGAGTCGAGATCCTCAGAGCCCAAAGCAAGTTCACCCTCCATCGCTCGAAGTGATCGACTCTTAAGAGCAGCGACGATTTCGGCGCGTGAGCTCAGCATGGAGTAAGGATCTTTGAGAATAGGCCGACTCGTCAGCTGCACAATCGAGTTCGATTCATTGAGGAGAAGATTTTTAAGATAACGCAACGAACGATCCTGAAGATTTCCAATCTTGGTTAATTCTTCAACGATATCGGGGACAACTCGCTTACCAGCATCAGTTGGAGTAGAAGCGCGCCAGTCGGCAACTAAATCGAGCAGAGGTGCATCTTTCTCATGGCCGATTGCGCTGACAATAGGAGTCTGCGCTTGTGCTGCGAGTCGTACGAGCGTCTCATCGCTGAAGGGCAGAAGATCTTCAAAGGATCCACCACCTCGAGTAATGATGATGACATCGACATCAGGATGGGCATCAAGTTCTGCGAGTGCAGCAGATACTTCTGTTACGGCCGCAGCACCTTGGACCGCAACCTCGCGAATTTCAAAACGAACCGATGGCCAACGTCGCTTTGCATTTTCGACGACATCTTTTTCGGCATCAGAATTTCGACCACAGATCAAACCGACTGCCGTTGGGAGGAATGGCAGATCTTTCTTGCGATCTGCAGCGAAGAGTCCCTCTGCTGCGAGTTGGTTCTTCAGAAGTTCTAATCTAGCGAGAAGTTCCCCGACTCCTACTTGTCTGATCTCTTTTACGTTCATGGAGAGTGATCCGCTCTTGGCGTACCAAGAGACCTTGGAGTACATCACTACGCGAGCATTTGCGGGAAGTGGGTTGACCGCTTCGAGTACCGACTTGTGGCACATGATCGAGAGGCTCATATCTGCACTGGTATCACGCAGACGCATGAAGACCATCTGGGCGCCAGGTCGAACTGTGACTTCTGAGAGCTCGCCTTCGATCCAGACCGGACCTAATTTGCTCAGATAATCGCCAATTGCTTCGGAGATGACGCGGACCGGAAGTGGTTCCTCCGCTGAGTTCTCGAGCATGAGCCAACTCTATTAGGCTGGCCCCATGGGAAAGCGAGTTTTATTAGCCGCTCCGCGCGGATATTGCGCAGGTGTTGATCGTGCAGTTGTCGCCGTTGAGAAGGCGCTCGACCTTTACGGCGCTCCGATCTATGTCCGCAAACAGATCGTCCATAACAAACACGTGGTTGCGACTCTCGAAGCTCGCGGCGTCATCTTTGTTGATGAGACGAGCGAAGTCCCCGAAGGATCTACCGTTGTCTTCTCGGCCCACGGCGTATCTCCAGCAGTCCATGAAGAAGCTGCTTCTCGTAATCTCAAGACAATCGATGCCACTTGTCCACTCGTAACCAAAGTGCACCATGAGGTGAAGCGCTTTGCAGCCGATGATCTGGACATTCTCTTGATCGGCCACGAAGGGCATGAAGAAGTTGAAGGCACCGCAGGAGAAGCCCCAAATAATGTTCAACTTGTTGATGGTGTTGATGGAATCTCATCACTCAAAGTTCGCGATGAATCAAAGGTCGCTTGGCTCTCTCAGACCACGCTCTCCGTTGATGAAACACTTCAAACTGTCGCCGCTCTGAAAGAGCGCTTCCCTAATCTCATGGATCCACCTTCAGGATGACATTTGTTATGCAACCCAGAATCGCCAAGTCGCAATTAAGCAGATCGCACCACAAGCCGATCTCGTCTTAGTTGTTGGATCCACTAACTCTTCAAATTCTGTGCGTCTCGTTGAAGTCTCGAAAGAGTATGGTGCTAAGGCCGCATACTTAATCGATTACGCCGCTGAGGTTAAAGATGAATGGTTTGATGGCGTCGAAACAATCGGTGTTTCAAGTGGTGCATCAGTCCCCGAGATCTTGGTTGACGATCTTCTGAAAGAGTTAGCAGGACGAGGGTTTGCCGATGTCGAGACTGTAACGGCGATGGAAGAGCACTTACTCTTTGCCATGCCACCTGAACTTCGCAAAGACCTTAAAGCAGCTGGAAAGTAATCACTCAATCCAGTTAAGGGTGCGCTCTACTGCCTTCTGCCAATCGGAGTAACCACGTGTTGGAAGTTCACTCTCTTTGTTAGGGCGCCAACGTGCAGATTCCCGCCATTGATTGCGCAATGAATCGAGATCTGGCCAAACGCCGACCGCTAAACCAGCTGCATAGGCTGCACCCAACGCAGTTGTTTCGCTGACAACTGGGCGAGAGATATCGATCTGCAGGATATCTGATTGAATCTGCATACAGAGATTATTTAAAGTGATGCCGCCATCAACGCGAAGCGCTGAAAGTTCGACGCCGGTCTCCGCTGCCATTGCATCAATGACATCCTTCGTTTGATAGGCGATCGCCTCAAGCGTTGCCCGAGCGATATGTGCCTTTGTGGCTGCTCGAGTAAGACCTACGAGTACGCCTCGGGCATCGCTGCGCCAATATGGCGCAAAGAGCCCAGAGAACGCTGGGACAAAATAGACGCCGCCATTATTGGGAACTGATTGAGCTAGCTCTTCAATTTCAGAGGCGCTCTGAATGATTCCCAACTGATCACGAAGCCATTGCACGGCAGAGCCAGTCACTGCGACTGAACCTTCCAGGGCATATCGCGCCGGCGCTTCACCAAATTTAAAGCAGAGCGTTGTTAGCAAGCCCTTCTTCGAGCGAACGATCTCAGTTCCGGTATTGACGAGTGCGAAATTTCCAGTGCCGTAAGTGCACTTGGTATCGCCACGTTCAAAGCAGAGTTGTCCAACCATCGCTGCATGTTGATCGCCGAGGATGCCGGCGATAGGAACTTGCGCACCAAAGACGCCATCACTCTTCGTGTGGCCATAAATTTCTGATGAGCTTTTAATCTCTGGTAGGGCGGATTCTGGAATTCCAAAATCAGCGAGTAGTGAACCATCCCAGGTGAGTGATTCAAGGCCCATCAAGAGCGTTCGCGATGCATTGGTGACATCAGTGACGTGAAGTCCTTGCGTCAGATTCCAGATTATCCAGGTATCAATCGTTCCAAATAAGAGTGTCCCTGATTCTGCCGCAGCCTTCACTTCGGGGACATTGCGGAGTAGCCAACTCATCTTGCTTCCTGAGAAGTATGGAGCGATTGCCAGCCCTGTTATGTGAGTTGCCCGATCCTTCTGGTCTTGGGTGAAATCATCCAAAACCACTTGGCCACGAGTGTCCTGCCAAACAATTGCGTTGTAGAGGGGCTTTCCGGTTGTGCGATCCCAGGCAACGGTCGTCTCCCGTTGATTCGTGATCCCAATTGCAGAGAGATCAGAGCCAGTGAGGCCAGCCCTGCCAAGTGCATCGGTGATAACAGTGCAGACCTTCGACCAGATTTCCAGAGGATCATGCTCGACCCATCCAGGTGCCGGCATGATCTGACGATGTTCTTCTTGAGAGGAAGCAACAACTGCTCCCGTTTCATCAAAGATCATGAAACGGCTACTTGTTGTTCCTTGGTCTAGCGCCCCCACATATCTCATACCCACTATCCTAAAGCGGTGTGGAGTTCTAAGTCAGCCCTTAACCGAGCCCAACGGCAGGCGGCAATAACCTCCCTTGAATCTGATGAGTTCGACATCCTGGTCATTGGCGGCGGTGTAACTGGGGCGGGAATCGCACTCGATGCAGCGACGCGAGGCTTGAAGGTCGCCCTTATTGAGAGCCAAGATTATGCAGCCGGCACCTCCTCTCGTTCCTCAAAATTGATCCATGGTGGTCTGCGGTATCTCGAGCAATACGACTTCAAGCTCGTTCGTGAAGCCTTACATGAACGCGAGTTGATGGTGACGACCCAGGCACCACATCTTGTTAAGCCACTCTCTTTTCTCTATCCATTGCATAACAAGGTTCGTGAACGAACCTACGTGGGTGCTGGAATATTTCTCTACGACATTCTCCGCGGTCTTCAACGAGCGCTGCCTAACCACAAGCACTTAAGTCACAAGCGGGTGCAAGAAGCGGCGCCATGTTTGAATCCAAAGATTGTGCTCGGCGGCATTGAATACTTTGATGCGCAAGTCGATGATGCCCGCCACACGATGATGATCTTGCGAACCGCCGCGTTATACGGCGCCGTTCTTACAACGCAGACTCGAGCAGAGTCTCTCATCCGTGATGGTGAAAAAGTTGTGGGAGTGGAAGTTACCGATCTCAGCTCAGGCAAACGATTGAAGGTCAAAGCAAAGTCGACAATTATGGCGGCTGGTGTCTGGAGTAATGAACTCCATCAACATTTTGGAATTACCGCAAACTATTCAGTTCGGATGAGCAAGGGTGTCCATATCGTTGTACCGCGCTCTGCCATTGATTCATCAGTCGGCATGATTCTTAAGACCGCGGTCTCGGTACTCTTCGTGATTCCTTGGACCGCGGATAAGTGGTTAATTGGTACTACTGATACTGATTACACGGGGGATAAGGTCAATCCATTAGCCGATGCTGCAGATGTTGATTACATTCTTGAACAGGTCAATAAGGTCTTAGTTAAGCCACTTACCCGTTCTGATCTCCTCGGCGCCTATGCTGGCTTACGTCCACTCGTCTCATCTGAGGGCGCTTCATCGACAACGAAGATCTCACGTGAACATATTGTTGATCATCCAGTTCCAGGCTTTGTCAGCATCGCTGGTGGAAAGTACACGACCTATCGAGTCATGGCGAAGGATGCGGTTGATGCCGCAGCTAGTGATATGGGCCGTGCTATTCCAGAATCTGTTACTCGTGGAACACCAATCCTTGGAGCCGATGGCTACCACGCATTAGTGAACTCTGCTGATCGTTTAGCAAGAGATCTCGGTATTTCACAGAGCGAAGTGATTCGACTCCTTGATCGTTATGGCTCTGAGATCTTTGAGTTTGGTGAGATCATCGCCAAGAACCCTGAGTTAGCGCATCCACTTGGTCATGGTTGTGATTACCTCGGAGTTGAGATCTATTACGCGGCCTCTCATGAAGGTGCGATGAGTGTCAGTGATGTGCTGCTGCGGAGAACGCGCGCATTCTTTGAGACCGGTGATTATGGACTTTCGGTCGTGAATAAAGTTGCCGAGATTATCTCGCCATTGCTTGGTTGGAGTGCAGCCGATGCACAGGCATCAATTCGTGAGTATGAAGTGCTCGTTCAATTAGAACGCGAAGCAATCATTCCCTAAACGGAATTAATTGCTTGTGATCTGCTCTGATTGGCGAGAGCGATAGATGTAATAACCCCATGAACCGATAGCACCGATCGCAAGATATGGTGCAACTGCCGCGAGTGAGGTCACTAGATCGAGCCCAAGGCGGGCAAGGTGAAGACCTACGCCACCTAAGGTGCAGAGAACGAGAATCGTTGAGAAGAGAAATGCGAGCGGTGGATTTACCGCTGTTGCAAATTCGCTGCCAGAGCGACCAAGGTAGATACCGCCGGCAATTGCTAAGAGAAGTGCAATCCCTGTGATGGCTCCGATCTTTCCGATC
>TBL_comb48_EPIDRAFT_1002166_pt1 | contig 13794 bp, 15 predicted proteins | sample TroBogEpilimnion_37_FD_10681 | JGI IMG/M metagenome (IMG submission 10681)
ACTGACTTTTGAGCAGCTGATAACGCTTCTTCTCCCTCGCCTAACTCCACAAGAGCGTGGGCAATCTTTTGATCACAGCGGGCAACATTGATTACTTCTTTAATATTTTTAAAGAGAACCCGAGCTTCCCTGAATGCTTCTAATGACTTCTCATGCTGGCCAAGCTCACGGTGCGCACAACCTATTAAATGAAGATCATTTGCTGCGCCAGACTCATTTCCTTCGACAAGATGCTCCTGAACGCACTCACGCATACACTCGATTGTCTTCTCATAATTCTTTGAACCAAACCACCATTCGCCAAGTGTGCAAGCTAAATCAATAGCTAAAGGAGATTTAGATTCGCGAAGCAATTCGACTGCTTTACTCATTGCATATGCTGCTTCTGAGTTTCTTTTTAATTGGTTGAGGTTGTAACCAATTGCCGAGTATGCCTGGGCCAGGCCGTCTGACGGTGCGACAGCTCCGAGTTCGGTATAAATATCACGGGCAGTCTCAGCGAGCGCAAGAGCTTCGTCATATTGTCCACGGGCATAAATGCGAGCGCTCAATTCATAATAAGTATTAGCACGCTCTAGTCCAGTAGTTTCTGGAATTCTTTCCCACAGCATTTCTTCAGTGATGATGTCATCTGATCCTAAATCGTCATCTTCACTCAATGTGGGCCCCTTCTACCTGGTGATAAATGAAACTCTAGCAAGGCACGGCTTGGCGCGCAGGCGCAACGCAGAGAAGTATCCTTAGAAGATGCCGATCAACCGACGCCAATTTCTTAAGACTGGGCTCATTGCTTCAGCTGCCACCACGCTTGGAGCAGGCTCAGCAGGTGCATCGATTAATAAAGATGTCACCAACGGTTCGCGCTCAAAGCCCCACATTGCTCTCACCTTCCACGGGCAAGGTGATCCTGTCATTGTTGGCAAGCTCTTAGACATACTCAAGAGCACTTCAACGCCCATATCCGTCTTTGCCATTGGCACCTGGCTCCAAGGATTCCCATCTGTTGCAAAGCAGATGCTCGATGCTGGCTATGACATCGGAAACCACACGATGCATCACTATCAGATGAAAACATTGTCAGCGAAAGTCGCCCAAGCAGAAGTTGCNGGNTGNGCNGCAGAGTTGAAGAAACTTATTGGCAATCATGGCAAGTGGTTTCGCCCCTCTGGCACACAATATTCAACGCCCATCATTAGAGCGGCTGCCCAGAAGTATGGCTANAAGCAGTGCATCTCTTACGATGTTGATTCACATGATTACCAAGATGTTGGAAAAACTAAAGTACTGGCGGATATCGCAGGATCTATTCAGAACGGAAGTATTGTGAGTCTGCATTTTGGACATCAGGACACGGTTGATGCAATGCCAACCTTGCTTGAGAACTTGAGCGCAAAAGGATTAAAGCCGGTCACACTCAGCACACTTTTTGGAGTATGAAGAATATGAAAAAGTTTTTTGCCGTACTCGCAATCATGTTGACCATAGGCGTCAACGAGTGCTTTTGCTGCCCCTTTGCCAGGCATGCCACCGCTCCTAGATGAAAATAATATTTACGCTGCAGATGGTCCAAATATGCTGAGCTCAGTTGTTAAAGATTTTCCAGAACGTGTCTATGTTCCAAACCACGGCGCAAATACTGTCTCTGAAATTGATCCAAAAACTTTTAAAGTAATCAGAACTTTTCGAACACCTAAAGGCCCTCAGCACGTAGTCCCATCCTGGGATTTAAAAACACTGTGGGTCAATGACAACGAAGGTAACTATCTCACCCCTATTGATCCCATGACAGGCCTGCCTGGAAAATCAATTTACGTGCATGATCCATACAATCTTTACTTCACCCCAAACGGCAAATATGCGATCGTTATGGCTGAAGCAGATAAGCAAATCGTTTTTCGCGACCCACACACCATGGCAATCAAGAAGAAAGTTTCTGTACCTTGTGATGGCGTCAATCACGCTGACTGGACCAAAGATGGAAACTATTTTGTGGTGAGTTGTGAATTCTCAGGCCAGCTATTACTTATGGATACAGCCAAGATGGAAGTTGTAAAAACTGTAAAACTTCCTCATACTTACAACAAGATGCCAATGCCACAGGATGTGAAGATTTCATCCAATGGATCTACTTTTTATATTGCAGACATGATGTCTAATGGCGTTTGGGTCATGCCTGCAGACAATTTTGGTCAATTAAGTTTTATAAAGACGGGTAATGGAGCGCACGGCATATATGTCACGCGCGATGCTAAAAATATGCTCATTACTAATCGTGGTGAAGGAAGTGTCTCAGTACTGCGGCTTTCAGATAACAAGCTCATAGCGAAGTGGAAGATCCCTGGCGGTGGAAGCCCGGATATGGGGGGAATCTCTGCCGATGGCACACAGTTTTGGGTAACTGGTAGATATAACAATGTCGTGTATGTCTTTGACATAGTTCAAGGGAAGTTTTTGCGTAAGATTGCGGTTGGTAAAGAACCACATGGTTTGGCCTATTACCCACAACCAGGTCGGTATTCTCTCGGGCATACAGGAGTATTTAGATAATGAACTCACAGAGCCGAATCCCATTATGGATTGGGCGCCTGACATTACTTCTTGGAATATTCAATGTCGCTGCCAACGTATTTAGAAACTTTCAACCTGCAGCGCATCGACTGGACAAATATGCCCCATTGCTGGTCAACTCAACAGCCTTTTCAACCGCACTTTTCACATCAATTATTTTGATATTAGTCGCGCGGGGCCTTATGCGCCGCAAGCATCGTACATGGAGCCTTGCGCTCATCATCCTAGTTGTAAATGGAATTGCAGAACTTTTTAGAACACATATTCACCCTATACAGCTAGTCGTGAACTTAACCCTTCTAGCTGTGCTCGTAATATTCCGTAAAGAATTTTACGCAGTGTCCGATCCGTCAACGAAGCGTCAACTCTTTGCCGTATTTATTCGAATTATCCTGCTGACAGTTCTCAGTGGAATTTTGTTGGTTTATTTTAGACATGGCCATCAAGTGGTGGGAAACCCAACTTTTTCTGATGTCCTTCAAACAGTTTTCCAGGGGCTGATTGGAATTTCCGGTCCAATTAAATTTACCTCACGAACAGTTTCAGATACTGTCGATAACACACTTGGAACTTTAGGGTTCTTTACCATTGTGATCCCATTGTGGCTTTATTTTCGTAGAGTCACACCTGTTGCAAAACTAAGTTCAGATGAGATCGAGCAGGTCAAGAACCTTATTCGCCATGACGCCGACCAAGATTCACTTGGCTATTTCGCAACGCGCAGGGATAAAAGTGTTGTCTGGACTCAGAACCAAAAAGCTGGAATTGCTTACCGAGTGCAAGGCGGAGTGATGCTGGCAAGTGGAGATCCATTTGGTGAATTTAGCTTATGGCCAGATGCTATTAATGAATTCTTAAACATTGCCAGGAAGCACGCATGGACTCCAGCAGTAATGGGATGTAGCGATCGAGGTGGGGAAGTCTGGGTAGAGCATGCTGATGACGGCAATTGATATTGGGGATGAGGCAATCATTAAGGTTTCTGATTTCACTCTTGAAGGTCGGCCAATGGCAAATGTTCGTCAAATGATCAACCGAATTGCTCGAAAGGGATACATCACGACCACATCTAAGTGGTCGGACGTAGATCAAGAAACGAAAGTCAAACTACGCAAGCTTGCTCATGATTGGCGCTACGGGGTTGCTGAACGTGGATTCTCAATGTCTATGGACCGATTCGGAGAAGACGGAGATGAGAATACATTCATCACTATTGCATATCTTGCTGGAGAAATAAAAGGGCTTCTCTATTTTGTTCCTTGGACAACCGATGGACTCTCACTAGATCGTATGCAACGTGAGCGGGGTACCGACGCGGGAGTTAATGAGTTGATGATTGCAGATACCGTCGCATGGGGAAGAGCAAATGGAATAACACATGTATCACTCAACTTTGCAGCTTTTCGTTCCCTCTTTGAACGTGCTGACAAAATCAGTGCCGGTCCGATAACACGAGGAATGCGCAATCTAATTCGCTTCTTTTCCAACTTTTTCCAAGTGGAATCTTTATACAGGTTTAACGCAAAGTTCCAACCGGAATGGGAAACACGGTATGTCCTCTACCCTCGTGCCGCCGATCTGCCAAAAGTTGCCTGGGCAGCGCTTCGTGCTGAAAAATTTATCAGCGGATTTCGCAAAAAACAATAATTAAGGAGTCTCTACACTCTGCTGGCTAAGCCATTGAAAACCTGGGCCAACATATGGCTTCCATACTTCGATGTTATGTCCACCACTTGAAATTGGGATATATTTAATTGGAATAACGCTATCAACTTGATTGATAAATGTTCTTGCTGAATTCGCTGCATATTTGTCATTGACGCTAGAAATAATCATCAGCTTTGTATTTGTTGCTCCCGCTTTGATAACTTTAACTAGATCATATTTTGCCGATAAAAATTTACGTTCACGCTTTGACATGCCCAGGGAGAACATGGGTTGGAAGTAACCAGCAAGAGAAACTGCATGGGAGTATTGGCCTTGGTGGAGTACTGCGGCTTCTGTTGCGCACCATCCACCAGTTGAATAACCAAACGCACTCCATGGCCTGGAATCCACACCTAGAAATTTCTCTGCAAAAGTTTGCATATCTGATGTGATCCAAGTTTCGACTTGAGCGCCACCATCAAAATTCATACACTCAGTATCTTGACCAGGCACAACGTTGATCGCTGGAATAATTAGAATTGTTGGCTGGATTTGATTAGCGATTTCTAATTTTTCCATTGTTGTGACGCCATCCATCGTGCCTATCCATGTCTGAGGAACGCCAGGTGTCCCTGGGAAAAGTTCGATCACTTGATAATTAGTTCCAATGTTGTGCTGAGGAGATTTTAGTTGCGCAGCTATCTTGGGCGAGGCGACAACGTAGACGACATTTGATACTTGAGACTCGGCGCCTTTAATAACTTCTTTGAATATTAAACTTCCGCCAGCCGTAACTTTTGCTTTTGCTACATCGTTTTCAGAAATTGATGATAAGGCTTCTGATGTAAGTGCAACCCTCGCATACTGTTTTTGTGCACCAAATAGGTCCGCCCATGAGTCATAGAAATCTCCATACCTATTAATCGTGATGCCCATCGAAGCTAAAGCAAATATCTGGATAAAAATAATGAGCGAGAATCGAGCGGTGATGTGGTGCCATTTATACTCTGCGAACTTATGCCAAAAGGTGACGGTCAAAATGAGGGCCGCAAAAGTGATTACCCAAAAGAGGATTTCAAGAGTAAGTGAAAGTAAGCCAAACATAATGACAAGAGTCTACTTTGCTTGCCACAACTTAAATGTGTTTACTCGATTTCCCGCTTCGGGTCATCAGAATCATCGTATGGTTCCTGTGGTTGTGTGAGCTTCCAATACATGTAATAGAGAAAGACCCCAAAAAATGGCCACTCCATCACGTAAACCCAACTCAAATTGTTACCACCAAGGGCGCGGTTAAATTCAAAGACCCCCATAAGACCACAAAGAGGCAGCCCCCATAAAACCCATTTACGTTTGGGATCCTGATTCGCTGGCGGAATCTGACTCAATTTATTCTCCCTCTGAATCTGAAAGAAATTTTTCATTAATGAACCAGTCACGCGCTGCAAGTACGATCCAAATCGTATCAATCAACATACCCATCGCCCACATAATGGCGCCACCCTTGTGTTGATCAGTTAAGCCCATGCTCATCGATGTCGTACTTGGCAATGAGTGTAAAACCTTATTTCCCGAGTAAAGAAAAAACCCAACCATTGTCTCTGGCAGCATCATCGCAAATAGGGAAATAACGCGATTGGCATAGGGGATAAAAATTGGATGAGGATTACCCTCCATCACTGGGTAATAATAAATAAATCCACCGAGAAGAAAAATTATAAGTTCTAGGCAGTGCACGTTTGGATTTGTCATTCCGGCGTTAGCCAGTGGTGAGAAGTGAGTAAGTATCAATACTGAAAGAAAGATCACAAACCCCACGGGAGCCTGAAAGAGTTGAATGAAGACTCTGTTGTGACCAAGTCTGTGGCCAATTTATAGATGAAGGGGAACTTAGATTGTGACGCCACCTTGATGGGTGAGCCTAAAACAATGAGGGGTGAGATCAGCATCATCAAACCGATGTGTTGAATCATGTGTACATAAAAGAGGCGGATTGCTAGATGTGGAACCGGGCCTGCGAGCAGTATGAAAGCGAGCGCTAGCCCAAGATAAAAGAGGAGCTGGCGAATCGGTGAAACAGAAGCACGAGCGCTCTTCTCAGCAAAGTACCAGNATCCAATCGATGTAAGAGCGGCGGCAAAAGCAACGTCCCAGAGCGGATTTAGACCCACGTGGACCCCCCCCACCTTTTAAGAACTAGTTATATAAAACTTCCCAAAACGTGTTCCCGAACACTACATATGAGCGTACCCTGTCGTACTAAGCATTCGCGAAAATGAACTTGAGAGGACTACCGTGGCTAGTACCACCGCTTCGAAATCCAAGACAGCGTTAGGCGCCGTTGTTGCAATCGCTCTCGGAATTGCTGTTGTAGCAGGAGTAGGCGTTGAACTTCACGCTCACTCATACCTCAACGCACCAACTGAGACTGCAACTATCAATGGCACTATCACTGCTCCTGATGGCAAGAGTTACCCACACGCATTCATCACTGACGGACTCTATGCAGATCCCATTGATTCAAAGGCACATGGAGCATGTGCAACCTGTGATGGTGGACATCCAACGTGGCCGTCTTATGGTCCATTTACACACTTCGTGCTCCCCGCACATGCCTATGTCACGGTGACAATGCACGTTTATGATGGCGGAGAAAAATTGAATTCTCCTTACTTTGCAAATGTTGTTGGAACTGTTGGAGGAACCATGAATGTTGACGGTAAAGATGTTGCATCGTTAGCACCGGATGGTGTGCAGCACACATTTACAATTCACGGTCTTCCCACTGAAACCCAAGATCCACTCTTCGTAAACATTCCAATGCCAAAGACTGGTGATGGTGGACAAGACCAAGCTGGTTCACCACTTCCAAAGGGTCATGTAGTGACTTTCTCCTTTATTACAGGTGGTAAAGGTAACTACGTATGGAACTGTGAATATCCATGTGGTGACACTACTTACCAAGGATTTGGCGCAGTCATGGGATCGCAGGGTTACATGTCTGGAAAGGTAACGGTCCTCTAAATGGCGCACCACGACGATCAGGATCTGCTACCAACACCCGGACAACGAGTTGGAACCTTTCTCAAGCGTAAAGATGTTAGCCAAACATTTGTTTTGGGAATTTTCTTTACGGCGGTTTTCGTTGTTCTAGGCCTCTGGGTTTACCCACATTGGATGCCAAATGTGATGTCAAAGGAAATGCAAGGTAATGAAGACATCATGATTTGGTTCACAGTTATTTCAGCTCCGATCGCAGGCGTAGTACTAGCTATCGCCATGGAGTCATTTATCAATATGCACCGTGGTGATACACCTCCACCAGAGGATGGCCCAGGCATTAAAACCCATGGTCCAGTTGTTGTCATTTGGTCAGCTGTTTCAGTGCTCTTTACGATTGTGGCAATCGTGTGGGGTATCACGGAGATGAACACATGGTCAAGCGATGCGCTAGCTGGTTCAAATAACGCACTTGTTGTTGATGTGACAGGTTCACAATGGAACTGGTCCTTTAACTATCCAGCACAAGGCATTACATCTCACGAATTGAACTTGCCAATCAATCAACCAGTTGAATTCCGAGTTATCTCTGCAGATGTCAATCACTCATTCTGGCCAGTACAACTTGGGGTGAAGGTAGATGCAAACCGTCTATCCACAACGATAGCTCGCACAACACCAGATAAACTTGGCGTCTTTGACGTGAAGTGTGCTGAATTATGCGGACTTAATCATGCATACATGGAAACAGCAGGCCACGTTGAATCTGTCGCAGATTTCAACAACTGGGTCTCTCAAGCTAAGGCAACTGGAGGAACGCAACAATGACCACTCTTTCTCATAAGCCAGCATCAGCTCGGCCAATTCCAAATCCAGAACGTAGCCTGATCACTAGACTTAATATGGGCACGGGAACAGTTGTTGGCATCCTCTTTGCTGTTATTACTTATTACTTACTCCGCCACCACTTCGGAAGCCCATGGCGCGTGAATCATGGAATGGATATGACAAATACCCATTTCGTAAACGTCACAATCCTCTGCACCATGTTTGCATGGAGCTTTGGATTCCTTGTTGGTATCGGCGCCCTCATTGGTCCATTTAGATGGCTCATTGGTAAAGATCTGACTGCCGAAGAGCAGCTCTATCTTGCTGGTGATGGCCAAGGTATCAAGCGTTATTTCAAGTACTGCACAGACCACAAAGTTGTTGGTATCCAATATCTTGTTGGCGTAATGGTAATGCTTGGTGTTGGTGGAACAATGGCGATGATGATTCGCACCAACCTTGCAACACCTGGGTCACATTTCATTGCTCCTATTATTTACAACTCACTTGTTGGTCTCCACGGAATCACAATGATTATTGCGATGATCATTGTTTCAACTGGACCTTTTGGTAACTACATCATGCCAATCATGATTGGCGCAGCTGATATGGCTTTCCCTCGTTTGAATGCACTTTCATGGTGGGTTCTTTTCACAGCGATCCCTGTACTCTGTAGCGCATGGTTCCTTGGCGGAATTCCAACCGGTTGGACTGCGTACGCGCCACTCAGTGATCAAGCAGGACCAGGCATGAATGCCTTCCTAGCAACAATCATTATTTTTGCTCTTTCAACTGCGGTTGCTGGCATGAATATCACAACAACTGTTGTTGCTATGCGTGCTAAAGGTATGAAGTGGAACCGGGTTCCAATCTTCGTAGTAGGAGCAACAATTTCTGTTGCACTTGCTATCCCAGCATTCCCGACTTTTATGGTTGCAATGATTCAAACTGGTTTAGATCGCACCATCAGCACCGGCTTCTATGATGCCAACGTTGGTGGCAGTGGCTGGTTATATGCAAACCTGTTCTGGATCATGGGACACCCTGAGGTGTACGTCATCTTGATTCCAGGTGTTGCAGCTCTTATGGAGATCGCACCTGTATTTGTACGTAAGCCTTTGTTCTCATATGGAGCAGCTATTGCTGGTTTTGCTGGCATCGCTGGTCTCTCTGTCTTGGTATGGGCTCACCACATGTATATGTCAGGATGGATGCCAAATCTCAACGGTCCCTTCATGATTACAACCGAATTCATTTCTGTTCCGACCGGACTTTTATTCCTTGTTCTTGTTGGAACTCTCTGGCGTGGTAAGCCATGGATGAAGATGCCGATGCTCTCTGTTTACGCATTTATCTGGGACTTTTTGATCGGTGGAATTACTGGAATTTATCTTTCAGACGTTCCTGCTGATAACTACCTCCACGGATCAATGTTTGTGACAGCTCACTTCCATTACACGCTTATGGGCGCTGCGCTTACTGGAGCAATCGGTGCACTTGCATTCTGGTTCCCTAAGATGACAGGTCGAATGCTCAATGACCGTGGAAGTTATATTTCATTCTGGCTTATCCAGATTGGATTCAACGTTCTCTTCCTTGGCATGTTCATGGCAGGAGCAGCTGGTCAACCACGTCGTGTTGCTGACTATGCACAGGCCTTTGCACATGCGAACCTGATTAGCACAATCGGTGCTTACAGTGTTGGTCTTGGAATGATCGTCCTACTCTGGGCAATCATTCACTCATGGCGCAGCGGTGTTATCGCACCTATGAATCCATGGGGGTCAAAGACACTTGAATGGACTGTTCCTTATCCAGTTCCTCTAGTGAACTTCGATGAACCACCTGTTGTTACAAGTGATCCTTACAATTACGGAAGGAGTGCTAAGTAAATGGCTACTCATACAGAGTTTCACGTTCATCACGATTCACCTGAAAAGGTTGGNCGTCGTGAGCGCTTAGGTGTTCGCCTACTCATAGTTGCAGATGGTTCATACCTCTTTGCCATCATCTTCTCTTGGTTCTACCTACGTAACCTCAACGTCAATAACGCCTGGCTTCCCAAGGGAGTTAAGACATTCTCAACAGCTTCTAGTTGGTGGGTAATCGTTCCATTTATCATCGTCTTTATTGCCCACCGCGTCTCAATGAAGAATCGCAGTCTTCGAGTTCCAGCAATGGCGCTTTCAACTGTACTTCTTATTATTGGAGCTTGGTATCAATGGCACCAAGTGTGCAATATGCCATTCGTCGCGCAAGATGCAAATGGACGCCCGTTCTATAACGGTGCATATGCTTCCAACTGGATCATTTTCGCTGGCACGAACATGTTCCACTACATCATCACTGCTTTCATCACACTCGGTCTTTTCCTTCGCGGTTTGCGCGGGAACTTGCTTGACCCAGTACTTGAAGAGTGGCGCCAACGTGTTGCGGGTTCATGGTTCACGTGGGTGATGATTGGCGGAATTCTTTCAGCCTTCACAACCTCGTTTAAATAAGAAAACATCGTTAGAAAAAGCCCGACTGGAGCTATCTGGTCGGGTCTTTTTATTGCCTCGTGAGGTAATCTAAAGCCCAGCAGTTCATAGTTCGCAGTCATAAGAAGGGATTTACAGATGGCTAACAAGGAACAGAAGAGCAACGCAAATACCAAAAAAGAGCCAAAGATGTCGCTGAAGGAAAAGCGCTTGGCTAAGCAAGAGAAGAAAGCTAAGAAGGAATAAGGATTATTAAACAGGGGCCCGGGGAATACTCCGGGTCCTTATTTTTTTCACCCCTCGCTAGTACCCTTTTCATATGACATTAACAATTCAGGATAAGAAGAACTGGTACAAAGCCTTAGCCTTTTTTGCGTGCTTGGGCTTGGGTGGATCATTGATCCTTAATCTCTTTAATATCGGTCCTGTTCCCATCACCGATGCGACTCTTTTTCAAAATCACTTCGGTGTAAAGGGCGCGCTTCCAAGAATTATTGATTTCCTCAGCTATTTCACGATCTGGAGCAATATCTTGGTCGCATATGTTGCACTTCGCTTGGCGAAAGATCCTCTGGACAAGCGCAAACCAATGTTGATACTAATTCCAACGAGTGTACTCATGATCACTATTACTGGAATTTTATATAACGCGCTCATCGCGCCGGTAGCTCCTCCCAAGGGCTGGAACATCGCAACCAGCGTTGTCTTGCACGGCATCGTTCCTGTTTTGGCACTTATAGTTTGGTTTAAGTGTGGGCCTCGTGCGCTATTTGATGCACGCAAGATCCCTCAGTTTTATATTATCCCTATTATTTATCTTCTCTACACACTTGCCCGAAGCACCGCTATCAAGCAATGGCCATACGCATTCTTAGATGAAGCAAGTCTGGGTTGGGCGAAATGGCTCATTACTGTTGCGGTCATCATAGTTTTTGGACTAGTAATTATTGGAATTCTTATTCCGATAGACCGCCTGCAGATTAAAAGGCACGCACCGAAACCTTAGAGAATGTCAGGATCTATCTGCGCTTGCTTGATTTTCAGGGCAAAGTCGGTTGGGGCAGGTTCAACCGCTCTTTGAACATTTCCTGCAATCTCATCAAGGTTTTTTGCAATAAATCTGCGTGGATTTAAATCAGTGACGTCAAGGTTTTCAAATTCTGGACCAAGTTGCTCTTTAAATTCAGATAAGGCGCGACTACTAAGTCCACGCATTCTTTGAAGAAAGCGCGCAGCATCAACTGCAAGCTTGGGCAATCTCTCGGGGCCGGCTAAGAAGGCGCCAAGAATTGCTAGAAATAGCACCTTCTCCACGCTTAAACCGAACATAAAGGAACGATACTGCTGGGTGTATAGTTAGGCAACGTGCGTTTCTTAAGCAACCCGACCCATGATCTGACTTACGACGATGTATTCATGGTTCCCAGCTACACCCAAGTAGCAAGTCGTATGGATGTAGACCTCACAACACAAGATGGAACTGGAACAACAATTCCTATTGTCGTTGCCAATATGACCGCTATTGCAGGACGCAGAATGGCTGAAACAGTAGCCCGCCGCGGTGGGCTAGTCGTTATCCCCCAAGATATTCCCCAGGACATCGTTGCAAACGTTATTTCTTGGGTAAAAGCCCGCCACACATTCTTTGAAACACCTGTCACGCTTGAAGCACATGAGACTGCTGCAGAAGCGCTGGAGCTTATTCATAAGCGCGCTCACGGCGTACTTCTCGTTATTGAGAAATCAAAGCCCATTGGACTTGTTACTCAGGGAGATCTTGAGCGAGTTGATCGCTTTACTCAGCTCGGCGCGATCATGCAGACAGACTTCATCACTTTGCCCGATTCTGTTGAACCTCGAGATGCTTTTGATCAATTAGAAAAGGGACGCAGAAAGTTTGCAGCGGTACTGGATAAATCTGGAAATTTAGTCGGTGTACTCACTCGCGCTGGGGCACTACGCGCAACCCTTTACAAGCCTGCTGTGATTCAAGTGGAAAACTTCGCATTGCAGCGGCTATTGGAATTAACGGAGATGTCGTTTCTAAGGCAAAGGCGCTCATCACGGCTGGAGCAGATGTGCTTGTTATTGATACCGCTCATGGTCACCAGACAAAGATGATTGAGGCAATCAAGGCAGTTCGTGCCTTGGATTCAAAGATCATTATCGCTGCTGGCAATATCGTGACAGCAGCAGGAACAAAAGAACTCATTGAAGCTGGCGCTGACATCGTTAAAGTTGGTGTTGGACCCGGAGCAATGTGCACAACACGTATGCAAACTGGTGTTGGTCGCCCACAATTTTCAGCCGTGTATGAATGCGCGCAGATGGCGCGTTCCCTAGGTAAGCATGTATGGGCAGATGGTGGAGTTCGCCATCCTCGCGATGTTGCTTTGGCACTTGCAGCTGGCGCATCGCAAGTAATGATTGGCTCATGGTTTGCTGGAACCCTTGAGTCTCCTGGAGATCTCATTCGCGACACTGATGGAAAGCTTTATAAAGAATCATTTGGCATGGCATCAGCAAGAGCAGTGTCTGCTCGCACATCGACCGAAAGTCCTTTTGAGCGTGCGCGCAAAGCACTCTTTGAAGAAGGAATTTCATCATCTCGTATGTATATCGATCCTGCCCGCCCGGGTGTTGAGGATCTTCTTGATCAGATTATTGCTGGGGTTCGCTCTTCATTTACCTATGCAGGAGCTGCATCAATCAATGAATTCGCTGAAAAAGCGGTGGTTGGTATTCAATCTGCATCTGGTTATGCAGAGGGACGTCCCCTTCATACTTCTTGGTGATTAATTAAGTAAAATTGAAATTTCTAAGCCAGGATTTGATTCACTAAATCTCTTCTGACCGCCCAGACCCTCAATCTCCATTAAAACTGCTACTGAATCCACAATACCGCCGCTTCGCGCAATGAGCTTTGTTGCAGCGCCGAGTGTTCCTCCTGTGGCAAGGACATCATCGATCAACATAACTCTTTCGCCGCTTATTACGGCATCTTGGTGGATTTGTAGGACGCTCTCGCCATATTCCAGTGCATAACTTTCGGAGAAGCTTATTGCTGGAAGCTTTCCGCTCTTACGGATAGGAATAAAACCTTTACCAGTTATCTTGGCAACCGCTGCGGCAAAAATAAATCCCCGTGCTTCAACTCCTGCTACAAGATCAAACTTATTGCTTACTTGAGAAAACTCTGATACTGCAAGGCTAAATGCTTCTGCATCACGCAAAAGCGGAGTTATATCTTTAAATAAAATACCTGGGGTTG
>TBL_comb48_EPIDRAFT_1002168_pt1 | contig 13767 bp, 23 predicted proteins | sample TroBogEpilimnion_37_FD_10681 | JGI IMG/M metagenome (IMG submission 10681)
TGTCATGAATCCCGAATCTAGGGACGAGACGGCATTTTTGGGTTCGACGCTGCTGGTTCATCCCAAGGGTGAAAACCCTGAAAATACCGCAGTCGTATTCACTCATGTGTGTTTAGCTAATATCGGACTTTATAAGGAATCTGTCAGAATGAACCTGATTTTAGAAGATCAGCTAAATACCATCAAAAAGAAGAAAGAGGCCGAACTTAAGCAAGACCTCTCGTTATTTGACGAACTCAAAGAGCAGGTGAAGAAAGAAAAGACTGCCAAGTTAAAGAAAACAACTAAGCCGAAGAAACCAAAGAATCCATAATGCAAAACAATCTAATTATATTAAATAATATTATAAAGCTCAACTCGGAACTGAGCCGCAGGAAACTGTCCATGCTTGAAAAAGCAATCAAGGAGAGGAAGTTCAACAGCGAAGACAATCGCGAGGAGGCTCTGGACGAACTTGAAGGCGCATTTGTCGCGCTGGACGAAATTCAAGATATTTTAGACCGAGATGATGAACTTGCCAACATGCGTCAAGCTGTTGGATAGACGCCAAGGACAGGAAGCCGGAGGCATTAACCTAATAAGTTAGTGCCTCTTTTTTATTATAAAATAAGGTATATTGCAAGCTGAGTGGGTTAAAGTGGGGCTTTGTGGGGTGCTTGTAAGGTATAGTTAGTAGCTTTATTATAAAGGAATACCTACCTTGAGAGCAAGTTGGCGCGATAGTTCGCGGCATGACCTATTTTTGCGCTAAATTTGCCCCAGAACGCATTGGAATAATCGAGGGGTCTGTCCACCCTCAAAACGATTTAAAAACGCTCATAAACGATTTTAGAAAGCGAACAAATAAGCATCCAAATAGGGGGGATAAATAGAATAAAAAAATGGTTTAGTTTATTTGATTATATTTGATTATATTGCTTGACTTTTATTGAAAAAAGCCCTAAATTCATGATATTCAGGGGTTTCAGACCCCGAATACGAAAACCAAATCAGGGGAAAATAAAAGAAATTTAATTGAATTAATTAATTTGATTAAATAGATAAATGAATGGGATGAGTTATATAGGTTGATATATAGATTAAATAGAATAGAATGGATAGATTAAATAGATTAAATTAATTTAGGTTAATTGGGTTAATTTAATTTGAATCGGGTGGTCTCCTAATTTTATTTAATTAAAATAACATTTAACCATAACACTCATTTATCCCTCTTGAGAAAAAATAAATACAAAAAAATAAAAAACATAAAAAACCTATGAAAACACCAATAAAACATGATAATTCTTGTGCTCTTAACTATCGTTCTCCACTCGTCTTATACGAAAACGAAAACAAATTTCAAAAAAATCAAGAAAATTTAATACTCCCAGTCGCCGGAGCCGCCGATAATTTAATATAATTTTATTTAATTAATATTAGATTTTAGTTGTTTTATTTTGATTAAGTTGTATTTCGCCCTATAGGAAAGTTAATAAATTCTATTTCACCCTATAGGAAAATGAATAAAAATGACTTGACTTAAACTTAAATCTATTCTATTCTATCTATATGAACGAAAGATACAGCCCTCTTACCCATCCGATTCCCATTAAATGGATTAATTCAATGATAATGAGGCACGTTAAATTGGGGCTTAACGAGACGAACATCAAACATCTAACCACTTGCAACTATCCTGAAAGGTGCATTATCGTTAAAATGATTAACGATTCTTCATTTGAAGTGAATTTTATGGGGGAAACGCCCCCTTCTTTCCCAAAAGATGGGTGGTTACAGCGTACGCCGCGAACCAACATGATCGTTTACCAAAAATTGCACCGTTATGATAACGGGGCTTCGGTGAGCTTTGTGCGTAGTGGGGTTTATGACCATATCGAGTTTAAAAAACCAATTAATTTAGAGAAATTAAATGAATATATGGTTTATATTAATTATATTATTAGTCAGGTGAAGGTTCCGTAACCTAATCGACACACAAAGCAAACAAATAAATCTTCAAATATAATATAATTTGATGTAAATATAGGCGAATGCCTACATCAAAAGTAATAATAAAACAACCAAATATTGTAGATAAAGAACTTGACGACAACGTATTAGGCTACGCCTACCAGAAAGAATTCGAGATTGAGATTGACCCGCGCCAAAACAGCAGGGAATACTTAAATACTTTAATTCATGAAATGTTGCATTGCTTTTTACCTAATCTATCAGAGAAATCTATAATAAAGTTATCAACTATTATGTCTGATGAAATATGGAAGCGCAGGTATAGAAGAATAAGTAAATAAAAAATTTGAACGAAATTCGAGCGAAATAAAGCGCAAATAAGTGACCTAAATCAAGGGTAATTTGAGTAAATAATTAATCAAATAATGCTTTTTATGCTTGTTTTTTAGTAAATCAATTAAAAAAGTGCTTTTTAATTAAAATTAAATAAAATATGGCAAAATCAATTCAATCCTTAGATAATCAACTAAAACCCACCCCAACCCAAGCCGAATGCTATCGCGCCGCCTTCAATGATGTCTTAGCTACCTACTCAAAAGGCGATCAATCCTACATTTTAGCTAATTTATCAAAAGATAACCACACAATTAATAATTTTATTAAATTGGTTTGCCAGAGCGGCGAATTCAATTACGAGAAAACATTAAAATAATTTAAAATAAAACTTGACCCCAACTGAAATTCTGATATAGTCATTCTATATGGAAAACCTATTTCCCGAAGTTATCGGTCAAGAAAGTGCTAAGAAAAAGTTGGCATTTTATTTGAATTCATATCAATCAACCAGCATTATGCCCAACCTGATGCTTTGCGCCCCCAAGGGACAAGGCAAATCCATGTTGGCTAAACAAGCTTGTAAGAAGCTGAATGTCATTAAGGACGGAAAGATTGTCCTTGATGAACATGGCAAACCCCTTCTCAAGAAGGCTTACGAGATTAACGCCAGTCAGATCAACACCGTTCCGGTTCTGTTGGCAACCCTTCAACAAGTCGCCATCGATAAGGACGTTACTTTGTTCATCGATGAGGCTCACAACATTTCGCGCAAGGTGACTGACATGCTGCTTACCTTGTTAAACCCGAATCCCAGCAACAAGAACTCTTTCACGCATGATGACTATACTTGCGAGATCGACTTCACTCGCCAGACCTTCATCTTTGCGACTTCGGAGTCCCACTCCGTATTCGCTCCCTTGATGGACAGGCTCACACGCATCGATTTGGAAGACTACACTCTTCCCCAACTTGGTATGATTGTCCAGAAGACACTGCCCGACGTGGAATTCCAAGAAGATGTCCTGTTGGATATCGCCACTGTGTTGCGCGGCAATGCTCGTCAAGCTGTCAAGATGGCTTGGGATATCAGAAGCTATCTCTGTGGCAAGAAAGAATTTAATAAATTTAATTGGAATGATTTAATTAAATTGCTTAGTATTCTTCCTCTTGGTTTGTCTCCTATTGAGTTGAATTTGCTTCGATTCATGAAGGGTAATCCCAATGGTTCCAGCTTAACTAATCTGGCTGCCAAAACCGGATTGAGCCGCGATGCTGTTCAACGTGATTACGAAACCTATCTTCAACGCCACTCACTCATGGAGATCACTGCTGGCAAGGGTCGCACCATCACCAGCAAAGGATTGGATTATTTGAAGAATTATGATTATTCTTTGAATATCGCTTGACTCTGAATTAAAAATAGAATATATTTACTTATATGAGCGACACAGCTAAAATCAAAAGGCCAGGTGCAGGACGAACCAAAGGTTCCTCCTCATTTGTGAAGATTCCACTCAAAGATTTGATTAGCAAATTTGCTGATCTCAACACTCAGATCGTCGTATCCCGAAAGTATGCAGAGGTAGTCGGGTTCGATAATCTAACCTCCAACGCCGCCACGAAGATCATGGGGAGTATCGCTGGAGAGCAACAACTAACCACAGTTGAAATTAAGGAGATTAGCCTTGATTAACAAGACCATGCATTATCAGAGGCACCACAAGGAGGCGTTTCTCGAAGAATGGGATTTGATGTCTGACAAAGAACGCAAGATCATTGCGAACGATGTCGGCAACGAAAACCGCATTTCGAAAGCCTTCGCGAAAAATGTGGAGCTTCTGGCCGAAGTGAAATACCAGTCGGCGCATCACCCGCAGAACGATAAGTTCACCTTCAAGTATTCTTACTAGAAGATACCCGCCGCAGAAGTTTGTGGTAATCTTAGAAAACCACACAACAAAATTTAATAAACTTAATATGAAAAACAAAAACTCAGGATTCACCATCGTCGAACTGTTCGTTACCATTACCATTTCCCTCGGGATTGTAGCCACTATTGCCTTGCTCGTATCAGTGATTCACTTTCTTGCCAAATACTGGTAAGATATATAAGAGATCAAAATAAATAAATGAAATAACAGGTTTATGGTGAACCTAGAAAACCATACAATATTTTTAAAGATTTTTGTTGATTTTATTTTTTGAATCTGTATAGTAGTAAGTATATGAAAATTACATCACAAGATTACGGTTCATCAATCCTCCTGTTCATCAAAGGCAGCACCCCTGCCGAAGCTTACGGGAAGTATCTTAGTTTCTACAACTGGAACGCCACATCAAGCGAACCCAGCTACGTTGCAGATCACATCATCTCCTGCTGGACAACCAAGGAAAAGTTGCAAAAGTATTTCCTTAATAAAGCTGCCGACGACATGATCGTCAATGGCACTGCCCAATTCAGGGGCAAGAAGGGCGGCTTCGCGGACATCATCAAAGATAAAGCTGCGAAAGATTACGCCGCAATCGAAACCGAAACTTACCGTTCAATGAACAGCTCATTCTCAGAACACATCCTCGGCACGATTATTGCTGAGAAGCCAGATGACGATTTCAAGAGCAGCGTCCTTTCCTTCGCTTTCGCGAACAAATAATTCCAAATAAAAGACTTGACATTCGAATCAGGGGGGAGCCAAATAAATGGTTCCCCTCATTTTTTTTTAATTTAGTCAAATAATAAACCAAATATAGCCAAATAAGGATCAAATAACAGTAGGGAAGTAAAAGGAATATTTTAATTGATTTTATGTAAGTTNTTGATTATCAAGGGGTTGCGCGGGCGGCCCCGCGTAAGTGCCTGAATATCAACGACTTACGTAGATTAGGTCTATACCATATAAAAAACACTTTGTCAAGAGTTATTTTTGTGTCGATTTTTTTTTGTTAAAAGAATTATTAAATTTTCATTGCATAGTTTAGCAAAGTTTGGTAGTCTATTTATGTCGGTGATAGTTCTGGTAAAACGCTGGATGCTCCGACAAGATTGGAAAGTATAACATTATGGCACAAGCAGCAAAGCAGTCAGACAACTACAATTTCACCGTTGAGGCCACGCCCTCATTCATGCAGTTGCCAGATGGCACCTTCGTGAAGGACGGATTCACCATCAACCGCCGTACCGATAACCATGCCGTTTTGGGCAAGGTGACTGATCGTTATGGATTGATTCAAAACAATGACCTAATCTCGGTTTCGGAGGACGCTTTCAAGGCAAAGGGCATGACCGATTACAAGCGCACCATCATCACCACCGGACAAGGTGAGAAGATGTATGCCAATTACGACTTCCGCTCCAAGGTCAAGAAACTCAATGTGGGTGATGAAGTCGGCATGCGCCTCACCGTGCAGAATTCCCATGATGGCTCCATTCGCGCATGTTTCGGATTGGGTTCCCTGCGGTTGGTTTGCTCGAATGGCATGGTTTCCATGGAACGGGAAGTGTCGATGGCCAAAAAGCATTCTTCCGGCATCAATGTCGATTTCATCACCAAGGCTTTGGAGCGTGCCATCATCGGTTGGGACAGGTCGATTGATACGCTTAATCGTCTGGCCGGAGTTTCCCTTACTCAAGTCGCTGGCACCAACATTCTTTCGCAGTTGGAAGACAAGTCGATTCTGTCTGGCAAACTCCGCGAGAACATCCAACTAATCTGGAACAACCCCACGCATCAAGAGGACAAGGAACGCAACCTGTTTAACCTATATAATGCTGTCACCCAGCATTTGACTCATGACGTTTCAAAGGAGCGTTTCGAATTGTCGAATCGTGTCAACCTGAACGTGTTGAATGTGTTCGAACGTCTCTCGCGTGACCCGTCGCGTTTGTCAAGCATGATTCTTCCGGTCTCTGCTGAGGCTGCGGAACTGGCCTTGAATTAAAAGTCAAGAACAAAATGTCAACTATCAAAAGATGGTTGGCATCTTTCTTGCTCAAGTATCTTACGTAAGTTGTTGATTACCAACGACTTACGCGGGCCCCCCCTTCTAAGTGCTTGATAATGAACGACTTACACATGAAAAATTTTTTAAAAAAAGTGTTGACCTTTTCCTTTTGGGCAATTTTCGTTCGCTTTCAGTTCATGACTGCGTTAGGATTGATGAAGATTGGTATCAATGTGCCTCGGTCGGATGGACGAAAGTCAACAACGAATATGTTGACGAATTGGAAAAAAAGGTGGTGGAACATCCCATGTTCAAACTTCATGGGCCATAGTTCTGCCTTTCAGATATAATGTGGAAGGAATATAAAAAACTATGAAAAAAACATGCATCATTGCTGTGTCGAATAACTCTTGGGGCCGAGGCAATACGGTCGAAGCCGCAATTCAACAGCTAGTGAAAGCTGGCGGCAAGCATAAAGATTGCCGGTTGCGTTTCATCTTGGGTGATGACAAAGCGTACGTCAATGACTTGGGAACATTGATGGTCGCGGACGAAACGGTGGAATCTTACAAGATTTCAGCCGCCTAGTCAAGAGAATTCTTCCTTCGTAAGTCCTTGATTATCAAGGGGTTACGAGGGGGCCCCTGTAAGTGCCTGATTACCAAGCACTTAGAGAGTTTGTTATTTGATGTGAACCATGACCCATTTTTCGTCTTGCGTCAACTCGTATTTCACGCCCTTGGCCTGAAGCTCCATGAGGAGATCGACGAAAGTAACGATATCGGCACCGCGACGGAAATCAAAAGATAATGTTTTCATATGAGAGAGTATTGCAGATTATTTTGTTGGTGTCAATAGATTTTTTACATTTTGTAAAAACGAGTATGCCCGATTGTCAAAACTGGTTTCAGGTGCAACTTGCCGATGAAGTAATGATCGTCAATCATTCCGCCGAAAGCATTGCAACCATGGGTGGGGTCGAAAGTCTCGGATTCATTCCATGCCTTGCGACATGTTTCCACAACTTTGGCGGATTCATGATGATTGGCATGCGTTCCATAAACGCCTTGGAGGCTCCCACGGGTGCGAATGACAGCAGCAACGCCGACTTTAGCAAGATATGGTTCGCCGGATGCTTCGCCAACGATAGCATTGACGCATTGATTTTCATTCAATTTCGCAGAGGTAGTGAGTGTTGAAGTGAGTAGGAATAACGAGATGAGTTTTTTCATGGCGATATGTTATGTTAAATTTATGTCAATGTCAAGGATTAATCTTGTAATCTAAATGGACGAGGTTAAAAATGCAAGCGTCATTTGTTTGGTCGCAGATCGCTTGCCATTCATTCTCAGTGATATCTAACACGTCGGACACTGGGAAGACATTCGCCCAAAGATTTCCATTGGTGATGCTAATCAGTGCAGTGGAAATTTTATTTTCAGAGATATTCTTTCCTACACTCGCGAGGACATAGACGCCAATGTGTTCTCCATTCTTGGTGAGTACTTGGTAACATTGTCCTATTCTTCGGACGGGGGTAAGGACTCCGAATTTAAACGCTTCTTCAACGTTCATATTGTAGGTCTTACCAGTAATATTGATTTTCATTTTCATAGTGTTATTTATAGCCTAATTATATGCGGTTGTCAACAACTATTTTTGTTGATGTAAACCATTGATTATCAAGCACTTACGAGGTCCTCCCCCTACCCCCACGTAAGTCGTTGATTATCAACGACTTACACTTATTCGAGGACAGCAAGAAGCGTGCCACACTCGCGGCACGCTGTGATTTTTATTTTCTTTTTTTGTTTGACTTGTCGGCAACCGATAAAAGCAAAATTATAACAAGCGCAAAAATTATCATAATTTTACTTGACTTTGGCGGATTTATTAATGGCTTTCAGGGCTTCCGCCGCATAACTTCCCTTGGGCTGTGTCCCGTGGATTAGCAAAGCAAAAGACTTTTTGCCCGTGGCGGCGTGGCTGTCGTCATGGTCAATTTCCAAACCTTTTTGCAATGCCTCATCTTCTGAAAAGACAACCTCAGAACACTTTAGCTCATGGGCATCAATCAGGAAATCCCATTTCCCGCCGCGTGAGGCTGTCAAGACAAAATTCGCTGGAATTTCATTTTCACGCTTAATCCAAAAATTTAAACTTTTGGTATAAGCGTAGAAAATTTTCGTAGGGTTCATTTTCGCGACTTCAATCCATGCGTCGAAGTATGCTTGATTGAAAAAGTCCCCGCCGATATGAACACGGCAGACGTTAAAGTATTCGGGCAAGCTTTCATGGATGGTTTGCGCCATCTTCATATAGTCATTGCCGAAAGTGCGGAGGTATTCGAAATTCTGCCAGACCATTTCGCGTAAATTTTTGTAAATTGCTTCCGCGCTCGCTTGGAAACAACGAAAGACAGTTTCAACACCGTCAGTAATTTTTCCCGTTTCGCGATTAGCACGACTTAGGCAATCTTTAGCCGCTGGGCAGGCATAACCGGAGGGAAGGGAAAAGGTTATAACCTTGGCTTGCAAGGCGACTTCTAATTTTTGGAGTTTTGAATTGGCTTTGCCGAATGTTAATTTCATGTTGTGAGAGTATAGCATTTTAAAAAACTTTGCAAGATATTTAATTGCGTTTGTTGGCATGTGTTGGCATGGCAATTGCTAAAAAGCTTTTTTCGTGCCAAGCTAAAGTTGGCATGAAACCTGCTATCTTTTAATCGACGTAAGTGCTTGATTATCAACGACTTACGCGGGGCCCCCGCGCAACCCCTTGACTATCAACGAGTTACGCCGCGTATTTTTTATGTTTTTTTTGTGCTTGACTTTGCGATTGTATTTTGTTTTGTCGCGGATAATGCGCGTTGACGGATTCAAGTCCCCCCAATCTTTCCGCACTGATTTTAAAATGTCAAGTTGTTTTTTCATATTTGGGGGAAAAGTTTCCCCCCATTTTACTGGGGGGAATTTGGTTTAAATCCAAGCAAATTTAACAACGCCGATACGGTCGAAACCGAAGCAACGATATTTTTCCTCACGGTTACGAACACGGGCGGTAAAGACTTGGCGTTGCTTGCTGGTCTTCCAAGTCCACACGCTGGGATGGCCGATGACCTTGTAGGTCTGGACGGGCTGAGGATTCTCGCTGTTTTCAGGTGCATAAACCACGTAGAAAGTGAGGCGAGAGAGGATTGCGATTTTGATTTTGTTGATGATGTTTTTCATATGTAAGAGTGTAGATTAAAATTCAGGTGTTGTAAAGAACTTTTTTTTAAAAAGTTGTGATTGTCCAGCTTCCCATTGCGTTGTCGCGCATCTCGTCAGTAATTTCGAAACCCTTCGACGCGAATTCAACGAGTTTTGCAATGTCAAGCTCTTTTGTCTTGACGCTAACGCTGTTGCCATTGTTACGATTCAAGCCGACAATTAAACCATTGCCAGCAAAAAGGCGTCCGTCGAATTTGAAAACGCGCTTGACTTTCGCATTCAACCAGCCTTCATCATCCACAAAAAGAGTGTCGCCATTTTTCAGCGTGTGACCAACACAGAACAACTCGCAACCGATTGCGTTGGTGATGTCGCGATAATTTTCTGTCAATTCAACAGTAGTTATCACATTGTTAGTTGCGTCAATTTTGTATGCTTTCATAAGTTTTGAGATTAGACGCTGTTTTCGATACTGGCGATGGCGGAACGGATTTTGGACAAGCCGATATGCTTTTCCATAATCATGAACCGTTCAATCGTGGGATAAGACACGCGGCCAGAGAATACCTTGCGGTAAATCACATTGTTGAGTTTGTAGGTTAAAGTCGTATTGTTTTTATTCATATGAAGAGATTATCAGACTAAGGCATATATGGCAAGAATTTTAATTCACTATCTGGCGGCATGTTGGCACAATAATTGCTGGGGAAGTTTGGCACGATAATTGCTATAATCTGGCGGTTGTAAGTTCTTGAGTATCAACGACTTACGCGGGGGCCCCGCGTAACTCATTGACTATCAACGAGTTACGTTTGGCGGCTGGAAAAGAAGTCGAGCAACCACTATGCAGGTTGCTCAGTCTCACAGCGTTGCCCTTTCAGGTCGCTAATTACGAACCCCCCCCTGGCGCAGGTGTTAGTCCTTGTTATTATGAGAGGCCAGTCTCAGGTATTCACGCACCACGCGATGGTTGTTTGTATCCATATTCTAAATGTATCACATATCTGGCGGTTTTGTCAAGATTTATTTTTCTCGCGCACCAAAAAATAGCATAAATCATTTGGCCGCCAATCAGTTCTGTGCGCTCGGCACCACTTGCAAAAACCATCTTTCATCCAATCATGTCGGAGCGTTTTATCCAGTAGCAAGGTTTTCAAGTCTTTGTTTTTCATAGAATTAATATATCACATTACCTGCGTAAGTCAATAAATTTATTAAATTATATTATATTTTATAAGTCATTGATTATCAACCACTTAGGCGGGGCCTCCGCGTAAGTGACTGATAGCCAAGCACTTACGCAGATTACTTATTCAAGGTGCTAGCGCAGATTGGCAAACGTGTCAAACTCAATTTGCTCCTCGGTGCGTCTGTCCATGTTGGTTGTGGAACCAATTGCCCTGATACGAAACTCCTCAAATGTGATTGGCTCATTCCAACTCGCCTGAAAATCTTTTCTGTTCCAACCGTCAGGGTCGAGAACAGTTGTCGCGGAAAGAATTGCCCACTCAGCCGAAGGAAGTAGAATTTTGTTTTTCATGTGTTTATATTAGCAGATTCGCAAGATTTGTCAAGAAATTTTTGTGGTGGTGCTATCCCAAACGAGTTCGCCGGAATTGTCCACAACTTGAACATGGGCGAATGACTTAACCAGTTTTTTGGTCATCATCATTGCCTTGTTAAGACTACCGCGCACAGTGGTTGCGCCGAATGAAGTAATCTCGTAAGAGATTTTGCCGCTTTGCATTACCCGCACAATGTAAGTTTTATTCATATAAAAAGACTACAGCATATTTGCGCGGATTGCAAGATTTATTTTACTTTTTTACGAGATTTATTTCGTATGCCTAAAGCAACTACCATGCCTAGCACAAAGATAATCATATATTTAGGCGGCATTCACCACAAAACCCGTTGAATCTTTTTTAGCCTCTCCTTTGGTGGACAAGCCGACGATTACATTTTTTTCATCCAAAAAACGCAAGTCGCTTTCGTCGCCACTCACAACTTTTTTGCCTAAGTAAGTTTGCGGTAAAATTTTACCAGCAAACACAACCGCGACATTGACACCAGCGGCGGAAACGGTTTCAACCGCTTGCTGATTACTTTCCGAACGCGAAAAGGTTAGATGGTAGTTTGCCGGAAGTTTGCCGGATGCGAATTGCATTGCGCGGAATGGTGACTTGGTGTAATCGTAAAATTGAACATTGGGAAACTTTTTGATAATTCCTAGACGTTCCCAAGCCACGTCAGAAACGACATTCAAACGGATTGCCAAAGTTTTGCCAAGTTTAGCGGCACGTTTAATTCCCGCAGTAATCTCGGTTTCAAGTTGCGCCAAAAAAGCCGCCCGATTATCATTGAAAAATTTTGCTTTTGCAATGCGAGCATTGCGGACATTCTCAAACCGTCCCATGCCAGCCGAAAACAAACAAGCCGCGATGCAACCAGCCGACGCATTAGGACAAAGATTTTTACCAGACGACGACGCAGGCGCAAGCGACAATCCTAAAGTAAGATAGCCGAATTTTTCGCCCTTAATCAATTTCACGTTATTCTTTGAAAGTAATTTCATATCTCTAAACTATATCAAAATTCAAAAAGTTTGCAAGATATTTAATTCATATTTTGTGGTTGTGTTGGCATAAGACATGCTATATGCAATTTTCATGCCACGCGATAGTTGGCACGTATTCTGCTGGTAATTTTGAGGTATAATTGATATAAGTCGTTGATTATCAACCATTTACGGGGGCTTCCCCCCAACCCCCATGTAACCCGTTGATTATCAAGCACTTACGTCGAGTACAAGCGCAAGCATAAAGCATGCCAATATTCACTTGGCATGGGAGTTGCTTACTAGCAGTAAGCGTGCCAACTTAGGACGCAATTTTAACTTTGTCCCAATCGCAATTGGTGAGGACATTTTTCACGGACTCATTTTGCCGCTTGCGATAATCAGCCATGAAAATCAAGCCCTCTTTTTCCAATTGTTCGGACATGCTTTCAAGGGCAACTTGCGCCTTTACCAATTCTAAGCGCATTGATTCGAATTGTTCCATCGTCATTGTGACTGTTTTCATATTTAAAGCTTAGTTGATTGTTAATTGAATTGCAAGACTTATTTTCAATTATTTTTCAATGACTTCAAACTCGTAAATGTAAGGCGATTCGATGTCGATATCCCTATGTAATTGTCAAGGGTTATTATCAGCCTTCAATGTTGCGGACTTCATAGCAATTGAAAACATTGTAGGAATTATCTTCAGGAAATTCCTGCCATTTTGAAGAAATGGTTTTCCGTCCAGTGAAACCGGCGATTTCGCACAAGTCGAAAACTTGTTTTTCAGTCAACTCATTAATCAATGAGCTAACTTGCAAGGTATGATGGCACGAACCGAAAGAGTTTGCATAACCTTTAACCAACTTCACTGATATTCTGTTTTCAATTTTCATACTGTAAGCTTACATAGTTTATTAAAGGATTGCAACAATTATTTTCGTTTTTTGTGAAGATTTATTTTGCGTGTTTGGCGGTTATTGGCATGATAGCTGCTTGCGTAGTGTTGGCATACAACTTGCTAGGGCCACTTGGCATGGTATATGCTTACCTCTAGCATGCGTAAGTCGTTGTGTATCAACCACTTACGTGGGGGTAGGGGGGGGACGCCTCTGTAAGTCGTTGACTATCAACCACTTACAACGGTTAGAATGCAGGCAGCAAGAAGCGTGCCATGTATCGCTTGGCACGCTATATGCTTACTCGCTGCACTCGCACTGCGATTCCCAATAGCTATCAAGACCAGCGTCCTCGTTGCCCTCGTTGCTGTAGTCGTTTGCCTCATTGGCGTTCATGTCCGCCAAGTCGTCCTCACCAGAGCCATCCCCAGGCCATCCGCGTTAATCGTCTGCGGGTTCGGGTTCTTCGTATTGCAGATCGGCAGCTTGTCCACAGCAGCCGCAGCATGGTGCGTCTTCGCATGGGCCGACATGGGCCAACGCGTGCATATCGTTTTGTGCGTCAAGGTCGGAGTTAGTATTAATCATTGATTCAGTATTCATGATGGATACAGTTTAGCTGATTATTTAAAAGAAGCAAGGTTTATTTTAATTATTTAATTAAATTTAATTTTATTTAATGCTTGACAATCACCCCCTAATTTATGAAAAAAATTTGAAAAGTTAGTCCATCACAACCAAGGGGGGTATTATATATCAATCTCCCCGAGGAAATCAAACCATTTCTAATATTAATTAATTAAAATTAAATAATTAAATCAAATTAAAATTAAATCAAATTAAGATCAATCTAATCTCTATATCTCCC
>TBL_comb48_EPIDRAFT_1002170_pt1 | contig 13761 bp, 13 predicted proteins | sample TroBogEpilimnion_37_FD_10681 | JGI IMG/M metagenome (IMG submission 10681)
GGGGGTGGTCTTCATGCCGCAGAGCGGGGGGGGATTCAAATGACGAATGACGAAATCCGAATGACGAATGGGGGTGAGGGGGCGGAGGGAGAGTTGACGGTGGTTTACGGTTGTTGACTGTGGCTGAACGGTTGTTGGGAGAGCCTCGGGTGTGAGGGAGTTGGGTGGGTCCAGGGAGCGCTCGCGGCTGGCGTGTGGCGGAGCTTTTGCAGACACTGCTGGTGCTCGCCGTGTGAGTGAGAAGCGTTGGGTTTGCTTTTGGATTTGTTGGCGAATGACCTTTATGGTCGATTAACGTTTGTATTGGGGAGCGGAAGCTGAAGGCTGGCGCAAATGAAGGCTCGTAGTGGTCACTCTACGGTTCCCAGTGTCTGCGGTTGCCCAGACACCGCACAGAGGACTGTGCGGACCACTTTGCTGACGCCTTGGCGATGGCCTGTGCGAATATTCGCCACAGGATTGGCTATGCTTTAAAAGCAGTGGGGGACGAAGCGGCTGCCGTTGGAGGTGATGAGGGAGGCGTCTTCGCGGATGCCGATGCCGGCGGGGTCGCCGCCGATGATCCAGGAGCCGATGACGGGGTGGTTGCCAGAGAAGCTGACTTCGGGGTGCAGCTCTTGATAGACTTTGGGCTGGGACTGCCAGGGGCCTTCGCTGTCTTCCAGTAGGGTGCCGTTTTGGATGAGGCGGACGTTGGTGCCTTCGCGGCCGAAGTAGGGCTTCTCCACGTAGCTGGGCATGCCGTCGGATTTGAAGGAGGCGCGCAGGAGATTGGGGTGGCCTTCGAACATTTCCCAGAGGAGGACGAGGAAGGCTTTGTTGCTCCAGAGCATTTTCCAGACGGGTTCGAGGAAGCGCTGACATCTGCCGGGGAGATGGCAGGAGAAATCCTCCAGCCACATCCATTCCCAGGGGTAGAGCTTGAAGAGGCGAGTGACGGGGCGGTCTGCGTGATCGACGAACTGCTGCATGCGTTCGTTCCAGCCGAGGTCTTCGATGGCGAGGTCGATGGTGCTTTTGCCGGACTGCTGGCAGGTGTCGATGAGGTAGAGCAGGGTGCGCCAGTCTTCTTCGGCATCGCGCTGGGCGCAGAAGTGGATCTGCGGCTCTGGCCAGGCAGGCCAGGAGGCGAGTAGCTTTTCGTGGATGGAGTTGAACTGGTCGTAGTGGGGGCGGGTTTGCTGAAGCCACTGCCACTGAACGACGGCGGCCTCTAGCAGGCCGGTGGGGGTGTCGGCGTTGTATTCGAGCAGCTTGGGAGTGCCGGTGCCGTCCCACATGAGGTCAAAGCGGCCGTAGAGGGAGAGGTCGTCGCGATCCCAGGAGTGAATGATTTCCTGCCAGGCCTGGGGAGAAATGGCGAGGCGGTCGCGCCAGTTGTCGCGAATGGCGCGTTCTGCGGCAGCGATGCTCATGCGTTGGAGTTCGGCGGTGGCCTCTTCCAATTGGTCGATCTCGCGGTTGGAGAAGCGATAGTGGGCGGATTCGTCCCAATAGAGCTGGCCGTCGATGGTGTGGTAGGTGAGGCCCAGGGCTTCCACCTGGGCCTGCCAGTCGGTGCGTGGTTGTTCGGTGATGCGGAACACGGAGAGATTAGGAGCCGGAGAACATTCCGGAGAAAAAGCCCGTGAGGCCAAAACCGCCACGGCTGGTGAAGGCGGAGCGCGTGATGCCTGCCTGGCTCTGCGGCACGCCGGTGTGAATGGGTGCGCCCGAGGGCTGAGTGGTGTAGTCGCTCAGGGTGGAGGGGGAGGCGCTGGACGTTGTGGTCGTGGAATACGGCCCGCTGCGGTAATAGGTGGAGGTGAAAGGATAGCGCCGTGTGCTGTGGTAGCGTGACCACCTGCCGCAGCGGTAGTAGCCCCAGTTTGAATCATAGTAATCGTAGGGGTAGGGGAACCAGCCAGCGCAGGGCTGGTGGTAGTAGCCGAGATGGGGATCGTAGGCGTTGTGCGGCGGGGACTGGCGTGACACATCCTCTCCTGCCACAAAGGCAGGCAGGCTGGCACGCAGCTCAGGACTCAAGGCACTCGGTGGCAGCACGGCCGTGCTGTGAATAGGGACTGGTTCAGGTGTGGGTGCGCGGCGACAGCCGGTGACACCCAGGCTGACGCCAGCAAGCGTCAGCATGATGACTTTGCTTCGTTTCATCAGCGTAGTGGCGGCGGGTTAGCTGGTCATGGCGGCTGCCAGGATCAGCGACACGCCAATGATCACGCTGCCTGCCAGGATGGCTGCGGCCATGTTCTTCTTCTCAAAAATTTCGGCGTGGAGATCGCCGGGCGTCATCTTGTCGAAGAGCTTGTAGCCAGCGATGGCCATGAGGATGCCGGCGAAGCCGAAGACGGCGAAAAGCTCCAGGCCATGGAGGATGGAGTATTCGGCGAGGATGGGGTGGTTGAGGATGGACATGCGCTTTGCGGTTGGGTGAGTCGGTGGGTGACCGATCAGGCTATGAAATGACCGCAGGCGGAGGAAAGATAAATTACAAGCTGAGGTGATTTTTATCCGAGGATCACGCGGATGGGTAGCTCACACTGACTAGATACAAACCGCAGGCGGGGGCGGTTTGATTGCTTTGGGGGCCGGTGGGGTCGGTGAGGAGGCGGGCGAACCATTCTTTGGGTTCGCGGCCGCGGGCGACGTGCATGAGGCTGCCGACGATGAGGCGGACCATTTTGTAGAGAAAGCCGTCGCCGGAGAATTCGAGTTCGATGAAGTCGCCTGCTTCGCGGAGTTCGGCGCGGTGGATGGTGCGGGTGGTTTTTTCGATGCGGAGGCGGCGCTCGGTTTCGGGCATGTCGCCGCGATTGGCGGAGAGGCGGACGAAATTGTGGGTGCCGACGAGTTGTTCGCAGCACCAGCGCACGGCATCGAGATCGAGAGGACCGTAGATGTGCCAGGAGCGGTCGGCTTCAAAGGGGGAGAGCATGCGCTGACGCCAGATGCGGTAGCGGTAGGTTTTGCCGGTGGCGTCGAAGCGGGCGTGGAAGCTGGGCGGGCATTCAGCCACCTGCAAAATGCGGATGGTGAGGGGGAGGCAGGCGTTCACTGCATGGGCCCAGGACTCGCAGGTCATGCGCACGGTGTCGGGGACATCGCAGTGGGCGGTTTGTGCCAGGGCGTGGACGCCGGCATCGGTGCGGCCGCTGCCATGCACGCGGGTGTCGAGGCGGGTGGCTCTGCGGATGGCGGTGTGGAGTTCGTCGGTGATGGTGCGGCCGCCTTCGAGGCTCTGCCAGCCACGCCAGGGTGTGCCGCAGTAGGCGATGGTGAAGCGGAGGCGTTTGAATCCCGGCTCGGGGCCGCGATTTTTGCCGGCCTTACTTTCGACGTCGCTTCGGCTCATCGGTCCACTGGAGTTCGTAGGAGGCGTCGGGGAGCAGGAAGCCTTCGGGGCCGCGCTGCTGGTTTAAGTATTCCTGGAGGATGACGACGGCGGCGAGTTGATCGACGATCTCGTTGCGCTCCTTTTTGCTGGTGATGCCGGCGCGAGACATTGAGGCCTCGGCTTCGACGGAGGAGAGGCGTTCATCGACGAACTCGATGGGAACGGAGTGCTGCAATTCTTTGCCGAGGCTGGTGGCGAATTTTTCGACGCGCTCGGCGGCGCTGCCTTTCTCTCCGCTCATGCGGAAGGGCATGCCGATGACGATTTTGCCGATGCGCTTTTCCTGCACGATGCGAGCGAGGGTACGCTCGGGTTCGTGAGTGGCATCGATCGTTTTGAAGGGGCTGGCGACGATCTCGGTCTCGTCACTGAGAGCGAGACCGATGCGCACGGTGCCGTGATCAATGGCGAGGATGCGGGACATGGGGCTGGATGCTGGATTCTAGATGCTGGAGGCTAGATCCTGGATCCTGGATGCTGGATCAGCGGAGTTCTTTGGGCAGACCATCGACGATTTTCTTGATGTTCTCGGCCTTGCTGCGGGTGGCGACGAGGAGGCCATCTTTGGAAGCGACGACGATGAGATCCTGTACGCCGATGAGGGCGACGTGCTGGCCGGTCTGGGTGAAGACGATGTTGTTCAAGGAATCCTGCTGGGAGAGGGCGCAGTTGTGCTGGTTGCCATCGCTGTCGGTCTCGAGATAGCGGCCGACGCTGGTCCAGTTGCCCACGTCATCCCAGTCAAAGGTGGACTCGATGTTGAGCACGCGGGAGGCGCGCTCCATGAGGGCGTAGTCGATGGAGAGCTTGGGCAGTTTGCCGAACTGTTTATCCACGGTGGCGCTGAAGTCCTTGGAGCCGCGGAGTTCGGAGATGAAATCGGCCAGCACAGGGCAGTGGCGGCTGAGTTCGCTGAAGATGGCGGGGATGGTCCAGATGAACATGCCGGCATTCCAGAGGAAAGTGCCCTGGCTGATGAAGTGCTCGGCCAGATCGGGATTCGGCTTTTCACGGAAACGGGCGACTTCCCAGACGGGGAGGTCATCGAGACCGCCAATGCTGGCGCGGCGGCCACGCTCGACGTAGCCGTAGCTGGGGCAGGGCCAGGTGGGGGTGATGCCCACGGTGACGAGGCTGCCGCTGTTTTCGGCGGCGAGGGCAGCGTTGGAGAGCACGCGCTGAAACTCGGCATGATCTTTGATCAGGTGATCGGCAGGAAGCACGATCATGGTGGCGGTGGGATCACGAGAAACGACCCAGCCGACGGCGAGAGCGATGGCGGGGGCGGTATCGCGCTTCTCGGGTTCGGCGACGATGTTCTCTGCGGGCAGATCCTTCACCAGCGCACGCACGGAAGCTTCCTGCTGCTTGTTGGTGAGAATGAGGATGTTTTCCTTGGGCACGAAGCCATCGAGACGCTCAATGGTGAGTTCGAGCAGGGTTTTTTCACCAAAGAGTTTGAGCAACTGTTTGGGCAAAGCATCGCGGCTGATGGGCCAGAAGCGCTGGCCGCTGCCGCCAGCGAGGATGAGAGCGTAACGATTTTTGGGTGCGGCTTGGGACATGAGCAGTGGTTTTTTGGGGACAGGCACTCATTAACCGGAAAGCAGGACGCGGGCAAATTCCTCTTTGGTGATTCTCGTGTAGCGGTTATGTTGTCCCATGCAAGAAAACAGCTCTACCCCCGGCTACGAAACTTATGCTTCGCTCATTGCCCCTGCCGCCGCAGGCTGCGCGCTGGGCATCCTGTTTGGCCGGGGAATGCGGCGCGGATCTTCCAACGTGATCGCGCTGACGCTGCTGGCCGCGAGTGCTGCCATCGCTGCGCCGGTGATCACCGAACTGGTGCAGCGCACGGCGAATCGTCCTGGCAGCGAACGCGGCAGCCGCCGCAGGCTGGAAGGCATCCGCAATCACGGCATGCCTGATGGCGATGTGGGCGAGTTTTTTGCGGATACGCCGGAGCCGTTTGTGGCGAAGGGGCGTTGAGGGGAGCATCTGCAGAAAAAGAATCCTTCCTTTGCTCTGTAAGCTTCCTTTTTCACTGATCCTCCCTCGCTAAAGCTACGGAGGACGAGACGAAGGGCATTTTTCACCTGCTAAAGTCGGCGAAGAGTTGCGGAGTCGTTTGTTTGCAAAAGCGATGCCTGAGCCGGTTTTGAGGTAGCGTTCGAAGACTTGAGCCTGGAGTCTGTCGGAGAAGGCGAGGTAGGTTTCGAGAAGCCAGGGCGTGTATTGCGCGGTGTGGGGCGATTTGCCTGAGTTGTGTTCGGCGAGGCGCTGGCGAAGGTTTTCGGTGAAGCCTGTATATACCTGTGCAGGGGAGGACTGGCTGCGGAGGAGGTAGACGCAGTACATGGTTCTGCATTTTGGGTAATGCGGAAGGGTGGAGGCAAGTCTCGCTTTAAACGGGCTGCTTTTTGTGGGCGGTGGCCCGTCCTTCGCTCTTCGAGCTAGGGAGGGCATTTTTCACCGACTAAGTCGGTGAAAAATGGCGGAGAGGGAGGGATTCGAACCCTCGGTTGCCTTACGACAACGTCTGATTTCGAGTCAGCCGGTTATAGGCGTCTTAAAATACTCATTACGAGCAGATTAAAGCGATTTGAAAAACGATTCCGAGGCACATTAGCGTGCCTCGAACGCGTCATTTTCGTGCAACCTCCACGGTGGTGGTGAAACTGGGAAGGCTCTTAAGACACGGTGATTCAGTCCAGTGCTAGCGCGATTTTATCCGAGGTCGCCTCCACTCTCATAATCACCCGTCCATCAGCAACGAGCCGCACAGGTTTATCCATCAAGCGCGCAAAGGGCTTCAAAACAGCTCATTTCACACCCCCGAGTATACAAAGAAGTATCAGCGGAAGCGGTGGGACGATTCATCATTTTGAACGCCTGTGACGAGATCAACCCGTGCGCGGTTGCAATCCTGTCTTGTCGCATTCACATTGGTGATGCTCGATGTTAGTCCTTGGACCCGCCTTGAGCCCCGATCGAAAAAATCAGATGCTCCATTCTCAAACATTCGACCAGCAAAGACTGGTCTGCACAAAAGCTAAAGCGCCCATTGGCGTGGCTGGGATTCCATCAGCCAAAGACATTTTTTCATCAAGACGCTAAGAAACCGCGTTTAGATTCGTATCAGAACCAGCACTTGAACTGACTCACGAAGGTTCAAGCGAGGCCCGGGAACGGCATGATGGAAGACGACGAGCTTCCGCCGAACCCCGCTTCGTGGTGGATCCGGTCATCGCTTTGGCGGTGATGGAGAAGCCATCCAGACGTGACCGCTACCAAAGATTAAAGGGGCGGTCCATTCTGGCCGACACGCCAAGAGCGTGTTCGGTCACTGAATGTTTGCCTGCGCGCTTATTGCCTTGCGCAGCAGCACGCTCATGCCCGCAAGGCATGCGGTTTTCTGGATCCTTCGCATTCAAAATCCAAATTTTTCAATTCCATGAATTCAAATTCGTCAATCATGCCCACGTCCCTTCCTACTACTGTTCCATCGCCTTTGATCTCTCAAACCCTCGCTCCTGCTATCGAGGAGACACCCGGTGTCCCGCACGCCGGATCAGACGAAGGTGAGTTTCAGGTTCCCACCATGACACTCCGTGATGAGCAAGTGAGTGCACGCACATTCGCTGAACTCTCCCTCCGAACCCCCATGGAACTCCTGGAAATGGAATTTCCACCGACGGACAATTACGTTGGAAATGGAATCGTTGCCAAAGGACAAGCATCAGCCATCATCGGGCCGCCTGGTATTGGCAAGTCCATGATTATAACACAGCTCGGAATGAGCATGGTGCTGGAACGCCCGTTTATGGACCTCCCGGTTAACTGCGCTGATAAAAAATCCCTGTTTCTCCAAGCAGAGAACTCAAACTATCGGCTTCGCATGCAACTCAACGGCCAATTTTCGAGCCTCACCGAAGATGAACAGAGACGGGTCGATGCTCACTTCACCTTCCACACCATCGAAAATGGATACGATTCCGAGCTTCGTCTGAAAGGTCGTAGCGCAGATGCCGTCGCACGCTGCCTGAACAGGGTAAAACCAGACGTGGTGTTTGTCGATCCGTTGAATGCCTTCGCCAAAGGCAGCCTGAACACCGACGACGGCATGATGGATACTCTTCAAGAACTCATCCGGTTGGCCAAGGAAGCAAATCCTGATGCAGCCGTTGTCTTCGTTCATCATACACGCACCGACGGAAAAGCAGTTCTTGAAGCGGTGGGTCCTAGCCGTGGAAACTACGGACGGGGCTCTAAGGCGCTGCACGGGGTGTCGCGAGGAACATTGAACATCGCCGCCGGCCATCCCGATGACAGCTCGAAAATCCTCGTTGCCTGCGGTAAAAATTCCAATGGACCGGATTTTGAGGCCTTCGGCGCACTGCGGAGCCCGGACACACTCCTCTTTGAGCGTGACCCATCGTTTTGCCTGGATGTGTGGAAGCAGGTGATGTCTGGCAAACCAGCTGGGCGTCTTTTGCCGACACCCGAACGGGTCGCGGAATTCGTGGAGGATAGACCACTCACACGTCAAGACCTAGTAGAGGCAATCAAGGAAGAGTTTGGGTGCGCGAAGTCGAAGGCTTATCAGGCCATCATTGATGCTCAAACCCAGACCATCGTGCGTGGCCCTGACCGCCTCTTCCGGTCGATCAAACTGTAAATGAAACGGCGGTCGTCAGCCCATCTGACCGCCGCCATTTTTCCGTCCCTTCGGGGTTCGTGGAAAATGGAAATGGAAAACAGGGGATCGGAGGTCATGAAAATATTTTCATGGTCTCTGGATCTTCTGCCGACAGAAATTATATTTATACCTCCGCTGCCCGTCTGGCAGTGGCGAGAATTGGTAACGGCAAAGATGCAGACCGTTTGGTCTGCGCCGGCCCTTCTTGGGGATGATCCGTCCGTCGATTGTCGATGGTGGTGAGTCTCAGATCGTTGCTGCTGATCAAAGGAACGATCACCTGCCGGAATGGCCAATGGTCTGAACCATTCCAGAGCTACTCAATGCCAACGTTCTGATACAGGAAACGTGCGTCCATGGCAGAAGTTCGAAAAGGCAGCCTGAACGACCCCTCCCACATTGAAACATCAATTCTATGAACGTCCCTATCGAAAAGCAACAAGCTCAGCACATCAATGGTGTCTGGACGAACCCGGTCACGATTAATAAAAACAATTTCCGATTCAAGAGCCTCTCAACATGGAGCCTTAACATCGCGGTCGGCTGCAATCATGGCTGCCGTTACTGCTATGTCCCAGATACGTCCACGAACAAGCAAGGGGCAAAGCTCCGTGAATTCGGCATCACTAATCCTGATGCCGAATGGGGTGACTATGTCCTGCTTCGACCATGGGACGGCGGGAGATTCAACAAGTCGCTGCATGCTGCAGAGACCAGTGGATTCGATGAACTGAATAAAGATGGAAACCGCGCCGTGATGCTGTGCACCACGACCGATCCATATCAGGTCTTGAAAGGCCGGAACGCTGAAGAGACGGCGAAATTGAACCGAGATCGCTTACGTCTCGTCCGCAACTCGCTTCGTCGTATCCGGGACTATTCCACGCTCAACGTCCGGATTCTGACCCGCAGTCCGCTTGCGACACAAGACTTTGCCCTGTTCAAAACATTCGGTGAGCGTCTTATCTTCGGTATGAGTCTTCCAACGCTGGATAACGACCTGGCGCGCATCTACGAACCGAACGCACCTGCACCTTCACAGCGGCTAAAAACCCTTCAGAAGGCCAGGGATGCCGGACTGCACGTTTACGTTGCCATCGCCCCAACCTACCCCGAGTGCACCGAAGCGGACATCCGAACCACTCTTCGAGCAGTTAAAAGCCTTGGCGCGGTCACCATCTTTCACGAGCCCATCAACATTCGTGCTGAGAACGTGGCCAGGATTGAAGCACACGCTAGGTCAATTGGACGATCACTCAACACATCGGTTTTTGCCACACAAGAGGCTTGGCGTAACTATGCTCTGAGTCAACTTTGCCTGGTTCAAAAGATCGCGGAAGAAGAGGAGGTAGCTGATCGTCTGCATCTTTGGCCGGATAAATCTTTGAAATCCAAAGTAGGATTTAAGAAAATGGTAATGCGTGGCGAAGATGCGACACCGGGACGAAAGCTGAGCGCTATTGAAAGCGAAGCGTTGAACAAGCAGCTCAATACCGACTTCGCGGCTGTTGACTCATGGATTGACTCTTGGCATGAGCGGATCAGTGAATGGCCAGGTAAGCAGCCAAACCAATGGGTGCGTCAACAGCTTCCAGTGTTCATGACACAATCGTTGAAAGCTGCTTAATGAAACGATTTTAGTCTCCGCTTGCTTTTCAACGGATTTGAAGTAAGTTTGTATCCCATTCCGGACACTCGCTAAGATTAAAAAAACGCGCACTGTCCCGCACTGGAGGTTATCGCCAAGATAGGCACGCCTCCACTGCGCATCGCCCTTACATAATAGCGGGCTGATCGCGCTGGTTAACAAAACTTCGGATAACTGCCAAAAGGCGGTCAAACAGATCCCGTTCAAACTTGCGCAACTCCATTCCTAAAACGGGACGGATGGGCTGCGCCTCAAAAGAAGCATTATGTCCACAGAACTGAATTATTCGAAATCAACATCACCGCACAAAAGAACAAAACGAAGCACTACCGAGAACACCGAGGATGAGGTGATCGATGCTGAATACGTTATGGTCGATTCGCCACAGAGCGCAACGTCATCAAGCTCAACAAAGTCCCTGCCCATGGCATCGTCTACGGTCACGGGTCTGGGACCGTTAGATCAGCCTGGATCTGTCGATGTGCCCGTGACGGCTGCAGGAGCTTCGACAAAGGCAGAAGAGATCCTGCAAATCGACATTACGCTGTTGAAACCCAACCCGCTAAATGTCGAGATCTACGGCGAAGAACCGGTCGACCAAGACCTAGTGGTATCCCTGGAGAAGAATGGCTTCCAAGAGCCGCTCATCGCAACGGCTGAAAAAACACTCGTAGCAGGTCACCGCAGATTAAAGGCGGCAAAGGAACTTGGGCTGTCGCACGTTCCGGTGATAATCCGGGCATATGACAACGAAATTAAGTCGCAGGCTGCTTTGTTGGAAAGCAACCGTCAACGGCCCAAAACCAATGAGATGCTGGGCAACGAGGCTCGCCTACGATTGAAGATCGAGGAACAGCTCGCGAAACAGCGGCAGCAGTCGGGTGCCCAGCGTAAGAACGACCCGAAGGCCTCTTTGGCAAACGGCAGTTCCCGTGACAAAACAGGCGATGCCATTGGTACAAGCGGAGTGACGGCCAAGCGATTGGTTGATACTGTGAATGCCATTAGCGCTCTCAGCAAAAATGGCAAAACAGAGGAGGTCCAACAAATCCGAGTCGCGCTGAACAAGAGCATGAACTCGGGATACTTGAAGGCCGTCTCGCTGGGTGCAATTAATTCGCCTCAAAAGGCGAAGAAGTCATCCGTAAAAGCAGTCGCCACCAACAAGCCGGTGGTCTCTGTAAAGGCTGATGCAACTGAATCGCCATATGGTTCGTCCAGTGAGTTTCCAACGATCTCAAAGCATGGACAGGCGATGAAAGCAATTGAGCAGCTCGTCGAATATTTGGAAGATCTCAAAGCTGATGCTGTGACTGATAAACAGAGAGATGAGTGGAATGAACGTCTGGACGAACTCACCGATGTGTTGAGGGAAGCGGAGATTCTCACTCGATAACAGTAGCCAAGAATTTAGAATAGCTCTCGCCATCAGTGTTGAAAAAAACGTCACTGCGAGATGAGCGTCAATCAGCAGGTCGGCAATGGTGACCGACCTGCATACCCATGTCAGTTCAATGAAAATTACTTCAAACAAAGAGCGCTCATTCACCTTGGGCACTGCATCACAAACACCAACGCTGATTCAAAATCCGGAGAGCGATCTTAGAGATAGATTATGCACTCCTCTCTCCTCTCCCTCATCTGATTATCCTGTAGCTGTTGACCCTGGTTCATCGTCCACATCCACCAGCTCGACTTCATCTCTCCTGTCCAATGCTCAAGAATCATCCCACACCTCAGACTCATCCGCTTTAATCGTTCAGAGACCAAGATTCAAAGAAGACCTAAACTGGTGTGACAGTGCGGAGATGGTTAAAAATTTGGCTCTGTTCGATGATGACCAGCAATCTTTAATCCGGAGCATCACCATCAAACATCAAGACTTCCCGGATGGTTTCGACAAGGGAAACTACTTCGAGAGCATTTACCCGATCATTGCTTCTGGGTTTTTGAACGCTGATAAGATCGTCTATTGTGGCGCTCAGTTCTCATCAGGAAAACGTCCATGTCGGCTTTGGCACCTGTGTTCTCGCTGTGCTTATTACTGTGGTATGAATTCATCACTACGGTATGGTCCAGCGTTCAACAAAGCTGACTTCTCCCATCTCACCTGTTCCTTTGATGGTGGACTTCCACTTGATTCAACAAACAGTGCTGATCTTCGGAAATACTGGTTAGCCAATGCAAGTGCTGTTCGTCGGGCATTTGATGAAGGCTTAATCGAAGGAGCCTACATCGTTCATGAGTTGGCAATTCTTCGCTTTCTTCCTCTGCGCGTTCTGCCTCATTCGCATATCCTTGTTTCAGGTGATGCATTGACGGTGGATCGGTTGAACGTCATTTCGACCTACATCGCGGAGACTGAAGGGGTTGATTTGGTGCCTTCACTTCGAAATCGAGCGTTACATACCAGAACAGATCTTGAGTCCGTCATCAAATATCAGACGAAGGCGATCAAGCTCCAAGAACCCTACACCTCAGCGCTTATCCAATGTGGTCGTCATAGGCTTCGCGAACTGAATCTGGAAATGAGAGAGTTCCTCGATTCATATTCGGCGGCTGTTGGGCAGTTTCAAAAAATCGTTCGAATAGGGAATCTACATCCTCAGCGTCAAAACTCATACATTGGCTCCAAGGTTTCAAATGCAGCCAACAAAAAAGTTCGAGAGATGCGAACAAGAGGCTCCAGAGAGAGTCGCGTTTAAAGGCAATCTGAGCGCTTTGAATGCTTTCCGCTGTCACCATACTCGGAAAGCATTTGGAGCGTTTCTGGAGGCGTTCTGTGCGTCCTGTGAAGCATTCCCTGATGATGCGCCAAAGCGGAAAAGTAAAACTGCATGCGGCCTCCAAATACACAGAACATTTCTTAGAAACCGCTGTACATTGATCTCGTGATGTGGTAGGTTATTTACAATGAATCGCGTGAAAAAAGTCATCTTCAAATCGACCACTCCAGCCATAAATCTGGATGGAGATTTGGACCTCGGTAACAAGACTGATGAAAAAATGACACACAGCTTTTCAGAAAAAGATGGCGTGGCAAAACCTGCTACGTCGCAAGAGAAAAGAAGATATGCTCAAGATACAGAAAATGGTAAGCTGGGTCCTTATTGAAGGATTCCACCAGGCAAAGATTACGGACGCACGCCTGATCAATAGTAGCGTCCCAAAAAACGAAGAGTGGGAATTAAGGCTGATTTTTGAGGCCACGTCCCTGCTCCATCCAACGAAGAAATACTTGGCCAAAAAAGGATACAAGGCCAAGGATTCAAAACAGATCATCAAAGACCTGACGGAACTTCTAGGCGATGATATTCACCAAGTCATTAATTTGGCGGGTGAGATCATTCCTGAAGCCCTGAACGTTCTTGTTGGTCAGCCGGTTGATATTGAAATCGAGCATCACCATGGCAAAAACCATGCTGAGCCGTTCTGTCTGGTCTCACAGGTGACAAAGCCTGGTGGACTGATCGAACAGCTAAAAGAAGCGGCGTAACAATTCGATAACGAGACGCCACCAGAAAAACCCCCAAGTGATTCGTCACGCGGGGGTTTTTTGTTTTTGGGAGCTTGTGTAAACATTTTCACAAGCTGACGGTCACGATTTGAATTCCCCGTTTTCTGTTGTGGCAGCTGAGAAATACGGCTGACAAAAATTTTTAAAACCGCGTCGAAAAAAATGCGGCTCCCCGGAATTTGCTATCACATTGGTCGTGTCATTACTGGCGAGACGGCACTTTCATCCGCTGGCTGGACTGGGTTTCATCCAGATTCAGCAGCCTGCGCATTCGAGCATGCAGCGCCATGTCGCTGATGAAGATTGGGATCATCAAGAGAACCGCCCAATTATTCCTCGCATGCACCTTGAGTAAAATATCTATGGCAACAGCGACAATCAAAACTTGATTTCGTTTGTTTCGATTGTTTCGTTCAATTCGTATTCTCAACCACCATGAAAACTGCTTCTCTGCCCGCTGCTGCCCGTCTAACCGCCCCTGATTTGGAAGAGGCGCGTCAGGCCCG
>TBL_comb48_EPIDRAFT_1002175_pt1 | contig 13750 bp, 19 predicted proteins | sample TroBogEpilimnion_37_FD_10681 | JGI IMG/M metagenome (IMG submission 10681)
TTGCGCGGCTTGCGACCNGCGTGGCGCTTGGCATGTTCGCCATGAACAGCGCCGACAACCTTCCCGCCCTTCTTGAACTGCCGGCGCGAGATCGGTCGCATGCCGGTCTTTACGTCAGCGTCAAGGGCGTCTGGCGGCGTGTAGCCGGATGCATCAACCTTCGTCCCCTGTGGGTCGGTGCGGGTGATCCGGTGGGCTTTAGCGCGTGCGCGCTCAGTGGCTTTCGACATGTCTTCGTTCTCCTACCGGCGTCCCGGCATCAGGTTCCTGACTTTTTCTTCGCAGCAACGGGAACCGGCGTCTGCTGTCTGGCAAGTTTAAGTGCGCGCTCTACAACCCCACCAGAGGAAAAACCATAATCCTTTTGACGCTGTAGACCAAGTAAAACGCTGTCTAGCATACGCTGGTTGATGGGTTGTATTTGTTTTTGTTCTTCAAACATCTTGCGAGCCGTGCTTCGGCCAATGCTAGACATTGAATATGGATGAACAACGTCGCCCGACTTAGTCGGTTTCTTCAGCAGTTTTTCAATCACCTCTGGAGCGGCATAGTGGCGCTGAACCAGCGGGAGGTCGCCCACATACTTCCCTCCCGTCGGGTCAGTATATGTCGAATGCGAAAACGCTTCCTCGATACCTTCAAGATTGTTGGGATCGAATTTCACCACGCGGTGCCCAAGCATATTACCTGGGGCGTTCAACACCTCTGGATCAGTGATGGCGGCGCGCGTCATGCCGATAGCTGGGAATCCGGCATTCAGCCACGTCGCCTTATCCATGTGCTTAATAATATTTGCACGATGTAGGCCGGGGATAGTCCTCGCAAATTCGCTTGCTTCTTTTGCGTTCAATACCCCAGGCCATTTGCTCATCAATTCTTGAACATATTCCTTCTTTTCTTTTTCAGATGCGGGCAAAAAACTAGCATTTTTAACGTCTTTATCAAATTTATCAGCATCTTCCTTAGAAATATTTGACCCTGGAATTTGAGCCATTACGGCGTCAAACATATTATGCGACGAATCAACGGACTTCGGACCCATGGGGGCATACATGCCATACACTGGACCATTTTCAGCAGCACGCCGGATCGCATTCTTAAATGCCGACCCATGCGTAATGTTGTTCGCCCATACCGCGCCAGGATTCGGTTCACGCATGTATTTCGGCCCGGCATGCAGATCGACCGGCCACGCTAGCGGTTTGTTATTGATATGCGTCATCCTACCCAGATTGGATCGGTCGCCGCCCATATTGATAAAGGAGCCACCTTTGCCTTGGTTATACAGGTCTTCCCACGAAATATTCTTTTTCGGCACCATGCTGACATTGCCCAACGGGGCGATGGTCGGCTTCACGTCACTTACGCCCACGGGTTGTTTGATGTTGTAATAGCCGCCCGGCTGTTTTGGCCCCTTGTTCCCCATCGGGATTTGAAATGTGGATGCGATGCGTAACGCCTCTTGCACATGCTCGGGATTTTCACTGAATGGGCTTGCAACGCGCTTCAGTGCTTCCTGCACAACGCTATCGTCGGGAGACGTATATCCACCAATACCATAGTGACCAACCACGCCTCCACGCGCATATCGACGCTTGATGGTGATCTTGCTTGGATCGAACACGACGTTGTTGTGGGTCGGCTTCCCAGTGTTTGGATCGCGGCTGTCGGCGTCTAGGTATCGGATGCCGGGAATGCCGGCTGCTAATAGGGCGGCGGATGCCTTGGCGGGATCTTTGCCGTGTTGAAATACGGCTGCACGATAAGCCGCTTCGCCTGGGCGTGAAGGATGCCCTTCGTCTTGCGGGTTGAGGCCGAGAAAGGATAGAGCCTGCTGCACATGGGGATGCTGTTCGCTTAACGGCTTATCCCAATCTAGAAAATGCTCCGGGTTTGCATGGACGCGAACGTGATACATATGACCACCAGTGCGTTTAAATCCTTTCGGGTTTAACGTGCTGATGTATTTTTTTTCATTTTCACCATAATCTTCTGGATATACTTTAGATTCTTCAATGATCGCTCTTGGCGCTTTTCCTACAACAACACGCTCCCAAAAAGAACGTTGAGCATTTAGATCATCCCACCCTTGACCATTAAGATTACGTTCGCGGGCATGATTATACAAATCATTGTAAATGTTTTCAGCACGCTTGCCTCTATATTTCCAATCAGCGTTAGAAATATAAGATTCTGCTGTTGGTTCAGCTTGCGCAAAATACAACCCATGCCCATACGCCTGCTCACCCGCGCCCGTTCCAATCCGATCAGACCGAAACCGACCAAGAGGATAATCCTTCACAACCTGAGCGCCTTCCGGCACAGGCTGGCTTGCCAGAATATGCTTCTGTTCGCCCGTAGGATGCTGAATCAGACGTTCCGCAGGTAACTCATGTGGCGATCCATGGTAAGCATCGAACCCAGTTTCGTCTGTTGGCTCTACGTCGCCACCGTCGGCCTTGTGGATGGCTTTCTGCTTAGGTTCGAACGCACCGCTATTGCCAATGGCAGACTTGATTTGCGTAGGATGCCGCAGCATGACGGCAAGATTGCCCTTCAGCGACGAAGGTATCCAAGAGTCATGACCGGCGGCACGCAAAGTATCAAACCAGTCTGACTGCGCCTTTTTGTAGTTTTGTGCCCGGTTTATAGCCTCTGGCCGCTCTCCAGTGTATGGATTTTCTGCCTTCAAATACGCCGGAATAACCCGGCCTGCGGTGTTTGTCGGCTGGAATCTGCCGTTCTCCCATACATGCCCCTGGCTGTCATTGCTCTCGGCGTATTGGCTGGCTTCATGCGGATCGGTCGTAAACCATGCACCATGCCGACCGACGTTAAATGACGTGAAGTCTTTATCTTTCGACGTGCCGGTATAATATGTGCGCGGGACGCCATTATCGTGCGCCACGCTATTGCCGAACCACTGGCTAAAATTGGGATTGCTGGTGACGTCGCCACCGTCGGCAAAGGTTTGCGGTCCATCACCCATACCGGTGACATGCACACCAGGGATCATGGAAGCCGGATGTGGCGGCTTTGGGTGGTCGCCGGTAGGTAGTGGCCCAATCTCCTTAGCAAGCCCCTTGGCGACTATTATAGCGCGTCGGATGGCTTTGTCGCTGTCGTCAATCATACCGCCTCGCGCCTTCATAAGGTCTGGGCTACCAGCCTCAGATGGATCAAAGTTGGCATGGATAGAGCGCAATTCGGTTGGATCATTTACCTTGTAGTATCCGGCCATTTGATTTGTTCTAATGGGAGCATTCTTTTTGGCGTATAATGGCATAATATTCCCGCCATATGTCGGCGTATCGTTGTATTGATTTTTTGTTGCATATGCGTCTGCAATACCTGGGTCTTTTGAAATATATGCACCGGCATGGCCGCCAGGGCTAATGGGATCAAATTGTTTAATATCTTGATCTGAACCGTGATAATAAACAGTTCTAGTATCAAAACCCATTGCTCTTGCACGCTTAAGGCGGCTTTTAAGGTCCATTGGCAAATTTTCTTTGCCAGTTACACCGCGCGCAACCATCATCGCCTGACGTTTAGCCTTCGCGGGATCGTCGTTCATTGCTTTTCAGCCTGCTTTGCGATGGGGGCGGCAATCGGTGCCGCCTGGGGGTGCAAGGCGATGTCGCGCGCCAGTTCAAGTAGCTGAATCTTCTCGTGACTTGCGCGGTCGGCGGCGCGGTTGCGGTCTTCCTGCATGACGTCAGCCTGCTGAATGCCTAGGGCGTGGCGCTTCGTCTGCGCGTCCATCAACTTCGCCCTTGCCGTCATCAGATCGACAGGCGTGTCCACCTGCTGTTGCTGAACATCATGCGGTGCGCTTGCTTCGTGTTGCGCCTTCAGCATGTCCGCCTGAGCCTTCAACGTCTGTGCGTCGGCCTGCTGCTTTTTGACCTGCATTTCCGCCATCTGCTTCTGCATTTCCGGCGGTGGCGCAGCCTGTGCAGACGGAGGAGCCATAAACTGATCGGGGTTGGAGAAACCGAGAGCCTGGATGCACGCACGATCAATGGCAATCGGGTCATACATCGTCGGGTTAGACGCCTGTAGCTGCTTCAGCGCGGCAAGCTTCATCATACGCTGCGCTGCACTGGCTGTGTTCGGGTCTGCCTGGGGCGACAGTTCGTTGTCCTCTAGCGCCTTCAGGAACACCTTCTCGTCCCACGTATATGCAGGCGTCTTGTTACGTTGCCAGAAGCTGTTCGGGTTCTCTTTGAAACACCGTGCAAGCAACCGAAATTCCTCGGCCTGCGATGCGTGCATGCGCTTGTGAACGCTGTTCATCACCTTCGCGGCCTGTTCGATCATCGCCAGGGTGGTGCCGACAGGTGCGTCTGCGCGTCCTTCACCAACCTGCTGCTCAGACGTGCCGCCGATCCGCATACCCGTGGTGGCAATGTCATTAACCAGCGACATCAGTGCCGGCGATGGTTCCTTATACGGGAGAGGCATGATGGCCTGATTAATGGGCATGCCACCGGTTTTGACCGGAGCGCCACCACCCGGCGGAACGCGGAAAATGTTAGTGTTTTGACGCGCGCCAGTATCCGCGAACAGAAAGCCAGGGAAATTAGAATACATCCCAGCATCAAGCAACTCACGCCAAGCAGCAGTAATAGCGTTGGTAGTATTACCAAGTATATGCAGTAATCCAATGTCGTAGAAGCCGAAGCCAGGAACGAATGTATACTTGACGAAGTTAGCACGCGGGTCAGGAAGTTCTTCGTCGTTCTTGTCGTAGTTGCGAACAATAGACAGGATTTGCTTCGAAGATACGTCAATAGTGACGCGATACGGGACTTCCAAGCCACTGATTTTGCCCTTGTATTTGTGTTCGTAGCCGACGATATCGAGTTCGCAATAAATCTCGTAAATTTCGCGGTCGCGGTCGTCAGGGTTCTTGGTTTCGGAACTGATCCCCTGCTGTGCGTCCTTCTCCTCCTTGACGGCATCAAGCTTAGGCGCGGCAGCCTGCGACAGTTCGGGTCGCGGTAGACGCCCATGATTTGCAGGCGCTTGACCGTCGATGGCTTCATCGACACGCGGTGCGTGATGCGTCGGGCATTCTGAAGATCGGATGCGTTGTTGCTGACGATCAGGTCATCGGCATCAACAGTCTCGCTCACGGGCCGGTTGCGCAGGGGGCAGAAGTAGACTTTCTTGAACGCTGTGCCGCCGAAGCCAAGCAACAGAAGCATGCGGTCGGTGTCGGGATAGTATTCCGTCGCCGTGCTGGTGAGGTAGTGATTGAAGTCCTTTTCCAGCGCGTCGGCCAATTGGTCTTGTTCTGCGGTGCTGCCGTTGCTGTCGTCCCTGATCTTCACCGGTCCATCGGTGGGCAGCATTTCCGAACGCGCGTTCGCCTGGAAGCGGAGAACAGCCTCGAGAAGCAGCGGGTGACGAACGCGGGACATACCCTCGACAGGAGCGCCGTCAGACGCGCCGGCAAGGTTGGGGATCTCCACTTTCAGACCGAGAAGCTTAATTCCCTGCGCGCGGTCCTCAATCCATTCCTGGCGGGTTTCGAGGTCGTCTTCTACGCCACGTAGCAGTTCGCTGCTGATGCGACTCAGTTCGAGGTCGCTGATGTCCTCGGCTAGATTGTCGAACCAACCCTTCGGACCACGGCTTTCGGCCTCATCAATGGGCTTGCCGTCCAGACTGACGGTGATCGAACCATCAGGGTGTTCGATGCGTAGGATCGCACCTTTGTCGTCATATTCCGGCGTATCCTGCTGCTCGTCGTCGTCTGCCACCACTACGTCCATCGGTGCAGGCTGCAAACCCGGTTCGGGTTCAGACAACCGGATGTTCGGTGAAAGGCCAGGAACGAGCGACATATGCTACCCCATGAGTGCGCCGTGTTCGGCAATAAAGCGTTCGATGGCTTCTTGCGCGGCATAATTATCAGCGATTGCTTTTACTGTATAGGTCGCAGTAATTCCAGCCAAATCGGGCGACCATACTTCCACGGTGAAAGAACCGTCGCCATTATCCTCAAGTGCTGCTTGGCATTTTAGCATGATTACACCGGATATAGAGGTTGTGGCGGTTTGCCTTGATGCTGGTTGGCAGCGTTCAACTCCGCAATACGCTCGGGGCTGCGGACAAGCAAGCCGAGGTCGCGCAGGTGACGAAGCGCCATACTGACGGTATCGCAATTGTGCGTGAGAATGCCGTTGGCATAATAGCAGTGTTCCCCCTCAACCGTCAGATTGAATACGGGATGCATAGTATGGGTGCGCTTTACTGATTTTACCACACACAAATTTTGATTTTCGTTCAACGCATCTATCTGTAATACATCAAATGGACACAGTGACGCAAGTTCTTTCCATTCACATCCAACCCGTATGGGATGATTTGCGGTCCCTACTAAACATCCTCCAGTGTAGTCAACTTGCCATACTTCGCGTACGCCGGTCATGGATGCAGCAGATACTAGGCATGGACCTGCTGGCGTTGCCACCATATCTCCAGCAACTATTGCGTCTATGCGCTTAGTGGTTCCATCAAACATAGTGATTAATGTATCGCCTATCAGACAAAGATCGTCATGTCGCCCTTTGGGGAACTGGCCGACCTGTGTGATGACCATGTCAGCCCACGCACGATCGGGCGCGTATACCATACCTTCGGAGAACAACGCCTGCACGCTGTATAGGCGCGCTAGCTTGTCCTGCGCCTTAGGGTCAATCAACTGCACGGCGAAGTCTTCGTGGCCATACATACGGCGCATTTCCTGCGACACGCTGATGCCTGACGCCTTGTTCTCAATCAGTAGCTTGTCAACTTTCAGCGTGCGACAAGTCTTTGCTACTTTTTCCACAAGGTCATGCAACTCCAGGCGTTCCTGCCAAGCCGTCATCAGCATGACCTTCGGCAGACCGTCGATAGTGCCGGTGTCTGGCAATGCCTCGGCGTTTGCGCCATACCGGTTGACCGTTCGGGTGGCTCGGGTGTCGGTTGATCCATACCAAACGCCCCAGACCGTCAGGGCGCTAAAGTCATTCTCTTGTTTAGTGGTGTATGCGGTGTCCAGGCTGGCGATGATGAAGTCGAACGGCGGGAAAGCTTCGTCAGGCCAGAGGTTCCACCACTCTCGCTTGATGACACCGCCGCCGGCAGGTTCAGGACGCTGCTGTAGCTGCCCTGCGGTCGCCCACGGCCCTAGCGTCTTTTCGAGCAGAACAACCTGCTGTTCATCGAACCGCTCCGGCCACAACAGTTCCCCAGGCGTCGTGCGTGGGTCTTTCCACTGTATCGGCATACCGTCATCTGTCGCCCAGGCGGGCACCAGGGTGGTATAAAATGACCGGTCTGGTTCATAGCGCATCGGTAGGCAGAGGTGCTGCCAGTCGCCCACGCCCCTTTCTAGCACATGCCCGCTGATGTCCTGCTCTGACAGGCGCTGTGCGATGACGATGCGGCAACCGTAGCCGGGCTTGGAATTGTTCAGACGATTATACCACGCCATATCCCACCACTCGATAGTGGACTTGATGACGGCTTCGCTGTTCGCCTCGGCGCTGTTGTTAAGATCGTCGCCGATCAGGTAATTGCCACCGAGGCCGGTCGTAGCACCGCCGACGGACACCGTGTTGCGTATGCCGTTCTGGTCATTCTGGAAACGCTGCTTGGTGTTGGTGTCGCCGGTCAGCTTGAACCGGTGTCCCCAACGCTTTTGATACCAGTCTGATTGGATCAGCGTTCGGCACTTGACGCTATCTTGCAGCGACAGGGCCATCGCGTAGCCGGCGTGCAGGAATTGCGCTCCAGGGCCAGCCAACGGCGTCCTTGCGTTCTGTGCCCATACCCAGGCGGGGAACATCACACCGCACACCGTTGACTTGCTGAAGCGCGGCGGGATGTTGATCAGCAGGTTGGGGATGTATCCATCTGCGCACGCTTCCAGATGCTCGCACACCGCTTGCAAAGCATATCCGCCCATAGCGAACTCTGCGCTGTCAATATTCGGCCAAGCGGCGACAGTAAAGTCGTAGAGCGATGCTTCTAATTCACACCGCTCTATTTCAAGTAACGCCTCGTCTACATCGACATTACTGTCGCCATACTTGATTAGCATTATGTTTTTCTAGCTTTTCGCGCATCATAAGATTGCCTTACGATGCATCCCCATATTTCCGCGCTTTTTTCGCTATGAGGATCAATGCCATCCTTGCTTAATTGATGCCTGAAAGCCTTTTGACATATTTGCTGAATAGATGATGGCGTCAAATTATACATTTCAGCTACTTCGGCATGAGTATATCCCTCTTTATATTTTTCTAGAATAGCATACGCACGCTGTAAGCTTCTTTCCCAATTTTCCGCTTCTAGAGAAGACCGCGCAAGAACAGCAGGCGAGTCTTGTCGAAGCTTAACTCCTACTCTGTCGAGAGCCTTTATCAAGGAAGCAAGAGTTACTTTGCCCATCCCATATGAATTAAGTAATTCTGCGGGTGAATACTTTTCCAGTTCCTCAGTTGTCTGCAACCCCATTACACGAATTAAGCAATTAGACGCTCTGGTGTGCAGCATTAGTTCAGAAATTTTCATCTTCTTTGTCCTATACTGTTTGTTTACTTGTTCTGTTCTTTAGCAGCCAATAAAGCCTGCTTCAACGCATCACGCGCATCAGGATCAAGCGACCTTGCGTCAATAGTCGCCACCTGCTGTGTCTGTATTGGCGCACCGTTTGGACCGCTTACCTCAGTCTTGTTCACATCGCCGTAAGTATTACGGTTCAGTTTACTTGCCAACCATTTGCGCGTGTCTACCATCAGACGTTTTTGGTCTGATGGAATACTTGGATCGTCAGAAATTGATATCATTTGGTCTACGTAGTAGTTTTGCTGGTCTTCGCGAGCGCGCGTATACATCAAGCTAAATTCGGGGTGAACACGCAACCAATTATAGACCGTTTGTAGCGTAGGAACGCATTCATGTTCCATGGCTATTTTATACAGCGACTTGCCAACAGCAATTTCAGAACAAATCAATTCAGCGATAGCAGGATCATAAGTGGACGGATTGCCATTATTCGCCCTCCCATCTTTTTTCTTCGGCTGTTCGGCAGACACGTCCTCGGTTCGCAGCACGACAGCCGGCGCACTCTTTGGTTTACTGTTCTTGCCGGCCATATCTGCGTCCCTAAATGAAATTCGGTCGGGCTTATTTAGGGACGTTCGCCCGTCTCTCGTCCGGTCCCGGTCGCCACCCGGTCGCGCCTATAGCTACCCGTGGTATTTCCCCTCTCCACGGCTGAGGATTTTAATATAGCCTACCGGCAGTGCATTTTCCACTACCCTATCTTTTTAGCCTTCTGGGCCTCCATCTTCCTTTGGTAATCCTTCCAGCCCTGCTTGATCTGGTCGAAGGTCAGTTCAGGCTTTGGCTTCAGGCGGTTTGCTGCGGACAGGAAACTGTCACCGGAGCGCCTGATAGCGGTTTCGTGGTAATCTTTGTTCGGCATGTTTGTTACATCCCAAGNTTGCGGCGGTAGAGGTCCAGGAGGGTTTGTTCTTCCTCGACGTCAGCCTGCTCGCGCTTGCGGTCGGCAATCAGCCGGCGAAGCACCCTCTTGTCGAAGCCGGCGCTTGAAGCCTCGGTGTAGATATCTTTGATATCGGATGCCAGGGACTTCCGCTCACTTTCTAAATTTTCGATGCGTTCGATGATGCTACGGAGGTGTTCGGTAGCGATGTTGTGACCTATTTCCATTATACGTGGCTCCATATTTTGTTGCGTTTTATCAGGTGAATTGTGCTTGGTGAGACATTAAACATTTCAGCTATTTCTGTCTGCTTAATCCCTTTATCTTTTAGTAGATTCCTTATTTCGATTATTTCACTTTCTTTTAGTTTTGCTCCATGCACATCAACTCCTCTTACTCTAGTCCCATGCCTTTCCCGGTCCCTCATGTTATCGGTCGGCGTTCCCCACCTTAAATTTATTACTTTGTTGTTGGTTTTATTGTTATCTATATGACAGACAATAGCCCCTTCAAAAGGCGGATTACCCAAAAAAGCAGAAGCAACTAATTTATGTATTCTTGTTTGGTTAATTACACCGTTCTCTGATAGGGTTACAAACTCATAGCCATGTGCGCATGCTGGGGATAATATTTTACCTGATGAATTGCGTTTAACGCGACCAAAACTACTGACAGAATAAGACGGAGAGTATTCTACGCGTTTCCAACGCTCCTTTGTTGAGTAAAAAGAAATAAGGTCAGAAACAGTTAAATAACTCATGCCACCCTCCGTTCGATGCGCTAAATTATATTAGTCTACATCGCTCGTCAAGCATTTTTATTCTCCTGTTCGAGTAAGTCATGCAACGTGTGCCGCATGATGATCTGGGCTGCATTCAGCGTTTTAGTCGGGATATCGCTTTCGCTGGCAAGCACGGCAGTCAGCGTAGCCAATCCGAAGACGACGCCACCTAGTTGGTTACGTTCATAAAATTTCTCCTTGTTAAGGATTTCATGAATTTCGCTGGCCAATTTGATCGAACTCTCGCACCACTGTTCGAAGCTACTCATCTTCATTGCTTTCCGATTTTTTATCGTGCCTTGCAAAGGACATCGACATTCGGACTAATTCAAGACCAACTACAGTGATAGCATCTGTTACATTATTGGCCTGGGAAACTTGTTTCGCCAGGATGGCTGTCAGAACATAAATTTGCACACCAAGCGGCGCATCCTGCATGATATTATTTTGAATAAACAGATCTAAAATCTGTTCATAATGTTTCAAGCTTTCTTCATGCAAGGATTTGTTCATCACCGACGGATCGATGCTGTTTTTTAGCTGCGCGACAACATCTTCAATAGCCATAGTGCTGTTTCTCTGTTTGATGGCCACAGTAGGGCCAGGGAAGCCGCTACAGCGGCATATGGGATAGCCCGGTAGTTGGCAACCAGCGGCCACAGCAGACAGGCCCAGGCGGCGATCCAGAGGGCTGTGGCGATGGTGTTGACTGTCACGTCATATCCTTTCCTTAGCGATGATGTTGTGAAAAGGAAGACGCCTTCCCCTTCTTTAGCCCCCGTTCTGGGGGCACTTGGCCTTCACGCGGAGTGTTTCGACGCATGCGACCTTGTATGGCGTGGCGTGTCCGAGGATCGCCTTGACGGCATCAGCGTCAATCGCCTTGCGCTCGCTGATAGTGACGCAGATGTCGGCGGTTTCGCCCGTGATGACATCCATGCCGGTTTCGAGGATGGCCTTGCGCGCTGCGGCGACAGCCTGCTTGGCGGCTTCTTCGGCGGCTTTGGCTTGCAAATAGGCGAGAACCAAGGGAGCGGTGTTGGACATTTTGTGATTCCTATCATGTAAACTGCACCATTCTTGGTGCTGAAACCTATATAGAATTAACTACTTTCTTTGTCAACTTCACCCTGGGGATTTTGGATGCTTTTTTGACAATTAATTCAAAATTTTTCGTCTCCTCGTTCCGCCGCGTTGTGACGATGATCGCCCCGTCATCATGCATCGACCAGATCACCACCTGATCTGCGTCGGGATGCCAGTGCCAGATACCGTCGCCAAAGTGCCGCGTGGCTGCGACCGACCATTCGGATGTGATGTGCATATTAATGGCTTTCGAAGTTGATGTCGCAGTCTTCGCAAATACTGGCGAAGGTGGACATTGGCAGGCGGTCGGAGAGCACCAGAAGCGCAATATCGACCATAACGGAGAGCTCACGCTGCGTGCTGTTAAGCTCGCGAAGGTCGGCGGCGGAATCGGTGGCAATCGCCATGAGTTCCTCCGTCGGAAGCCTCATGTATTGGCTGCGAATGTCGTTGGCGTTCATTTTTCTACCCTCCTATTTCAAACAACAGCTTCGATGATGGCATCGACAAGATCGGCGACCGGACCAACGGCAGAACCGTCGATGATGGTTTCGTCCGGCTCAAGGCCAGATGCGACCTGCACCCATCCGATGTTGCGGCCATCAGCGTCGTGGAAGTGGACGAACAGGTCATCGCTGACGTCGTCAACGGCGCGCCAAGCATCTTTTGCGCTCTTGCCGGTGTATCCGGCCTCATCGTCATACATGACGGTGATGGTCCACTTGTGGCGTTGAGCCTGGACGAACAAGGCTTTTGCTACGTTGATCATGGCGATTATGTCCAATCAATCAAGTTGGTGTAAGCGATTTCGACAGCGTCCTGGTAGCCCTTGTTGTGCAACCAAAAAAACAAGGTCACTTCTTCGTCTTCCGTCATTTCAGCTTCGCCGTCCTCTGGTTCTTCCTCGAACTCAGCGCCGTCGAAGGAAACGTCAACGTCGCCATATGTGTTCCGATAAGCAGAGAAGAAAACGACGGCATCATACTCGATTCCGTTGCGGGTGATTTTAGCGTTGATCTTCATGTTCTATCTCCGGTTTCGATGAAGAATATCTACCGGAATGCGATGAGGAATGCAACACATAAAACGCATAAAATCGAAAAATATTTTAGAAGGGAAGATCGTCTTCATAATTTTCGTTCCCGGACAGACTGACTGGGTCTGCCTTGCGCCTCGCAGCGGTCACCGTAGCGCCAGGGAAGGTGTGTTTGATTTTTGCAATCTCCGGGTAGGCGGCGAGGATGCGACCCACTTCAGCGAGGCTGTAGACGGTGCATGCGCGGTTGTTGCGTGCCACATTGATAGCGTCTAATTCGTCGCGGACGATAATAATCACCTCAAGCCCGTCTTCGTTCATAATTTCCCACTGCTCTGGGGCGAGGGGTGACTTGCCGGCTGCCGTCGCTTCAGCGTCGAGTTTACGCCATGCAGCACTCATACGCTTTGCTTCATGTCGCACATCGTCAAGGCTGCCACGGTCGATAGCCTCGTTATACATCCGACGTTGCCGGTCGAACTTCTCGCGCCATTCGTCAGACACCACGAGACGCAGCCGACCGACACCCCACTTGGCTTCCATTTGGACAGCCAGTTCATCAGTGCCGTCGGTAGCTGCTCGTCCAGCTAGATATAAGTCAGGCGTTTGCAGCCAAGGTGCCATGGATGCCGGTATCGGTGCCTGCTTCTTTTCGTATTTCGGTTTCATCTGTTTTTTCCTTTCTGATGTGTGTGCGTGCTCCCACTCCGTGACGTGCTCCGGCTCGCGTATCTATAGATACGCGGGAGCACTGGAGCACCACGTGATTTTTGGCTGGAGCACGCTGGAGCACACTGGAGCACTTGGAGCACGTTGTTTTTATTGGGTATTTGTGGAGCACCTCTGGAGCACCACCTCTGGAGCACGTTCATTTGAGTATGTTAATGATATCATGGTTGACTCCGATGTATTTCAGGGTCGCAAGTTCAGACATACGCCCTCTAAATCCAGCAGTCTTCCGCTTCCGTTCTGCACCATCATCGTCGATTTCGAATGCTTCGACCAGCCCTTTGCGCTGGCATTCAGCCAACCATACGGCACGTGTCGTCTGCCCAGGCGTGCCGGAAACCACCACGGCATCCAGCAACGCCTCGTAGACGGCCTGTTGCGCCGGCTTCAATCCGCCTCCCTTCCCTTGCTTTTTCACATCCCCAGCCGGTTCCCACACCCAGCGGTCATCGACCAGTCGGACAATCTGTGCCTGGAACTGCTGCCAGTTATCTGGCGTCCTACGCCTCGCCTTTCCGGGATGGTCAAATGACAGGCTGAAGCCGGTCGCGCCGCCTGGGACGTCCTCATCACCCTGGTCTTCATCCTTCAGCGGTGCCATAACCCC
>TBL_comb48_EPIDRAFT_1002177_pt1 | contig 13736 bp, 15 predicted proteins | sample TroBogEpilimnion_37_FD_10681 | JGI IMG/M metagenome (IMG submission 10681)
GGGCTTAAACCCCCAGTCACGCCTTTCCTGCCAAGCAATCGTGGCGCGTGAGGACTTAGTAATTGAAATTCCGAAGTACTCGATTAACCACGCCAAAGAGAATCACTAAAGCAGAACTCACTGCATGCATCAAATTGGTGCATTAGGCACCTTAATCACACAATTGTCATAAATTGCTGATAAATACAGGACTAATATGACCCTGTAGTTCATTTTTTAGCAGTGCCTCCATAGATTTTCTTTAAGCCATCCTTCGGGGTGGCTTTTTTCTTTTGGATTTAATGAGATATCTACCCCAGTCTAGCTGTACCACTAAGTGGGTATATAAAAAGCTTGCCTAAGTCTTTTTGGATAGGCTTGATAAAAAATGTTTCTTAATGGCTAAAGTAATATTTTGCCGTCCATGTTTTTTTCGTTCGAGTAATCCAACTTTTCGGAAGATAGCTTTTCCTGGCAGCTCTTGAATTTTGAGTTGCTTGTCACTAGCCCAGGCAATATTTGCTAATTTTGGGACGATGGAATACCCGAGACCTTGTCGTACCAGTTCAATAATGGCTTCAACTGAATTGAGTTCCATGCCTTCAATGATTGAAAGTTTATTTACCCGTATTGTTTGGTCAACCAAGTGACCCGTCCAGGTATTTCTTTCAAAACGTATGAATGGTAGAGCGGAGTAGGAAGCTTTAGCTGGCAATTTTCTTTTGGATTCCGTGGCAGGGGATATCAATATCATGGGTTCTTTATAGAGCTCCGTCCACTGCACATTTTGTGGCAATGCGTAGGGTGACTCGGTAACGATTGCTGCATCAAGACTGCCTTCAATTACTTGGTCTAGGAAGTTGCTAGAAAGACCTGCTATGAGTTTGATCTCAAGCTCTGGATAGTTTTGCTTAAGTTCATTGAGTGTTTTGCCAAATGCACCCATGAGGGTTGATACAAGGGCTCCTAAAACAATGGTGCCACTAAGGTCGGATTTTAGGTTAGACCCCAGGGCTTCATAGCGTGCAATGATTTCTTGAATGGGCTCTATTAAAGATCTCCCATGGCTATTTAGCGTAAGCGAACGCTTTGTTCTATCAAATAGCTCAATGCCAATGTCTTGCTCTAGTTGCTGTAATTGTTGCCCTGCAGCAGCAGCAGTAAGACCGATTTCTCTAGCAGCAGCAGCCACGCTCTTGTGTCGAGTAATAGCTAAGTAATTTTTGAGTATTTTGATGCTGGACATAAGGCCTATTATAAATAAAAACTTTATCTCATAGAAAATTATATTCGATTTATTTTTTACTATCTATCGATATAATGAGTCCATGTCAAATGCGGATCTCAAAGTAAAAGTCTGGCGCGGCGCCGAGCAGGGGGAGTTTGTCGAGTATCTGGTGCCTCGCAACCCGAATCAAACCGTTTTGGATGTGGTTACCTACATTCAGCGAAAACTCGATCCAACCTTGAGTTATCGCTTCGCTTGCCGCGTGGGTATGTGCGGATCTTGTGCAATGACTGTTAATGGTGTGGCGCGCTGGACATGCCGAACTCATGTGTCGCAAATTGTAAAGGGCGATTCCCTCGAAATTGCGCCTTTAAATAATTTGCCGGTAATTAAAGACCTTGCGACTGATATGCGAGAGTTCTTTAATAAATGGAAGGGTGCGGTTGGCTTCTTTAAGGGCAGTCAATCTCGTCATGATGATTTTGCAAAAGTAGAGCCACAGTCTGAAGAGCGTCAATTAGCCAATGCGGGGATTGAGTGCATCGGATGTGGTGTTTGTTATGCCTCTTGTGAAGTCGTTCAAGCTAGACCCAACTATCTTGGACCTGCGGCTCTAAATCGAGCCTGGACATTAACCAATGACATTAGGGATATTCAACAGTTAGACCGTATTCGTGCTGTGGCTGGTGATGCTGGTTGTCATGCTTGCCACACACAAGGCTCTTGCACTGAGCGTTGCCCTAAAGGCATCGAACCCACTGCAAGTATTGCTGGCTTGAAACGCTTGGTAGCCAGGGCCGCAATACGTGGCAGCAAGTGGGGTAAGTTATGAACACAGCAGTCCTACAGGCCAAACTCTGGTATGCCCAAAGAATCAGCGCCATGATTCTTGGGATCTGTGTAGCAGTTCATTTGATCATTATTTTTTATGCAATTAGAGGTGGGCTTACCGCACAAGAAATTCTCGGTCGGACTCAAGGTAGTGTGTCCTTTGCGCTTTTTTACGAGATCTTTGTCCTGGCTTGTTTTGTCCATGCACCTATTGGGGTTGCCAACATCTTGCAAGAGATTTTTCCAAAGGGGGGATTGGCGCTGCCACTATCTTTGGTTTTGGCGATTTTGATTCTGTTGCTGGGAAGCGCCGCAGTGTTTGGGTTGTTTACTGGAGGTGCGCTATGAGGTCAAGGCCAACTCTCGATTTGCGCGCAAAGAGCCATCTGTATTACTTAGCTTTTGCATGCCATCGTATTTCCGGGCTGTTACTTGCATGCTTTATTCCCCTGCATTTTTTGATGCTGTCCCAGTCTTTACGGGGAGCCACTGGTTTCGAGCGTTCTTTGGGGCTAACTGATTTCTGGGTATTTAAGTTCGGAGAGTGGGTGCTAGTTGTTTTACTGGCTATCCATTTGGGCGGCGGTATTCGTATCTTAATAATTGAATTCGGTTCTTGGCGCGGTTTGCGTAAGGGCTGGATTGAAATTTCTATTCTGTTCGCAATCGGATGCGGACTGTTATTTCTATATTTTGCTAACTAGTTAGGTTATTTATGCAGTTACAAATGAATTTAGTCGAGGAAGCTTGCAAGGAGCTTTACATCCGTGCACTCAAAGTGCTTCCAGACGATATTAAAGCGGGCATTAACAAGTTGGATCGCGCGGAGACCGATGCGCGTGCTCAGGTAGTTTTGAAGACCATGATTACCAATATCTCTGTGGCAGAGCGTGAAGATAATTTGCTTTGTCAAGACACGGGCTTGCCTATCTATAACGTGAAGATTGGTAGCAATGTGCAGTACGACGGTATGGCTTTGAAGGCTGCTATTCGGAAAGGTTGCGAGCGTGCCACTATGGAATATCCTTTGCGATCATCAGTTGTTCACCCTATTACACGTAAAAACAATCACACCTCTTGCGGTATCGACATGCCAGCCATTCACATTGACTTTTCCGATAAGCCTGAAACGGTTGAAATTGAAATGGTTCCCAAGGGGAGTGGATCAGAAAATAATTCTTTCCTCAAAATGGCGATTCCTGCCGATGGCATTAATGGCGTAAAAGCATTTGTTATTGAGAGCGTGGTCTCTGCCGGAGGAAAAACCTGCCCACCAACCATTGTAGGTGTAGGTGTAGGCGGGACATCAGATCAATGTGTGGCGATGGCAAAGCGCGCTGCTACTCGTCCCTTGGGAAGTTCCTGTACCGATGAGGAAGGCGCAAAACTTGAGAAAGAGCTTAGCCTTGCGGTAAATCAACTGGGTATAGGACCACAAGGCCTAGGTGGTGATAGCACGGCATTTGCTGTTCATGTAGAACTTGCGCATACCCATATCACCCTTAATCCTGTAGCCGTCAATATGCAATGCCATTCTGCGCGCAGAGCTCGCGCCACCTTCACGCCGGCTGGCGTAAGTTACGGCTTCTAAGGAGAGTATCAATGGCGCACTATGTTCTCCAGACCCCAGTAAGCGAAGAAGCAATACGTAAGTTACGCATTAATGACACTGTAACTTTGCAAAATACTTTGTTTGGTATTCGTGATGCAACCCAAATTCATATGTTTGATCATGATCGAAAAACTCGCTTTGATCTTCATGGTCACGCAGTGATTCATACAGCGCCGAATGTGCGAAAAGTACCCATTAGCAAGGCATTTCCTGCTGGTTACGAACCAATCTGCATTGGAACGACAACCTCTGATCGTATGGAGCGGTTCACTCGTCCCTTGATGACGCAAAACGGTGTACGCATGATTGTTGGTAAAGGCGGTATGCGTGAGGGTTCAGCAGAGGCGTTCAAAGAATTAGGTGGGGTTTATTTAGCCATCATCGGTGGTACTGCAGCTCTCGAAACAACTTGGATAGAGCAAATAGAGGATGTAGACATGGATGATCTCAATCCAGAGTCTCTCTGGCGTTTCAAGATTAAAGATTTTGGCCCCTTATTAGTAGCCATGGATAGTCATGGCGGAAGCATTTATCAGGAAGTGAAGAGTGACGTAGCCCGTAAAAAAGAAGCGGTATTAAAAAGTCTCGGTATTACTCCATGAGTGCTATTCCCACGCTAGACACCGACATTTTAATTTTGGGCTCCGGTGGCGCCGGCCTCTTTGCAGCCTTGCATGCCCATCAAACTAACCCCAATCTGCATATTACGATTGCCGTTAAGGGCTTACTGGGTAAATGTGGTTGTACACGCATGGTTCAGGGCGGCTATAACGTAGCCTTGGCAGAAGGCGACTCAGTCGAGCGTCACTTTATGGATACGATCGAGGGTGGCAAGTGGTTATCCGATCAAGAGTTGGCTTGGACCTTAGTGAGTAAGGCTGTAGAGCGTATTCATGAACTGGAGAACGAGCTCGGTTGTTTCTTTGATCGCAACGCTGATGGCACGGTTCATCAAAAGGCATTCGCTGGGCAAACCTTTGATCGAACTGTTCACAAAGGTGACTTGACTGGGATTGAGATTATCAATCGTCTAGCGGAGCAAGTATGGTCAAGAGGCATTCATCGACTTGAAGAGCATCGTGCCATTGAACTCATTCTCAGTAAAGATGGTAAGTCTCTCGCTGGTGTGTTGATGCTGAATATGCAGACGGGTCAATTTACATTGGTGCGTGCCAAGGCAGTTTTATTAGCCACTGGTGGCGGACCGACTATGTATAAGTATCACACTCCATCAGGTGACAAGAGTTGTGATGGTTTGGCTATGGCCTTGCGTGCAGGCTTGATCTTGCGTGATATGGAGATGGTGCAGTTTCATCCAACTGGCTTATTGGCTGGACCTGGGACGTCGGATGACTGGAACCGTTTTGGAGGAGGGGCTTCGTGGAGCTGGTGGATATTTGCTAAACGGCAATCACGAGCGCTTCATGAGTAACTATGATCCTCGCAATGAGCGAGCTACCAGAGATATTGTTTCAAGATCGATTAATTCTGAGATTCGAGCAGGGCGTGCAACACCTCATGGCGGTGTTTATATTCAGATGAGTCATTTGGGTCCTGAGAATGTTCGCAAGCAATTTAAGGGTATGGTTGAACGTTGTGCTGATAGTGGGTTTGATTTGGCAAATGACTTGGTTGAGGTTGTGCCAACTGCGCATTACATGATGGGCGGTCTAGTCTTTAAGAAGGATTGCAGCACAGATCTACCAGGGCTTTTTGCAGCTGGTGAAGATACGGGTGGCGTACATGGCGCCAATCGCTTAGGTGGGAATGGTGTTGCTAATTCAACGGTATTTGGTGGTATCGCAGGTGAGACTATGGCGCAGTGGGTGGGTACTCAGCAATTGCGCGAGTGCAACATGGAAGAGGTGATCGCAAGTATTCGTGAGCACGAGGCACCTCTTCAAAAGCCCCCAGGAGACATTGAATTCATTCGAGATACTCTAGCGGAGTGCATGTGGGATGATGTTGGAATCTCACGAACACAAGAGAGCTTGTTGCGCGCACGTCATACCTTAAAGCAATTGGCATCCCAATTAAAGCAAATGGGTGTTGGTGATATACAGCGCGAATACAGTATTACTTGGCAAGATTGGATGAATCTCCAAAACTTAATTCTGGTTAGCCAGGCTGTCACAGAGGCTGCCATTGCCAGAGAAAATTCAAGAGGGGCTCATTATCGTGATGATTTTCCTGAGCCAGGTTCATTGGAAGGTTCTTATTTTACGGCGGTAAATATGCTGAATCAGAATTTGCATATTGAAAATAGGCCAGTCAACTTCACTATGGTTAAGCCAGGTGAAACAATTCTAGTTGAGAGTTAACCATTTTTGATTTAATTGAGCCATTTCAATTTGCGCTGGCGACGCTGATTGTTTTTAGTGGCTACTTTATTTTTGGTATCTCTGGATTTGGCTCATCTATTGTTGCAGTCCCCTTGCTAGTCCAGATGTATCCACTAAAAGTAGTCGTTCCCATGATGGTCATTATCGACATCTGTGCATCCCTGTATGTTGGCAGAAAGTCCTCTGCGGATGCGAATTTTAAAGAGTTAAAGTGGCTTTTTCCATTTAGCTTGATTGGTATGGTGTTGGGCATAGTCTTACTCATTAAGGCGCCAAGTGAGCCATTGTTATTAACCTTGGGTTGTTTCGCAGCCGCTAATGGGCTACGTGTCCTTTGGCAAAGGAATAATGAGGCACGCGATCCGATTAATAAATGGTGGGCTGCTCCCTTTGGGTTTATAGGGGGAACATTCACTGCATTATTTGCTACAGGTGGTCCCATTTACGTTTCTTACCTCGGTCTGCGTATCAATGATCCAAAGGCATTACGAGCCACAATGGCCTTTGCTATTTTTATGCTCACCTTTTTGCGCTTAACCCTCATGCTAGTAACGGGATTAATTTTAAGTTGGCCTGTTATCGGTTTGGCTATCTGCCTAATGCCCGCAACCTTTCTTGGGATTTGGCTTGGAACCCATGTGCACTCCAAGTTAAGCAATGCTGCAATGAGGATAGCCTATGGCTCCATCCTGGTTTTCTCCGGAACTATGCTGCTGATTCGCCAACTCTAAAAAGAAAAAGCGAAGAAGACCTTCGCTTTTTTTGATGATTGAGTGAGGGATTTATTGAGCGCTAATATTGCGACCCTTAATAACCTTTTCCCAGCCAATAGATTCTGTCTTTACTTGAGTCTCAAAATCCTTTTGGTTATTTACGACAGCAGTCAAACCGTTTAAATCAAGACTGGTTTTCATAGCATCTGAGCCAACTGCCTTGACTGTAGCCGCATAAATCTTCTCAGTAATTATCTGAGGAGTATTTGCTGGAGCGACTAGCCCGAACCAGCCTGTCGATTCGAAGCCAGGGATTCCAGCTTCAGAGACAGTAGGAACATCTGGAAGTTGTTTGGAGCGTTTTAAGCTTGTTACGGCTAGAGGTCTGATTTGTCCAGATTTTGCAAAGCCAGCTGCTGCAGTGAGATTGCCGACCATAAAATCAATTTGACCCGCTACTAAATCATTGAGAGCGGCTGACTCACCTTTGTATGGCACATGTGTGGCTGGAATATTGGCGGAATAAGTAAAACTCTCTTCAGCCATATGCACCTGACTGCCAATACCCGCTGAGCCGAAATTCAAATCCTTAGTTTTGGCGTAGGCGATAAATTCAGCTAAATTTTTAACCGGCAGTTTTGGGCTGGTTGATATCAGCATTGGGCCGCTAGCCACGTTAGTAATATAGACAAAGTCTTTGGCGTAATTAACGGGTAATTTTTTATAAAGATTTGGGTTGACTGTCAACATGCTGCCAGATGCCAACATGATGGTGTATCCATCAGCAGGGGATTGTGCAACATACTCTGCTGCAATGTTTCCTCCGGCACCAGGTTTGTTTTCAACGATGACGTTTTGTCCGAGATCTTTTGTTAGCTGCTGGGCAAGAAGACGCCCAAGAATGTCAGTCGTGCCACCNGCAGCGAAGGGAATAATTAATTTAATTGGCTTTGTTGGCCAATTTTGCGCNTTTGCAAGCGGGGACCCAATGAGTGCTAGCGCACCTGAGATTAGGATTAATTTCTTAACTAACTTACTTATTTTCTGNTCAAACATTCACATGTTCTCCGATGGTAATTTGATCTAAAGATATTATCTGCATTTGCATCTAAGAATTCTTATGATCTCTATTTATTAGTTATAAGCTTATGTATTGCTAGTGTCTCCTCCAACCACCGATTTACGCAATTGAATTCGTAATTGCGTTGCACAATAATGAGGGTATTGCAAGATATCTAAATCATCTATATGATTTAGATATGTCATCCATTTTGATCTCTGAGTTCATTACAAGTCAAGCCCTAGAAACCCTGCGCCGTCATCATGAAGTGATCTATGCGCCTGAGCTATATAAAGATCGCCCTGCATTGATTGCTGCGCTGCAAAATATTGAGGCTTTAGTAGTACGCAACCTGACACAGGTAAATGAAGAGGTATTAGCCGGCGCTGCCAAATTAAAAGTAGTGGGCCGCCTGGGTGTTGGGCTTGAAAATATTGAGCTGTCCGCATGCGCAAAGCGCAATATCAAAGTGATACCTGCAACTGGGGCTAATGCTGAGTCTGTTGCCGAATATGTTGTTGGGGCTGCAGTGGCATTAACCAGGGGCTTTATCCCCGCCACGACTGCCACGTTTAACGGTGAGTGGCCTCGCCCGCGCTTCTCTGGCTACCATGAGTTTTTAGGTAAGACAATTGGGATTGTTGGTTTTGGAAGTATTGGCAGAATTGTTGCTAAGAAAGCCCATGCATTTGGTTTGCGCTGCGTTGCCTATGACCCAATGCTTTCAGGAGATTCTGTAGAGCTCGATGGTGTTTCAGTGCCATTACTTTCCTTAAGCGAGTTACTTTCAGAGAGTGATGCGATTACTTTGCATCTGCCATTTTTACCGGATACCAAGAATCTATTTAATGCTGCAACTCTAGATCAAATCAAAGAGGGCGCTTGTCTTATTAATACTGCACGAGGCGGCATCGTGGATGAGAAGGCTCTAGCGGATCGTTTACGCTCTGGGCGTCTTGGGGGTGCAGCGATTGATGTCTTTTCAACAGAGCCTGCAAAGGACTTAAGTCACTTTGCTGGAATCGAAAACCTCATACTCACTCCTCATATAGCAGGGGTTACCCAAGAGAGTAATGAGCGCGTCAGTCAAATGATTGCCGATGAAGTTAATCGGTTTTTAGGAGCTTAAGATGAACTTATCCTATCAAGAGATGGTTGGGTTGGCATCTGCTGGTTTAGAGGCTGCTGGCATTGGTGAGAAGGCAGCTTTTGAGACGGCACAATTTTTGGCTCTAGCTGAATTAGATGGTTTGGCTTCGCATGGCCTAGCCCGTGTTGCGCAGTATGCCGGTCATGCAAAAAATAACCGTGTTGAATTGGCTCCCAAAATTAAAGTGCGCCCATTTAAGACTTCGGCAGCTTTAGTAGATGCTTGTGATGGCCTTGCATTTCCAGCACTACGCTTTGCAACGGATTTATCGGTTAATTTAGCTTCCAAAGCTGGCGTTGGCTTGGTGGCAGTTACAAATAGCCATCACTTTGGAGTGGCCGGCCATTTTGCAGAGGCAGCAGCGCGAGCAGGGTATATCTCTCTCTTGTTTGGTAATACGCCTGCTGCTATGCCGATGGTAGGTGGTAGCAAAGCAATCTTTGGAACAAATCCTTTGGCCGCAGCATTTCCGATTGCTAACTGCGACCCGTTAGTCATTGATATGTCTTTATCGGCAGTTGCTCGCGGGAAATTGCTGGTCGCTGCCAAAAAAGGTGAGTCCATTCCAGAGGGGTGGGCCTTAACGACTGATGGCAAGCCTACAACAGATCCCCAGGAAGGCTTGAAGGGCTTGATGGTTCCATTGGGTGGTGATAAGGGCGCATTGCTTGCCCTCATTGTTGAACTTCTCGTTGTAGGTTTATCGGGTAGCAGATTCTCCTATGAGGCTGATTCATTCTTTGATACCAAAGGTAATCGCCCTCGTATTGGACAGCTTCTATTAACAATCGATCCAGGTTTGGCAGGAAGCCAAGTCTTTGCCAACAAAATACATGATTTTCTTAAAACCCTAGCGGCTGATGCGGGAACACGTTTGCCAGGTCAACGGCGTTTCAAGCAACGTGCAGCTGGGTTTAAAGACGGTGTGAATGTTTCTGAAGTGGTAGTTGAAGAAATTCAGACTGGTATCCGCCAGTCATGGGCTAGCTAGAAGTTAAACAAGATTAAAGAGGAGAAAGTAATGATCCATTTTGTCGTGCATGAGCCAGGAGATGGCGTAGGTGTAGTGGTAGTTGAAGGCGTAAAAGCTGGAGATGATTTAATTGGTTGGGTAATGGATGGAGATTTAACGCTCAATATGAAGTCTGAGAGCGATATTCCTATCGGCCACAAAATTTCATTAAATGATTTTAAATCAGGCGATACGGTGATGAAGTATGGCGTAGATATCGGTAAGGTTGTAGCCCCTATCAAAAAAGGCGAGCACCTCCATGTCCAAAACGTAAAAACGAAGCGCTGGTAATCCAGGCTCTTATTCACCCATTCATTTAGAAAGAAAACAAGATGATTAATTTGAAAGACGCGAGCTTCATGGGTTACCGCCGTGAAAATGGCCGCATGGGAATTCGTAATCACGTATTAATTTTGCCTTTAGATGATTTATCCAATGCAGCTTGCGAAGCTGTGGCAAATAACATCAAAGGAACTCAGGCTATTCCTCACTCATATGGCCGTTTGCAGTTTGGCCGACTTAGATCTGCATTTCCGTACCTTAATTGGAACTGGCTCCAATCCAAACGTAGCTGCTGTAGTGGTGATTGGCATTGAGCCACAGTGGACCAAGATTGTTGTTGACGGCATTAAGGCGTCAGGCAAGCCAGTTGAAGGATTCTGGATTGAGGGTAATGGCGATACCGCTACGATTGCGTCCGCTAGCAAGGCTGCGTACAAGATGATGAAGCACGCATCCAAGCAGCAACGCGTTAAGGCGCCTTTATCTGAATTGTGGGTCTCTACCAAATGCGGTGAATCTGACACCACCTCTGGTTGCGGCGCAAACCCAACAGTAGGTAATGCATTCGATAAGCTGTATGAGATTGGCTCAACTTTGGTTTTCGGTGAAACCACTGAGTTAACTGGTGGCGAGCATTTGGTGGAAGCCCGCTGCCGGACTCCAGAAGTAAAAAAGAAGTTCCGCGAAATGTTTGATCGCTATCAGGATGTCATTGAGCGTCACAAAACCAGCGACTTGTCTGACTCGCAGCCTACCAAAGGAAATATTGCCGGTGGATTGACCACGATTGAAGAAAAAGCCTTGGGCAATATTCAGAAAATCGGCAAGAAATGTATCGTAGATGGCGTCCTGGATAAAGGCGAAGAGCCAAAGATTCCTGGTTTGCACTTTATGGACTCTTCTTCAGCTGCTGCTGAGATGGTGACTTTATGTGCCGCCGCTGGTTTTGCTGCCCACCTCTTTCCAACAGGCCAGGGCAATGTGATCGGTAATGCAATTCTTCCGGTCATTAAGATCTGTGCAAATCCGAAAACTGTTCGCACTATGGGTGAGCATATTGACGTTGACGTATCAGGTATCTTACGTCGCGAAGAGAATATGGATCAGGCTGGCGATAAGTTGTTGGAGTGTCTCTTGCATACAGCGGATGGCGAAATGACTGCATCTGAGATTCTCGGCCACCGTGAGTTCGTATTAACGCGTTTATACGAATCTGCGTAAGTTATAAAGCATGAAATCCCTGACCGCTTATGAGGAAGTAAAGCAAAAGATCACCGAAGATCTGGTCAGGGGTCGTTATCCTATGGGGCAGGCTTTGCCTGCCGAAAAGGATTTATCAAAAGAATTAGACGTCTCTATAGGCACACTACGCAAAGCGGTAGATGAGCTTGTCGCAGAGGGTATTGTGGTTCGCCGTCAAGGCAGAGGCACCTATGTTGCCGAACATGATCTAAAAAGATTGCTGTATTACTTTTTTCATGTTGTAAAGCATGATGTTGATAAGAAAGCCAACCCAAGAGTTGATCTGGTGTCTTTGAATACTGCAGTTGCTACCAAGGAAGAAGCTAGTAAGTTAAATATCAAAGAAGGCGCTCCAGTATGGCGACTGGTGAATTGCCTCTATCTAGAAGAGCGCTGCGTGATGATCGATCAAATTACGCTAGATAAAAAACGCTTTAAGAATCTTACTCGTGCTGAATTTATTAATCGTGAAGGTAGTATTTATCAGTTGTATCAGATGAAATATGGTCAAACTGTAGTGCGTAGTAGCGAGCGCTTGCGTGCTAGCTTGGTTAGTAAGCAGCATGCAGAGTGGCTCGACATTAAACCTAATTCCCCTGTATTGGTGATTCGAAGGGTGGCCCTAGGAATTCAGGATGATCCAATTGAGTGGCGGATTTCAACGCTCAATACAAATCAATATGAATATTTTAGTGAGCTACAAGTTTAATTAGTTCAATTAATATAAAAATGAACTATATAAAGAATATTCCAGGCATTTTATTTGCTACTGTGGTCGCATTGGTTGCGATTGAAATGTCTAGTAGATATCCAGCATTGGGGAAAAATGGCTTAAGCATTCTTACTCTAGCCATTCTAATAGGTATTGCAATCGGTAATATGCCGATATACAAGTTCCTGATTTCCTCTTGCGGATCAGGAATCAATTTTTCAAAGCAAAAAGTATTGCGTTTGGGCATCGTGCTTTATGGTTTTAGGCTCACTTTTCAAGACATTGGTGTAGTGGGCTTAAGCGGGATAGTGATAGATTCACTAATGTTGATATCCACTTTTTTATTAGCTGTATTTTTGGGCGTGCGATATTTCAAGCTAGATAGAGATACATCTGTCCTTATTGGAGCTGGAAGTTCAATTTGCGGTGCTGCAGCAATCTTGGCGACTGAGCCAATCCTGAAGGCATCTAATGAGCGAGTAGCGGTAGCAATTTCTACGATTGTAATTTTTGGCACACTAGCAATTTTTATTTATCCACTCATCTACGCTTATGCGATTTTGAATTATTCAGAGTACTTAAGTCCTGGAAAATATGGGATATATATAGGCTCAACAATACATGAGGTTGCGCAAGTAGTTGCTACTGCCGATGCAATTGGCGATGATGTAACCAATACGGCCGTGATAGCTAAAATGGTCCGCGTTATTATGCTGGCCCCATTTTTAATTGCACTCTCAGCTTATATATCCTTGCAATGGAAATCGGCGAAAACACCACAAGCTACCGATGCTAAAGCGGATACCAAGAAGGGATCAATTGGCCAATTTTTTCCAGTGTTCGCAGTCTTTTTTCTGCTTGCGATAGGCGTTAATTCAACTGGGTACATAAGCCAACCATTACGCACGGCACTCATTACGGCAGACAATTTTCTACTCGCCTTAGCCATGGGCGCCTTAGGCTTGACCACTCATTTATCTGCTATAGCCAAGGCTGGAATTAAACCCCTTAAATTGGCGGCAGTATTGTTCATTTGGTTAGTTGTTGGCGGTGGGATAATTAATATCGTGATTGGCCAATTTATTCCAGCATAATTTTCCTTGGCCTATCATCTGACCCAGGTCTTCAGTCAAGGTAAATTAGGCGATTGCCTCACGAATCATGCCAGCAGCAACGGTGTGGTTGGTGGCTTCATCAATCAAAATGAAAGCACCAGTACGCTGAGACTGATCAAATAAATCAGCCACGATTGGCTTTTGCAACACCAAGTCAATGCGACCAATCTCGTTGGCGGTTAAGGGGTGGGTATCGCTAGCATGGGATAGAGTTTCCACATCCAGTACTTGTTTAATCTCTTTCACTTTTGCGCCAACGGTATTAGTGGTATGACGCAAAGCATATTTACGNCTGAGTGAAAGNGGNTCACTATCAAGCCAGCAAAGATCTGCAGAAATTTGCTTGCTGAGAGTGGGTGGCGTTGCATCATCAGNACCCACGAAGAGGCAGCCTCTCGACACATCAATATCTTCAGCCAAGCGAATGGCAACAGCTTCACCGGTTTGTGCGGACTCTA
>TBL_comb48_EPIDRAFT_1002179_pt1 | contig 13728 bp, 13 predicted proteins | sample TroBogEpilimnion_37_FD_10681 | JGI IMG/M metagenome (IMG submission 10681)
CGCACAACCTTCCAAGGCGCGCTCAATCCCAAAGCCATTGCAAACAGGTCGTTCTGATCCATCTCCCAATCTGACATCTCCCGCCCTCCTCTGCCACCAGCTACCCACTCAATTCAGCGAGGCGGCGTAAATGTTTTGTCCTTGCGACTTTCGTTGCTTCCAATTCCTTCGATAGCCCGGGTAATATGTAATTCATTTCGATCCGAAGCCAGTTCGTCCAGTCGTCAAGGTCACCCTCAATCGCAATGCTACGTTCGCCAGGAAGCGATGTCGTTGAATTTTCAAGCCACGCTTGATACGAATTCACCACCTGACAGTGAAGAACTCGATCTGGGGACTTAAACCGTGCTTCGTATGAGAGGTGTTGGTAAACCTCGCGAAGATTTTCAAAGTGAGCACCTGTTACTACAGATTCATGTTGGTGAATGGGCGATTCCGGACAGACTGCAATTTGCAATTTGCATATCCGATCCAAAATCTGGAACAATTCCATGAAGAACTTGGCATGATTGCCTCGCTTTGAATCTGTGGAATCAGGATCAAGTTGTTTCGCGATATTGCTAATGACGAACTGATCGAGATAAATAACCTTCTTGTTCAACTTGGGCAAAGCGTAGCGCGTAATGATGCCACACGTGTAGCAGCGGCGTGAATACTGGTGATTCCCGATTGTCATTACACCGAGCGCTTCTTTTCCACATTGCGGACAGGAAATGAAAGGAGGCTTCAAGAGGTCCTTGAGTGTAATATGAGCCAAATGTGGGGGCAGTTTCATCATGCTTCTAATCACAAATGTGGATGCACTTTCTCATTTCCTGCAAAATGGCGCTTCCAGTCTTGCCACCTGTTCTTCGCGCATTTCACGCACAGCTTTGGCAGCATCAAAACCCTCCCATCCCACCACCACCCGCAATCCATCCTTCTTCCGAACAATCTTCGTCTTCGGCACTTCCTCGCTGAGTTCTATTCGGTCATCGATCACATTGAGGCGCAATTTAGAACCGGCACGAAGCTGCAACTGCTCACGCAGGGACTTGGGGATCAGGGTGCGACCCGTTTTATCGAGGATGACGGTGGCAGTCATGGACCCAATTTGCCATGTGACAGGCCATTTCCAACGGGATTCCCAGCCCAATTGCTGAATCCGACACAACCTTTGCTGGCAGGTTTTGACAGACCGGCGCGTTTAACCACGCGCCCAACCATGAACCGTCTCCTTCTTCTCTCCCTCCTCTTCACCTCCTTCGCCTCCGCGCAGGACGGCTTCAAACCGCTCTTCAACGGCAAAGACCTCACCGGCTGGGATGGCAATCCGGAACTTTGGAGCGTCGAAGATGGCTGCATCACTGGCAAGACCACCGGTCCCGAACAGCTCGCCTACAATCAGTTTCTGATCTGGCACGGCGGCAAGGTGAAGAACTTTGAGCTGCACGCGAAGATCAAGGAAACCGGCAACAACACGGGCATTCAATATCGCAGCAAAGAGCTGCCGCAGAACGGCAAGTGGTCCATCGGCGGTTATCAGTGCGACATTCATCCGGCCACGCCGAACAACGCGATGGTCTATGAAGAACGCGGGCGCGGCATCATCGTTCAGAACGGGCAGGGCGTGGTGATCGATCCCGAGGGCAAGCGCTGGCTCGCCTCCGAGCATGAGCCGGTGAAGGTGGACATCGCCCAATGGCATGAGTACACCGTCATCGCGCAGGGCAATCACCTCATTCACAAGATCGACGGTCAGGTGACCATCGACCTGCTCGACTTCGAAGAATCAAAGCGCTCGCTCGAAGGCCTGATCGCCTTCCAGATTCATCGCGGCCCCGCCATGAACGTGCAGATCAAGGACGTGATGCTCAAGGAGCTGCCAGACGGCGGCGTGATCTCGTTTGAAAAATCCGCGATCGCCAGCGATGCGCAGATCATCGAGGCCAAAGCACCTGCGAAGGGCAAAGGCAAAGCCCAGCCTGCTGCTCCTGCACCAGCACCCGCTCCGGCCAAAGGCGATGCCAAAGCCAAGGCTGCCAAAGTGAAGCCGAAGCGTCCGGATGCGGTCGGTCCGGCCATCGGCGCGAATGTTGCCACACCGGTCACGAACATCAAAACCCTGCCGGATTTCAAAGTGGAGCTGCTCTACTCTGTGCCCGGCGGTGAACAGGGCTCATGGGTCAATTTGTGCAGCGATGACAAAGGCCGCATCTATGCCAGCGACCAGTATGGCTGTCTCTATCTTTTCAACGCGCCCGCCGCAGGCCAGCCGCTGCAGCCTGCGGATGTGCAGAAGGTGGCTGCGGAAATTCGCGGTGTGAACGGCATGCTGTTTGCCTTCGGCGCGCTCTACCTCGGCGTGAACGATTACGAAAAGAAAATCCCCAGCGGCCTGTATCGCGTCACCGACAGCAACAACGACGACATGCCGGACAAGGTGGAGATGCTGCGCGAGTTTGATGCCAGCGGCGACCACGGCGTGCACGCCATCGTGCCCACGCCGGATGGCAAATCCCTCTATCTCATCACCGGCAACAACGCCGTGCTCAAAGAAGGCCCAAAAGCCGGAACGCCCGACACCTCTCCCGTGGCCAAGCTCTGGGGAGATGACCATCTGCTGACGCGCATGCCGGATGGCCGCGGTCACAACCGCCACGTCATGGCACCCGGCGGCATCGTTTATCGCGTCTCTCCCGATGGTAAGCAGTTCGAGATCTTCGCCTCCGGCTTCCGTAACATCTTCGACGGCAGCGTGAACCGCGCCGGCGAGCTTTTTGTCTATGATGCCGACATGGAGTATGACTTCAATACCTCCTGGTATCGCCCCACGCGCATCAATCACGTCGTCAGCGGTGCGGAGTTCGGCTGGCGCAATGGCGCGGGCAAGTACCCCGAGTTCTACTATGACAACCTGCCCGCCACGCTGAACATCGGCCCCGGCTCACCCACCGGCACGACGTTTGGGTACGGCGCCAAGTTCCCCGCCAAATACCAGGACGCCTTCTACGCGCTCGACTGGAGCTGGGGCAAAATCTACGCCGTGCATCTCACGCCCAGCGGCTCCACTTACACCGCCACAAAGGAAGAATTCGTCACCGGCGGCCCGCTGCCGGTGAGCGATGCCATCATCGGCAAGGACGGCGCAATGTACTTCACCATCGGTGGTCGTCGTGTGCAGTCGGGACTTTATCGTGTGACTTACACCGGGAAGGAATCGACCGCGCCAGTGACATCCAAGCCACAGATCACACGCGCCAGCGAACTGCGCCATGAACTTGCCGCCTTCCACGGCCAAGCCGATCCCAAAGCCGTCGCCTTCGCCTGGCCGCATCTTAGTGACAAAGATCGCTTCATCCGCAGTGCCGCACGCACAGTTCTGGAACACAACCCCGTCGCTGAATGGGAAACCAAAGCGCTCAATGAAAAGAACGCCACCGCGCAGCTCGAAGCTCTGCTCGCCCTCACTCGCGTCACAGGAGTGTGCTCCACTCACCGCGCTCCCGATCACGTGGTGAATACCGCCATGCGCGACAAACTGTGGGCCGCCCTGCTGAAGCGCGACTTTAAGAAGCTCAACAACGAGCAGCGCATGGCCTACGTTCGCCTCTCCGAGATCGTGCTACACCGCTTTGGCAATCCTGACGATGCCACCGTGGCCGCGATCATCGCCAAGCTCGATCCCGCCTATCCGGCAGACAACTTTGAGCTCAACTGGCTGCTCACCGAAACTCTCGCCTATCTCCAGGCACCGAACACCGCAGCCAAAGGCATGGCCCTCATTGCCGCTGCTGAAAGCCAGGAGCCGCAGGTCGAATACGCACGCAGCTTGCGCTTCCTGAAAACTGGATGGACCATGGAGCTGCGCACGCAGCAGCTCGAATGGTTCCTCAAGGCCGCGAACTACAAAGGCGGTAGCAGCTTCTCTATCTTCATCGAGTTCATCCGCAAAGACTCGCTGGCCACCTTCACTCCCGAAGAAAACACACAGCTCGCCGAACTCATCGCCAAGAAACCCGAAGCGAAAAGCGCCATCGAAAACGTCGGAGCCATGTTCGTAGGCCGCACGCCGACGATGTGGACGCTCGACGAGCTCAGCGCCGCCGCCAAGACTGGTATGAAAAAACGTAGCTTCGACAACGGCCGCAAAATGTTCACCGCCGCCGCCTGCTACACCTGCCACCGCTTCGGCAATGCTGGCGGCATGACTGGCCCGGACCTCACGGGTGCCGGTGGCCGCTACAGCCCGCACGACCTTCTCGACAACATCATCAACCCCAGCAAGGTCATCAACGAGCAGTTCGTTCCCATCATCGTCACCAAAAACGACGGCACCATCATGAGCGGTGTCGTGGTGAACCTCAGCGGCGACGGCGTCACCCTCAACACCGACCTCACCGATCCGAACCAGCGCGTGAACGTGGACCGCAAAGAAGTGAAGAGCATCGAACTCAGCACCATCTCCCCCATGCCGCCGATGCTCCTCGCCATGCTCAAGAAAGACGAAATCCTCGACCTCCTCGCCTACGTCCTCAGCGGCGGCGACAAGTCGAACGCGATGTTTGGGAAGTGAGTTGAATCGACAGTTGCAAGAATGGTGGCGCGGCAGACTTTCTCTCGCGCCGCCGTGCTAAATGTCTATTTCATCCCAGAGCCAGTGCTCAGAGCTACATAAAGAGACCCCATCTTATGCGCGACCTCCAATCCACCCGCACCATGTGGCTCAAGGGCTGGCTGTTTCTCCTTATCGGCCTCATGTCCGCTGCGATCCTGTTGGTGGAGAATTGGAGCTGGCGCACGGCGCTGATGCTGGCGCTGTGCGTGTGGGGCTTCTGCCGTGCGTATTACTTTGCATTCTACGTGATCGAGCGCTGGGTCGATCCGCAGTTCAAGTTCAGCGGGCTGGGGCACTTCCTGGCCTACTGGTGGCGCAGTCGGCGTGGGAGGTGATTTGCAGGCGGAGGCTGGGAAATTAGTTTGCAAAATAGGAACCGGCTTCATTTAATGGAGCCATCATGAAAACGAAATTTACTTGGTTTGTGCTGCTTCTGGGCAGCGTGTTTGCCATCCAGAACCTGCTGGCCACCGCTTCCAACAACAATGTGGGCTCCGTGGTGAAAGTGGACGGGCTTAAATTCAAGGAGAAGGCTCCTTCGTTTGCGGGCAAGCCTCTCATTGTGGAGTTTTGGGCCACTTGGTGCCCGCCTTGCCGCGCCAGCATTCCGCACCTCAATGAAGTTTACAAAAAGTACCAGGCCAAGGGGCTTGAGATCATCGGCGTTACGAACGAGGACCGTCCAACGGTGAGCAAGTTTCTCAAAGACGTGCCCATCAACTATCACGTCGCCTTCGATTCCAACGGTAAATTCAGCAAGCCCTTTGGCATCAAGGGCATCCCCCACGCCATGGTCCTCGACAAAGAAGGCAAGGTTGTGTGGGAAGGCCATCCTATGAGCCTGCCGGAGAGCCAGATTGAAGCCGTCTTAAAGTAGCTCCTGCTGAACTCAGGCCTTGGCCAGCGCTTCGTCAAAGCGGGCGATCAAGTCCGCCGTGTCTTCCAGACCAGCGGACACGCGGATGAGCCAGCGGCTGACACCGCAGCTTGCGGCCCAGTCGAGTTCATCGTAGTGCGCGAGCAAGGTGTAAGGGCAGGCGAGCGTGAAGTTGGTGCCGAGGCTCGGGCCTTTGCAGACGCGCAGGGCGTCGAAGACTCTCGGGCTGGTCTGCTCGGGATTTTTGAGCGTGAAGGAAAACAGGCAGCCGTAACCGCCGTTGTCGCGGCGGATGAATTCGTAGCCGCGTCCGCCTTCGCTGCTCGCGTGCCAGACGCGGTCCACTTTCGGATGCGTGCGCAGATGATTCACCAGTGCTTGCGCGTTGTGGCTCATCTTGGCGGCGCGCTGCGAGAAGTCGCGGCTGTTGAGTTCCAGGGCCACGGCATCGCCACGCCAGAGTTCGTGATCGGCATGCGCTGTGAGAAAGGCGGAGAAGGCGGCATGATGCGGTGACTTGCGGTTCAGCACCACACTGCCAGCCAGGACATCGCCCACACCGGAGAAGCTCTTGGTCAGGCTCGTCGTCACGACATCAGCCACACGATGCGCATCCACATGGGCGACGGTGGAAATGGTGTCATCAATGATGATCGGCACACCCGGCTGGGCTGCGGCGCGAATCGCCAGGAGGCGTTCAAAATCGACACAGCGGAGCAGGGGATTGCTCGGGGCTTCGCAGAAGATGCCCGCGATTGGCTCGCTTTGCAGCAGCGTGCCCAGATCGTCGTATTCACTGTCCTTGATGAGAGGCAGGAAATGCACGCCGGTGCCGAAGAACTGCTGCAGCTTCAGCACATCCACATAGGGGAAATCGAGCTGCACGGTTTTGCAGCTGGGGAAAAGCTGCGTCAGCATGCGATGCACCGCAAAGTTCGCCGCCATGCCGGAAGGAAAGAGAAACACATCCTCCGGCTGCTGACCGGCCAGTTGCGCGATACGCTCGCGGATGGTGCGGTTCGCGGCCTTGCCGTCCTCGATGGTCGCATCGCTTTTGTGTTCGCCCAGAGCATCGCAGGCCTGGCGGGTGCTTACGCATTCGCCGCAGAAGCGCCAGAACTTGCGGGCCTGGACATAGCTGTCCGCTGGAAATACAGCGACGCCGAGGTTATGCGCCGTCCATTCGACCGCGCGGCCCGTGCCGATGAATTTCACGCAGCGCTCCGCATGCACGACGCGGGGAAACACCAGGCAGCGCTCGCCAACGGCGGCAAATTCCTTCTCGGCCGCTGCAAACAACCGTGAAATCGCTGGCGGGCAGCAGAAGCGTGGGTAGCCGGATTTGAATTTCGACACCACATTCTGGTCCCCTTCTTCGTAGCCGATCACATGCTCCCACAACGGCAGGCACACGGACACTCCGAGGTCGTGGTCAGGGATCGCCTTGCCAAGGTCTTCGGCATTGCAGAGAGGGTGGGTGAAAAGGTCGGTCATTTTTGAGGGGAGAGCACTTTTCTTCACACCTGCGCGGGAGGCAACGGGAATAGAGAAGCAATCACACCTGAGTTGCGCCATCCCAAGAATCCTGGACTGCGTGCGTCACATCAAAGTGATGAAGACAAGACGATGCATCCACTTTGAACCCGCAGAACTCCGCTTGTTCATGCCAATGCTGGCAGTTTTGGCCATCACAGTGTCATGGGCCGGACTGTTCATGATGATATTTTCTATAGTAAATCAGTCCTGGGAAAAGGAGATCCCATTGCGACTGCATGTGACCGGGACATCCGAAAGGCTGCCCAATCGGGCACAATCCCCTGAGATTGTGATCCGGGAAGACGATCGCGTGGAGTGGGAGGGGCAGATTCTCAGTGACAGATCGAGGAGGAAATTGACCGACTTGAAACAGAAAATTCTTGCTCACCTCCTCAAGCCGGACCCTGCCAAGATTGTCGTTTGGGTCGAGCCAGAGGCTCGGTATGAGAGGATGGTGGATGTCCTGAACACGTTTATGGCATGCAAAAGCACCAGCTATCACATGGTTGTTCTCCCGCCTTTCGTCGGGCCCAGATTGCCCCATCCCTAATGCTATAGGGAAGCTAGCCTTTTTACTGCCCGATCACGCACGAGCTACCTGGCAAGCTCGGTAGGATTAGTCACAATGGAGAGGGTAAACTCGTTCCATAGCGTGTGGTATTTGACGCTCGTGAGCTTTCCCGTCACTCGCACTCGGTTTCCAATCTTCACCTGCGCCAGTTCCGGCTTCTTGCTGTTGGGGAAGATGCCGAAAAAGCGAATGTGGTAGCCCTCACGATTGGTCACTTCGCTGTAGATCTGCAGCTTTTCATTCCAAGTGGGAACATCAGTGACGATGACCCGCATGTCCAAGGTGTAGTCCTCGGTTTTGAGCTTTTTGGCGAACAGCTCATTGGCAGCATCCGCCTGGATCTGAGTCCACTTCATCCCCTTTCGGGGTAGGAAGCTTTTTTGGAAGCCATTCCAGCAGCTCCTGATAGCTGGAGATGACTTTGGCGGGCTTTGCAGGTGCGCTGGCCGTTTGTGCAGAGGCTTGAAACAGCGGAAACAGAAGCCACAGCAAAGTCAGGCCGAAAGTCCGGGAGCAATGAGGAATGGTTGCTGGCAGTTTCATCGGTTGTCTGACACTGGGTGGTGCATCCGTTCAAGTGATGCTTTGGACATAAAGCGGCACCTACTTCGCCTTCAGCGCCCGATCAATGTCCTTCCACAGGTCTTCCACGTGCTCGATGCCCACGGAGAAGCGCACAAGGCCATCGCTGACGCCGGCGGCTTGGCGGGCGTCTTTGGGGATGGAGGAGTGGGTCATGCTGGCGGGATGGGCGACGAGGCTTTCGTCTTGCGTGAAGAGGCGCAGGCGACGGATGAAATCGAGGGTCTTGACGTAGCTTGCCAGCACCTTGAACGGAGCCGCCGCTTCCCAGATGCGGACGTGTCGGGAACGCCAGTTTTACGATCACGCTCTGGGCTGCGTATCATTCGATGGGTGCTGCGGGCGTGCCTAGCAATGTGATGTTTTCGATTTTGAAGGGCGTGTCGAAGGTTTTTAGGTTGTCATGGATTTCTACGACAACGCTGGCTGTCTGAGGAAACGCAGCCTTGTGGCCAAAGGTGAATGTGGTGATGCCCCCGGAACTGCTATAGCCGCTGCGTTTGAGCTCGGTCTTGGTGCCATCGACGACGAGGAAAGCGGCTTTCAAATCGTCTGGTTTAAGCCGGAGCTTCAATTCCATATTCTGTGAGCCGTCTTTTTGCCAGCCTTCTTTGATCCCTTCAATGCTGGCACCGAGTTCGGCACCCTTGCTGCCGACTTGGAGCGATTTCAACCCGAGATCGATCTCCTTCGCGGCTCCAGCCACGCGGTATTGAAGAGTGCCTGAGACTTCCTTGATGCCCTTCACCGAGGCCCCGGGCAGTTTCAGTTTCACATCGAACAAGACAGATGACTTGTCCGCCGAGAGTTTTGGGAAATTGAGACGGCGGTCCCAATCACTGTCGCCTTTGAGCAGGCTGCTGCCGTCACTGGCGATGGCCTGCGTGACCGTGCTTTTATCAGTGACGTCGAGAACGCTGCCCGGTAGTTCCGCCAGCACAGCGAGCGTGTAGCCTTCATCGTCATTGAATGGGCGGAGGTCGAGTTTCTTGTCTAGCTTTGCGGCCATGCGCACGCCGACGACTTTGATCGATTTGAGGGCATCGCCTTTGGCGGGCGGCGCGATCGAGACACCGAGTTGTTTTTGGAGTGCTTTAGCTCCCTTGAGCGCGGCTGCGACCTCGGCAGCATAGTCAAACAAGGGCTTCGTGGCATCAGAGACCACGGCTTTCACAGGAACCTTCTCGCCAAACAGCAGGCCGCTGAGTTCGGCATCAAGTTCGGGCGCTTTCTGAGTGTCGAAGCCGTTTTTTTCCAGCCATGCATCATCGGCGACGAGCTTTTCCAAAGCCTCGATGATCTTCGTGCCCTCGAAAGTGAGGCCTAGGGCGCCTGAAGCGCTGGCTTTAAAATTCGAGCTGCTTTCCAGCTTGCCTGGAAGAGTGACGGACACCGTCTGCTTCATAGCCCCGAGTATGGCGGAGAGCATGGGCTTGGCTTGTTGGAAGTTGGCACGCTCTCCGCGAATGAGATCCGCGCGCTGCGCGGCGGTGAGCTTCGACCTATCTTGCTTCGGTTTGGTATTCTCAGCTTTTTTGTAGCCTAGGCCGAGTTCTGCTTTGCCGCCGCCCTGATTCTTCCAGGCCAGCTCGAGCATGCTCTGGTTCGGAATTTTGAGTTCCTCAAGTTTTTTGAAATAAGCGGTGCCACGAAACCAAATACGGCCGTCCTCAAGACGTTTGAAGCTCACGTCCGTCCAGGCGTCCACGCCTTTCGAGTCGTTAATGATTCTGGCGATGGCGGCCTGCAGGGCCTCGGCGGAGGCAGGGTCCTCGTTATTCAAACTGACCACATTCTGAAATGAGCACTCGTGAATCACCTTTCCGGAGCCGTCTGGATTGAGGGTGAACTCCTGCTTGGTTTCATAGCAGGAACTAAGCAGCAACACCAAAGCACTTGCCAGCATGCAGGAAATGATACGTGAAGGGATTTTTATGATCATGGCGGCATGAGACTACCACCGAGCTGTTCCAGTTATAAAGCTGTTTTTTCAGACATCGTGATCACTTCGCCTTCAGCGCGCGATCAATATCCTTCCACAAGTCCTCCACGTGCTCGATGCCCACAGAAAAGCGCACGAGACCGTCGGTGACACCGGCGGCTTCGCGGGCGTCCTTGGGGATGGAGGCGTGGGTCATGCTGGCGGGATGGGCCACGAGGCTTTCGATTCCGCCGAGGCTTTCTGCCTGGGTGAAGAGGCGCAGGCGGCGGATGAAGGCGAGGGTATCGGCGTAGCTGAGGCCGAAATCGGCCAAAAGCATGCCACCGCCTGCCGTCATCTGCTTTTTGGCCAGCTTGTGCTGCGGGTGGCTTTTCAGGAAGGGGTACTTCACGCTCTTGACGCCTTTGCGCCCTTCCAGACGTTGGGCCAAATCGAGGGCGTTGGAGCAGTGGCGCTCCATGCGCACGGCCTCGGTTTTCGCACCCCGAGAAATGAGCCAGGCGTCGAAGGGACTCGGTTGCAGGCCGATGGCCTTCTGCGCGAAGATCATCTTCTCCTGCCACTCGTCCGAGTTGGTGCAAACGGCACCGCCGAGGGCATCGCTGTGGCCATTGGTGTACTTGGTGGTGCTAAGCAGGGAGAGATCGGCACCGAGGTCCAACGGCTGCTGCAGCAGACTGGAGGCAAAGGTGTTGTCCACGGCCACCACACTGCCCGCCTTGTGCGCGGCTTCGCTGATGGTCTTGATGTCGAGGATCTTCAGCAGCGGATTCGTCGGCGATTCCAGCCACACGAGCGCGGGCTTGAGCCGCGTGATGAGGTCGTAGTTCTCGGGATTGGCGAGGTTGGCGTACTTGATTTTCACGCCAAAACGCTTCAGCACTTTTTCGAAAATGCGGTAGGTGCAGCCGTAAATCTGCTGCTCAGAGAGGATCGTGTCGCCGGTCTTGAGGGAAAAGAGGATGGCAGAGATGGCGCTGAGGCCGCTGGCGAAGACGGTGCTGTGCTTCGCATTTTCCAGGCTGGCGAGCGTGGTCTGCAGGTTGCGGAAGTTCGGATTCCCAGAGCGCGTGTAGTCAAAGCCGGTGGGATTCCCGGTTTCGAAGGTCGAGGTCATGTAGATCGGCGGGATCACGGCGCCGGTCTCGCTGCGGTAATCCTGGCCCACATGAATGGCACGCGTTTCGAAGCGGGCGTCGGCAGGGATGGATGGGTCGTCTTTCATGTGGTGATGTGTGACATGCAGATTTAGCTTTGCAAGGCCCCTGCGCGCATGCTTTATGAGTTAAATCTGATCTTTCATGCCTGACTCCACCGCTCCTCGAAAATTCCGTCGCGTTCTGCTCAAACTCAGCGGTGAAGCGCTGAGAGAACCCGGCAGCACGGACAACATCTCCCCGCCCATCGTCGAAGACATGGCGGCGCAGATCAAAGCAGCGCATCAAACCGGCCTCGAAATCGCCCTCGTCGTCGGTGGCGGCAACTTCTGGCGTGGCATCACCGCCAGCAACAAAGGCATGGAGCGCGCCACAGCCGACTACATGGGCATGCTGGCCACGGTGATGAATTCGCTCGCCGTGCAGAGCATGCTCGAAGCGATGGATGTGCCAACACGGGTGCAGAGCGCCATCAAAATGGACAATGTGGCCGAGCCCTTCGTGCGCCGCAAAGCGATGCGCCATCTGGAACTGGGCCGCGTGGTCATCTTCGCCGCCGGCACGGGCAATCCGTTTTTCTCCACCGACACCACCGCCGCTCTGCGCGCCAGCGAGATCAATGCCGAGATCGTGCTCAAGGCCACGAAGGTGGATGGCATCTACGATTCCGATCCCAACAAAAACCCCAACGCGGTCAAATTTGACCGCGTCAGCTTTCACGAGTGCCTGACGCGCCAGCTCAAGGTGATGGACTCGACCGCATTCTCGCTGTGCATGGAGAACAACATGCCCATCGGCGTTTTCAGCATGAACGAACCTGACAACATCCGCCGCGCACTCATCGGCGAATACATTGGTACGATGGTCGATGCAAAAGGCTGATCCAACTTCCAACCCGATACTGATATGGACCCTGAATTGACAATGATGGAGGCCGACGAGGCCATGACGAAGGCGGTGGAACACGCCATTCATGAATTTGCCACCGTACGCACGGGCAAGGCTTCGCCGACCCTGGTCGAAAACATGGATGTGCATGTGATGAGCTACGGCAGCCACATGAAGCTGAAGCAGTTGGCCATGATCACTACCCCGGATGCACGGCTGATCCGCATCGAGCCTTTCGACTCCTCTACGCTGCAGGACATCGACCGCGCCATCCGTGAGTCACGCCTCGGCCTGAACGGCAGCATTGAAGGCAAGGTGATCCGCCTGCCGATCCCCTCCCTTTCTACCGAACGCCGCGAGCAGATGGTGAAGATGTGCAAGACCCTTGGCGAAGACGCCCGTGTGCGAGTGCGTTCCGCCCGCCGCGATGCGCTGGAAACCATCAAGAAAGGCGAGAAGGACGGCCACATCACCGAGGATGATCTCCACCGCATGGAGAAGGAGATCCAGGTCCTGACCGACAAGAAAATCGCCGAAATCGACCAGCATGTGGTGTCGAAAGAGAAAGAGATCATGACGGTCTAGGTATTTGTTATGGCCTCGCTTCACGAAACCTGCTGTCCGCAATGCGGGTGTCGTGGAATGCATCGACGTGCGACGGCGCTTGGCCCGAAGTTCGATGGCGGTAATGTTTTATTCTGGCTGCTGGGCGGTTTTATTTTCAGTCTTCTCTGGTCGCTGGCAAAACCCAGGCGTTTTATCTGCGCTCAATGCGAACATATTTATGCCTCAACCACTCTGGCCATGCGGCTTTGGTTGATTGCCCTGCTGGTTATTTTAGCTTTATGCATTTACGGGGTTTGGCTTGAATTGCACCCCGAAGAATGACACCGCTGTGCCTCAAGACGCCAAGACCTGACCTTTCATGTTCCCCGCCCGCGACTACCTCGACCTCACCCACACGAAGCATGGCATCCTGTTTCCGGATGACTCGCCCGTGTGGACGGCACTGACGCGGATCGAATCGTATCTGGACTTCCGGCTGCAGCGCGAGATCCGCGTGCAGGTGCCGCCGGGGGCCTTTATTGGCGAGGATGTGTTCATTGACGAAGGCACGACGCTGGAACCCGGCGCGGTCATCAAAGGTCCGGCGTGGATTGGCCGCAACTGCCAGATCCGCGCGGGCTGCTACATCCGCGAAAACGTCATTATTGGCGATGGCTGTGTGCTCGGGAACTCCTGCGAGTTCAAGAACTGCGTGGTCTTCGACGGCTGTGAAATCCCGCATTACAACTACGTGGGCGACTCCATCCTCGGCCACAAGGCACACCTAGCTGCCGGCGTGGTGCTTTCCAACGTGCGGCTGGACCGCCTGGAAGTCACCGTGAAGACTGACACCGATGTCATCCCCACCAGTCTGCGAAAATTCGGCGCGGTGGTTGGCGACTACGCGGAGATCGGCTGCAACAGCGTGATCAGCCCCGGCAGCATCATTGGCCGCCGCAGTATCATCTATCCGCTGACACACTTCAGCGGCGTGCTTGAGGCCGATCTCATGCTGAAGACGCGGCAGACGCA
>TBL_comb48_EPIDRAFT_1002181_pt1 | contig 13727 bp, 11 predicted proteins | sample TroBogEpilimnion_37_FD_10681 | JGI IMG/M metagenome (IMG submission 10681)
GGGTGATGAGGCAGTTTTTGGCGGTGAGCAGTGGGTTGTCGGCCTTGGCGGGTTCGACGGAGAGGACGTCGAGTCCGGCGGCGGAGATGCGGCCTTCGTTGAGGGCTTGGGCGAGGGCGGGTTCGTCAACGAGGGGGCCACGTCCGGTGTTGATGATCATGGCTTCGCGCTTCATCAGGGCGAGGGTGCGTTCGCCGACGAGATGTTTGGTGGCATCGGTCAGCGGGCAGTGGAGGCTGATGACGTCGGACTGGCGGAAGATGTCGTCGATTTCAGCGGCGGTGACACCGGCGGGGGGCGGCTCTTTCCAGGTGCGCTTGGAGGCGAGGACCTTCATGCCGAAGGCGACGGCAATGCGTGCGACGGCGCTGCCGATTTCGCCATAGCCGATGATGCCGAGAGTGCGGCCGGAGAGTTCGATGATGGGGTGGTCCCAGTAGGCAAAATCGGGGCACTTGACCCAGCCGCCAGCTTCGACGCTCTTGGCGGCGTGGCCGACGTGGTTGGTCATTTCGAGCATGAGCGCGATGACATGCTGCGCGACGGCGGGGGTGCTGTAACCTGGCACGTTGGTCACCACGATGCCGCGTTCTTTGGCTGCAACGACATCAATCACATTGAAGCCGGTGGCGGTGACGCCGATGTATTTTAAATCGGGGAGCGCGGCGATGATGTCACGTGTCAGAGGAGCTTTGTTGGTGATCACAATCTCCGCGCCAACGCAGCGTGCGACGGTTTGATCCAGCGGCGTACGCACATACACCTCACATGGGGCGATGGCTTCGAGCGGCTGCCAGGTGAGGTCGCCGGGATTTGCGGTGTGGGCGTCGAGGAGAACGATTTTCATAAAAGCGGCATCGTTAGCCGAAAAAAGAGATTTTTGGGAGAAAAAGTCATCTGATGACGATAATGCTGCCGCCATGCGTCCACTCCTCATCTCCCTCTTTTCCATCGCCTGCCTGTTTGCCGTCGCCGCCCCGAAAGAGGAGGTGAAACCGCTGAAGGTGCTCATGATCACTGGCGGCTGCTGCCATGACTATGAAAACCAGAAGCTGATCCTTAGCGAGGGGATCAGTTCCCGGGCGAATGTGGAGTTTACCATCGTGCATGAAGAAGGGCCAGAAGGTAAGAAGGACAAAAGCCACAAGATCTCGATCTACGAAAAGGACAACTGGGCGGAGGGCTATGATGTGGTCCTGCACAACGAATGCTTCGGCGCGGTCACGGATGTGGCATTTGTCGAACGCATCGCCAAGGCGCACCACAACGGTGTCCCGGCGGTGATGCTGCACTGCTCCACCCACAGCTACCGTGCGGCCAAGACGGACGAATGGCGCAAGTGTGTGGGCCAGACTTCGATGAGCCACGAAAAGAACCGCGATTTGAACGTGAAGAACATCGCCGAAGGTCATCCAGTGATGAAAGGATTCCCGGCGGAGTGGCTGGACGCCAAAGATGAACTCTACAAAAACGAAAAACTCTGGGAGCACTTTGTCCCGCTGGCCAAAGCCTATGGCGAAGACACGAAGATGGACCACAACGTCATCTGGGTGAACGAATACGGCAAAGCCAAGGTCTTCGGCACCACGCTGGGCCATGGCAATGAGACGATGCAGTCGCCGGTCTATCTTGACCTCGTCGCGCGCGGCCTGCTGTGGAGCTGCGGCAAGCTGGGTGAAGATGGCAAGCCGCTGCCGGGCTACGAGGCGAAGCAGAAGTAAAGGCTAGGTCTGCAACACGAGGGCCAGGGTCTTCAGCAGGGTTTCGGCGGAGTATGGCTTGGGGATGAAGTGTTTCACGCCGGCACCCGTGGCTTTGGCGACCATGTCTTTGATGCCTAATCCGCTGGCGGCGATGATGCGCACCTGCGGATTCATCCGCATGAGTACCTGGATGGTCGCAGGACCATCCATCACGGGCATCATCATGTCCGTCACCACCACGGCGATTTTCTCTTTGTGGGTGGCATACAAGGTCGATGCCTCCACCCCGTCGGATGCCGGTAGCACTTGGTAGCCAAATGATTCCAAGGTCTGGCCGGTGATTTTCCGCACGGCGTCCTCATCATCAATGAGGAGGACAAGTTCGCCATTGCCCCGTTTCATCTCAGCCGTCATCGGAGGGGGTGAAGTCATGCCATGCTCCAATTGCGCGGGGAGATAGACCTGGAACAGGGAGCCCTTGTCCGGCTCACTGGAGACGTGGATAAAGCCTTGATGGCTCTTGATGATGGCTAGCGCGGAAGAAAGCCCGAGGCCGGTGCCTTTACCCAGTTCCTTGGTGGTAAAAAACGGTTCGAAGATGCGGTCAATCACCTCTGGCGGCATGCCAGCACCGGTGTCTTCCAGTTCGATGCGGAGATAGGGGCCGGGCTTGGCCCCGGCCATCATCGATGCACATTGTTCATCCAGCAGATGATTGGCGGCCCTGAGGTTGATGGTGCCGCCATTGGGCATGGCATCGCGTGCGTTCACGCACAAATTGAGCAGCATCTGATGAATCTGCGTGGGATCCCCCCGCACCACCCAGAGGTCTGACGGAATATCACTGCACACCCAGATGTTCTTCAGAAAAGTTTCATTGGCGATTTTTTCAATGCCTTTGAGCAGGTGACCGGCCTGCACCTCCACGCGCTGCCCTTCGACTCCACGCGAGAATGAGAGCACCTGGCGCACCATGTCCGCACCGCGTCTGGCACTGTTTTCGATGGTGGCCAGCACCCCCATGCGCAATGGATCCTGCTCCTGAATTTTGAGCAGTTCGATGGACATCATGATCGGCGTCAGGGCATTGTTCAAATCATGGGCGATGCCGCCAGCGAGCGTGCCGAGGCTCTCCATGCGCTGGGCGCGCAGCAATTGTTCTTCCACTTTCTTGCGCTCGGTGATGTCGGTGTTGACCAACAAAATGCTGCGCGGCTGGCCAGCAGCATCTCGCAGCAGCGTCCACCGCCCTTCCACGATCAGCTTGCGGCCGTCTTTGCCCACCTGCTGCAGTTCCCCGTCCCATTCCCCGGTTTGGATGACCTTGTCACAGGCCTGCTGAAATAATTCGGCATTTTGATCTTTGAGTTCTGTCACCAGACGACCAACCGCCTCGGCAGCACTCCAGCCATAGAGGCGTTCGGCGCTTTTGTTCCAGTAGGTGACGCGGTGATCGAGTCCGCATACCAGAATGGCGTCTCTGGATAGTTCGAGGAGAGAGGCTTTTTCATGGGCTGCCATCTGCGAGGCCTCCAACTCTTGCGTGCGCAGTTTGACCCGTTGTTCGAGGTCCTGCAGATGCGATTTGGATTCCAGCAGGAGTCGCGATTTTTCCGTCAGTGAAATGGCCAGTTGGAGTACTTCGATGATGTCGAAGGGCTTCTTCAAAATGAGCATGCGATCACGCGGCTTGATCTGCTCTTGAACATCGCTCCAGCAGCAGTCGGCATAGGCAGTGCAGATCACGATCTGCATGTCTGGGCATACCTGCCAAATTTGCCGGGTGGTCTCGATCCCGTCCCACCCCGGTGGCATGCGGACATCGACAAAGGCCATGGCATAGGGCTGCCCTTCGTTCAACGCACGTTTGACCATCTGCAGGCCTTCCTCGCCCTGGGACGCGGTATCGATGGTGAAAGTCTGCGAGGAGTTCTGTGTCGGCACCACCGTGCCAAAGAGCGCCGCCTCGGCCGCCTTCAGAGCGTCGTCAGCCGTTTTGGCAGGTGCCAGGATTTTGCGGAAGTCATCGTGAATCGAGCGATTGTCATCAATGACGAGAATGCGCCGATGAGGTGCGGTTGTGGCGGTGTGTGTCATGGTCGGATTAATTCTCCAATGGCAGAGTCAATGTGAAGGTGGCCCCCAGTCCCACACCATCACTGTGCGCTTGCAAAGTTCCTCCAAGCTCCTTGGCAGCCAGCGCCCCGCTATGCAGGCCGAAGCCATGGCCTAACTTCTTGGTGGTGAAGCCATGGGAAAAAATGCGGCTGAGGTTTTCTGCGGCGATGCCAGTGCCATTGTCTATCACAGCAATCTCCAACCGCCCCTTCTGGTTTAGTGTCACGCGCACCGTCATGCGCTTGTCTCCCTCACTGTGATCTAGCGCGTGTTTGGCATTGCTCAGCAGGTTGACCAAAATCTGCATCACCTTGTGACGGTCCGTTTTCAACGGCGGCACCGGAGCGATTTCACGCACCACATTGACTTCATGACGACTGAAACTGGCGGCGTTGATGCGGATGCTGTCCTCGACGAGGTCCGCCACCGAAAGGACTTCAACAACTCCGGTGCCACGCGCATAACGCTGCTGCATCGCTACGATTTCCTTGATGTGGTCGATGTTTTTTTGCAGCATTTCCATCTCCTGCAAGATGGCCTGCTGCGGCTCCGCGAGATGCACCGCCAGCTTGAGCAGGTAGTCTGGAAGCATTTTGCCACGCGGGTCAGAACTGAGGAATGCAGGCAGATCCTCCGAGTGCTGCTGCAACAACTCCGCCACGTTTTTTAGACTGCCGACTCTGAACTCACGGACTTTGCTGGTCGCAAGCTCGGCCGAGACACCGACGCTATTGAGCACGTTGCCAACGTTGTGCAATACACTGGTGGCAACCTCGGCCATGCCTGCCAGACGGGAAGTTTCTAGCAGTTCCGTCTGCGTCTTGTTGAGTTCCGCCGTGCGCTCTACCACCTGCCGCTCGATTTCCACGTTGCTGCCCTCAAGGGTGGCGCGACGCAGGGCGATCTCGGACATTTCCCGCAGCATGCGGTGAATGGCGACGAACAGGATAGCGTCTTCAAACAGCACCCAGCCCGCATGCTCCATCCAGCGCCAGGAGCTTGCGGTGAGGACTCCGAACACCGACTGCGNCCAGAACAAGCCGCGAATCAGGTGATCTGCGGCCACCACCACCGTGGCCGTGGCCAACACGCGCCAGTCACGGTAAAAGGCGAGGAAGGCGAGGGAACCAAAAATATGGAAGTGCGTCTCAATGCGCCCGCCAGTCAGGTGGATCAAGAGCGCTGCGGTCAGCATCTGAGCAGCGGCGATGACATGGCGAGTTAGAGCCAGTCCAGGGTGCTGTGTGGCCAGCCACACGGGAAAACCGCTGATCGCGCCGCCCAGCAAAACTGCGGCCCAGACATGGACGTGGACTTGGCTTGAGTCCCCAATCCAGGTCAGGGGTGAAATCAGCAGCGCGGCCGCAATGCAAGCCACCCATTGCACGATCATCAAACGGGCAAATAACTGGTCCGTATGACGGTGCAGATCATTCTCAGCGGCACGGAACAGAGCCGCAGCACGACGCTGTAACGCGGATTCCGGCAGCGTGCTGGTTTGCAGGCATGGCTCACTCTCCGTAGGACGTAGCAAGGTAGTGGCCTGCTGCATGACATGGTCAGCAGGGAGAATGTTCGCGGTTATGGCTGACATGAGGTGCATTCTTCGGGTTGGATATTCCAGCCAAGGGCACAGCCGAAAACGGGGGTGCTGGTGGAAAGGCTGGTTTTTTGCTTCACTAAACACTCAATGGCATCACGTCCGGGATTGTCCCCGGCATGGCCACGGGCGAGGGTGATGCCGCCTTGGAACACCAGCCTGCCGTTGGCATCGTAGAGCAGCGTCTGGCCTGAGGTCGCCGCCTGAAAGCGACGGGCTTCTTCGCCTGCATGATCCACAGCCACCTGCACACCCGGAATGGCTGCAGCCATGGGCCACAGATCAGTTTTCACCCAATTTTCGTCTTTGCCCTCAGGCTGGATGAACCACACCTGAGCGCTGAGCAATCCCTGGCAGTGTGCCATGAGCCGTTCCAGTTCGCCGAGGGTCGCGCGTGAGCAGGGGCAGTGCGGATGCAGGAAGATCACCAGATTGGAGATAGCAGGTTCGCGGCGCACCCTGCTGGTTTCCGGCCATTGTTCCGGCGGGATGCCGACTACACCGGCGGTCTGGGAATACTGCGCCATCAGCAAGCTGCCCGTGAGCACCACCAGCAGCCAGATCATGGCAAAGGTGCTGATTTTCAATGCGGCAGGACCTAAACTCTGCGGCCCACGCACCTTGTCAGGCGAGGGCGGCGAATGCGGCGAATCTGGTGGAATGGAACTGATCACCCCCAAACATAAGGGGTGCGGCAAAAGCCACCCAACTAAGCCCAGCCTTATTTATCACGGCCGAAGCGCTTAGCCTGGCCTGCTGTTATGGCTCAAGCCCCAACGCCATTTCATCGGAAGCCTGAGCCTTGGACTGCGTATTGCGGATGGCCCTGGAACCATTGAAACTTTCGCTGTGTGAATGCTTGTAACCCGCCGGGTCAAGAGTCTGCCAGAGTTGGTCCCGGCGTTCGGCGGAACAACCCGTCAGGAGTAGCAAGGCCAGCAGCCCCGGCAGTAGAAGCAGGCGCGGTAAACACCGGATTGGGAGTGGTTGGCAGGATTTCATCAGCAGGGGTAGTTGGAGTTATTTCTGTCCGTAATACGCGCCCGGTCCGTGTTTGCGCAAATGATGCTTTTCCAGGATGTGCTCAGGAATTGAAGCCACAGCGGGGTTCAAAGTGGCAGAACCCAGGGCCATGTGAGCGCACATTTCGAGGGCGATGCTGTTTTTCAGGGAATCCATGGCGTTTTTGCCAAAGGTGAACGGCGCATGGTGAAGTTGCAGGACAGCGGGCATTTCGAGCGGGCTGAGGTTTAACTCGCGCAGCCGCTCCACGATGGCGACACCGGTGAAATGTTCATAGTCCTGGGCCACCTCCGCTGGGGTGAGTGCGCGTACCAGCGGCACGGTGCCGTGAAAGTGGTCTGCATGGGTGGTGCCGTAGCAGGGAAGCTCGCGACCAGCCTGGGAAAACATGGTGGCATGCAGGCTGTGCGTGTGGGTGATGCCGCCGATTTCGGGAAATTCACGGTAGAGCACGAGGTGCGTCTTCGTGTCTGACGAAGGCCGCAGCGTGCCTTCGACCACCTTACCTTCCAGGTCGAGAACGACGATGTCGGAGGGCTTGAGTTCCAGATAATCAACGCCGCTTGGTTTGATGGCCCAGAGGCCGGAGGCGCGGTCAATGCCGCTCACATTGCCCCAGGTCAGGCGTACGAGGCCGCTGGGTTCCAGGGCGCGATTGGCGGCACACACTTGTTCACGGAGATCTTGGAGGGTCATTGGAGGCATGAAAGCTCAAACGTCTTACAATTCCAGCAACATAAAATGGCTGGAGGAGCGTTAATTCATTGAGCCTTGCAGGTTGACGTGAAGAACGCTTCAGTTGACCTGTACTATTTCCACACACATGTCAGCCTCTGCCGTCCCCCTTACCGTTCCTGATCAGGAAGCCATCGCCAAAGCCTCCCTTTGGGTGGCTCCGCTCCGAACCGAAATCGCCCGCGTGCTCATCGGCCAGACCGCACTCGTTGATCGACTGTTGGTGGCGCTGCTGACCAACGGCCATGTGCTGCTCGAAGGGGTGCCGGGGATCGCGAAGACGTTGGCGGTGCGCACACTTTCGGGCACATTGAAAGCGAAGTTCCAGCGCATTCAGTTTACCCCCGACCTGCTGCCTGCGGACGTCATCGGCACCATGGTGTACCACCCGAAAGACGGCACCTTCACCCCGCGTCTCGGACCGATCTTTGCCAATCTGGTGCTGGCGGACGAAATCAACCGTGCGCCGGCCAAGGTGCAGAGCGCGCTGCTGGAAGCCATGCAGGAACGGCAGGTCACCATCGGTGAAAACACCCACAAACTGCCTGATCCGTTCATGGTGCTGGCGACGCAAAACCCGATCGACCAAGAAGGAACGTACACGCTGCCGGAAGCGCAGCTTGACCGCTTCCTGCTCAAAGTCCGGGTTACCTACCCGACGCCAGTCGAGGAACGCATGGTGCTGGATGCGATGGCCACTTCGGCTCCGAAGCTGGATGTGAACCAGATCACCGACGTCACCGCCATCAGCGCCAGCCGCGTGGTGGTGAACGACCTGTTCATGGATGAAAAGATCCGCGATTACATCGTCGCCCTGATCCATTCCACGCGTCATCCCGAAGCGTTGGCCCCGCATTTGAAGCTGCTCATCCGCTGCGGTGCCTCACCGCGTGGCACGATCAATCTGGCCCTGGCCGCCAAGGCGCTGGCCTTCCTCAACGGCCGCAACTACGTCATCCCGCAGGACATCAAGGACCTCGCCCCAGACATCTTGCGCCACCGCATTCTGCTTTCTTATGAAGCCGAGGCGGAAGGTGTGACCACCGATGACGTGGTCAAGACCCTGCTGGACAAGCTGCCGGTTCCTTAACACTGCCCATCTGTGAACCGGGAAACTGCGCAGAACGACAACGACGCCAGACTCACGCGCATCCTCAAGCGCGTGCGGCGCATTGAGCTGCTCACGCGAGGTATGGTGAAGGAGATGCTCGGTGGTCAGTACCACTCCCGCTTCAAGGGACAGGGCATTGAGTTTGATGATTTCCGTGAGTACCAGCCTGGCGATGACGTGCGCTTCATCGACTGGAACGTCACCGCGCGCATGAACGATCCGTTTGTGCGGAAGTATGTCGAGGAACGCGAACTGACGGCGATGATCTGCGTGGATGTCAGTGGTTCCGGAGACTACGGCAGTCAGGAAGACTCCAAACGGGAGCGTGCAGCGGAGATTGCGGCGGTGTTCGCCTTCAGCGCGGTGCAGAATCAGGACAAGGTGGGGCTGATGCTCTTTTCCGACGGCATTGAGCACTATCTGCCTGCACGCAAAGGGGCATCTCATGCGTTGCGTATCCTGCGAGACATTTTAGACAACGAACCCAAACGGCACGGCACGGACATTAAGCCCGCGCTCGATCTTGCGCTCGAACGCATCGCTCATCGGGCGCTGGTGATCTTGGTTTCAGACTTCATTACCCCAGATCAAAGCTGGGAGAAAAGCCTGCGGGCTGTGGCGGCCAAGCATGATGTGGTGGCGGCGCAGATCCTGGACCCGCGTGAAATCACGCTGCCTGACGCAGGCCGTGTCTGCCTCGAAGACCCGGAAACCGGGGAGCAATTTCTCGTCAATACCTCCCACCCTGCCGTCCGCGATCTTTATGAAGAACGCGTGATGGAACGACAGGATGCGCTGGTACACCTGCTGCGCCGCTGTGGCGTGGAGCGGATCACGGTGCGCACTGACGAAGACTATGTGCCTGCCTTGAAGGCGTATTTCCGTTCACGCAAAAGGAGGAAACGCGGATGAACCCCGTGCTGCTCACCATGCACGCCCTGCTGGCACAATTTCCCGGCCCCACACCACTGCCGCACCCGGAACTGCCGCCGCCGGACAGCGTGGACCTGCCCCCACCCTGGTGGATTCCGTGGGCACTGATGCTGTTGCTGGTGCTCTTGATCGCGCTGATCGTCTGGCTGCTGATCCGCCCAAAGCAACCACCGCCCACGCCGCAGCGCCAGCCGTGGAGTTCGGCGTTGCGTGCCTTGAATGATCTACGCACACGCATCCAGTCCATTCCGCCGCAGGACGTTAGCCATAGGATCTCGCAGATTCTCCGGCGTTACCTGCAGGAACGATACGCTGTGCCAGCCCCAGCCCGTACGACCCACGAAATTTTCGATGGTGGTACGGAGCGGCTGCCCGGTGCGCCGGTGCCGCGTTCCCAAGGTCCGTGGCGTGAACGGTTTGCACCCGTGGCACAGCTTTGTGACGACATCTCGTTTATGCCAGCTCCACGCACCGAGGAGGAATCGGTCATGCTCATCGATCAGGCACTTGCACGCATGCAGGAGGAGAAACCATGACGATCCCGGGCATCCCTGCATTTCAGCTTTTGCATCCGCTGTGGCTGCTACTGCTGCCCCTGGTGCCGCTGCTGGCGGTGCTGCGTAGCAGGCGTGGCAAGCGGGCCGCGATTAAATTCCCCACCGCCTCCTTGCTGAGAGATCTCGGCAGGCCGGCGCGAAGCAGTTTCGGTGGTTTCGTCTTTGGCCTCATTCTGGTTAGCCTGACCTTTGGCATTGTGGCGCTGTCACGGCCGCAAAAGATCTTGTCCTATGAAGAGGAAAAGGCCGAGGGCATCGCCATCATGCTGACCGTAGATGTCTCGCTGTCGATGCTGATCGAAGACTTCTACATTGGCGGGCAACCCGTGAACCGACTCACGGCGGCCAAGCGCGTGATGGCGGATTTCATCAAAGGCCGCCGAAGCGACAAAATCGGCATCGTGGCCTTTGCCGGTGAAACCTACCTGCCCTGCCCGCTCACGCTTGACCGCGATTGGCTGATCAACAATCTCGACCGCGTGCAAACCCAGCGCGTGGGTGACGGCACGGCCATCGGGTCCGGCATTGCCTCCGCCGCCAACCGCATGCGGCGTGAAAAATCGCCGAGCAAGGTGATCGTGCTGCTGACGGATGGTGCCAACAACTCTGGCCGACTCAGCCCGCAGGATGCGGCGAAGCTAGCCGCCACCCTTGGCATCAAGATCTACACTATCGCCATCGGCACGCCGGGCATTCACAGCATCCCCGATCCCAAACGCGGCACGTTCACGCCGGTGGGGCAGCAATTGTTTGATGAAGGCACGCTCAAAGAAGTCGCGGCCATCGGTAACGGCCAGTTTTACATGGCGCAGAGTCTCAACTCGCTGACCGATGTCTTTGGCACCATCGACAAGCTGGAAAAAACGAAGATTGAGCATCACAAGATCATCGAAACCGAAGAGCTGTTCCCCTGGCCGCTGGCGGTTTGCGCTATTGCCTTGTTTCTCGCCCTGCTGCTGTCTTTGACCGTTCTGCATTCGGCCCCTGAGCCGGTCGCCACCTGATTGTCATGACCTTTGCCCATCAACATCTGCTCTGGTTTCTGCTCATCATTCCCGCACTGCTGGGGCTCAAGCTGTGGGTGGATGCGCATGGCTCCAGGGCCGAACGCCTATTCACTTCGGCGCGGCTGCGGCCAGCCCTGGTGATGGGACGCTCGCTGTGGCGCTCCTGGTTGGTGTATGCTTTCTACATCTTGGCCATGGCTTGTCTCATTGTCGCGGTCGCGCAGCCGCGCTGGGGCGATGAAAAGCTAGAGATTACAGACAAGGGGCGCAACATCTTCATCGCCATCGACACCTCACGCTCGATGCTCGCGCGTGACACGCCGCCTGACCGCCTTACCCGTGCGCGCCTGGCAGCACATGACCTCGTCAAGGAGCTCGCGGGAGAGCGGGTGGGCCTGCTGGCCTTTGCTGGCCGCGCCTACTTGCAGGCACCGCTCACGACGGATCATGACGCCATCATCGAATCGTTGCTGGCCTTTGATCATACGATCATCGAGTGGGGCGGCAGCAATCTGGCTGATCTGCTGGATGTGACGCTGCGTGCGGTCAAAACCCTGCCGAAGAGCAATTACGCGCTGGTCATTTTCAGTGACGGTGGAGATGCCGACGCCAACCTTGTCCCGTACCTCCAGCGCCTCACGGCTGCGGGTGTCGTCGTCGTGACCGTGGGAGTCGGCACGGAGACCGGCACGCTCATTCCTAATCCTGAGGTGGATGGAGATTACATCCGGGATGAAGCTGGCAATGTGGTGCGGTCACAACTGCAAAGCGGCGTGCTGCAGCAACTGGCCTCGGCCACCGGCGGGCGATTCCTCAAGCTCGACTCCCGACCGCTCAACCGCCAGGCCATCCAGCCGGTGCTGGACCGGCTGACCGAGCAGCAGTCCGCCAACCGACAGACTTCACGGCCAATTGAGCGCTTTGCCTGGCCGCTGGGTCTGGGTATATTCTTGCTCATGCTTGCCTGGATCATCAGTGCCCTCCCCCGCTCTGCCGCACGACCGGTCGTGCTGGCGCTGGCTGTTGCCACCTTCACACCTACGCCGGCGGTGCAGGCCGCAGGTCCGTCAGAACTGCTGGCGTCCCTGTTTCAAGCCAGAGGCCCGACGCCTGAGGATGCGCTGAAAGCGCTAGAGAACGGTGATTTCAAAAAAGCCCGTGACCTCTACGGCAAGCTGCTGGAGCGCGATGATTTTGACACGCATGCCCGCGAAGAACTCCGCTATGGTCTTGCCACTGCGGAGCATGACCTGACCAACTACGATGGCAGCGTTAAGAACTTCAGCGAAGCGCTCCGCACACAGGACAAATCCCTGCGAGCACGCGCTCACCGCGGCATTGGACACACGCTGTATGATCAAGGAGCACGTGGTCTGCAGCAGCAACCGAAGATCACCATCCAGCGCTGGACCGACGCGCTCAGCCATCTGGAAGCAGCGATGGAGCTTGACCCTAACAACAAGGACTTGCGCGAAAACTACGATCATGTGGCTGGTGCCCTTGAGCAACTGCGCCAAGTCATGAAACAGATGGAAGAGCAGCAGGGTAAAAAAGGCCAGAAAGGCGACAAAGGCCAGAAGGGGCAGAAAGGTGACAAGAGCCAAGGCCAGGAAGGTGAAGAAGGCGAAGAGGGAGAGTCTGGCCAGCAAGGCGACGACGGCCAGGGTGAACCCAAAAAGCAAAAAGAAGGCAAAGGTGAAAAGAAGGAGGCGGATGATGGCATCGGCGGCAAGGATGCTAAAGAGCTGTCCGAAGGGCGGCTCCAGGCTGCCGGAAAAGACCCCGGTGACAAAGAAGGCCAGCAGGGCAAAGACGGCGAGAAGCCCGGCGGCGAAGGTGGTGAAGAAAAAGAAAAGAAGCCCATAGGCACTCTCTCTGACCAGCGCAACCCGCGCACTGGTTACACCCCGGGCGAGGCAGAAGGCATCATCCGCCAGTATATGGACGAAATCACAGCGCCGCTGACCAACCGCTACCACACCCCACCTGTGAATAAAAAAGACTGGTGAGCCGCAGACGTCGGTCGTGACGAATAATGAAGCCAGAATGACTAACGAAATCCCAAGCTCGAATGATTCAAAGCCGCAAACTCCCACCGCTCCAAACAAAGTCCGCAGGCACGTCCGGCATCCTGCAGGCCCTGCTGTTGTTGATGTTTTTTGTCTCCGACGCAGCCGCAGCCACGGTGCGCGCTTATGTCCAGCCTGACCACTCGCACACCGGCCAGGTGGTCAATTACGTCATCACGGTGCAAAACGGCACCGTGCAAAACGTGCCGCAACTGCAGCGACTACCAGCGCAGGTCCAGATGACTTCTGGAATCTCTACTTCACAAAACATCGAGATTCGTGGCTCCCAGCAGATTTTTTCCACGCAGTTCTCGTGGGGTATCGTCGTTACAGAGCCCGGCGAGTTCGTCATTCCGCCGCAGGAAGTGCTGGTGAATGGAGAGGTGATCAAAACCAACGAGGTTCGCCTCATCGTCACTGAATCGACAGCCGGCACTCCCAATGCAGCGGACGATGCCAACATTCCGCTGTTTCAGATCGAGGTCGGCAAGACGGAAGTCTATCAGGGTGAGGTGGTGCCGATCAGTGCCAGCCTGTTTGTACCACGCGGCAACGTGATGCTGCGCCGGATCGGCATGATTGAAGTCAATAAGAGTGACTTTGCCATCGCCCGTTTTCCGCAACAGGCCGATCAAACGGCCCAGCGCATCAATGACATCGACTATGTGGTGATGACCTTCCGCAGCACGCTGTCCGCCCTCCATGCGGGTGATCTGAAAGTGGGTCCTGCTTCCTGCGAACTGGTTTTTGAAGTTTATGACGCGAACGCCCAGAGGCAGATGAGCCGGGGACTGCCGTTTGGCATGATCATGGGCGGGGCAGAACCACGCAAGCTGGTGGTGAAAAGCCAGGATGTGAAGGTCAAAGTGCT